>JGI2172J19969_10000834_pt1 | contig 13804 bp, 20 predicted proteins | sample DeeMarSWOR230_32_FD_19969 | JGI IMG/M metagenome (IMG submission 19969)
TGACAAGCGGGTTAACGACATATATCCCTCTTTCACGAGCCCCTGAAGCGATTTGGATGCGCTTTCTTGTTCCAACTGTGTGTGCGATTCGAATAGCATGGCTTCTTGAGTCAACGCCTACTACTTCGTCGGGGGTGTGAACCAGAACCTCTTCGTACCCTGAAGGATGCAGCCCTCTCGATATTCGAGGTCCTCTATACCCTATCTTCGCAGATTTGGGCCAGCCTTTCACGTTCAACCTCATTTTATTGTCTAGCCCGCGTGGCTTCCTCCAGCTTTCCTTCAGGCGGTTGTATCGCCAGCTTTCATGGCGCCTGAACTTCGGTTTTTTTGTCTTGGCGGCCTTGGCCACATTCGTAGCCTTGTTCAACCGTGCCTTCTCGGTCATGCTTCCATTCCTTCAGCGCGTTCGTATACGTATAGGCCGTCGAGGAAGACCCGCGGATCTTTTATCTTCACTTTTGTTGCTTGTTCAATGTTTGCAGCCGTCTGGCTAACTTCTTCCAAGTTTATTCCTTGAACAATCACGTCCTCAGACTTGACTGAAACCTTCACGCCCCCGACAATCTTTGCCAAGCGAGGGCTACGTTCACCAGTGAAGTTTTCCACTAGAACATTGTTCCCTTCAACCTTGACAGATATTGGAAAGTGGGAAAACACGATTTTTAGTTTGTAGGTGAATCCACTTGTGACTCCCTTTATCATATTTCCAATGTGAGAACTCACAGTTCCGATTATTGCTGCTTCCTTCTTACGAGGCCATTTTGCTTGAAGCCTCAGTAATCTCTCGTCTTTCCGAATCGACAGAGGGGCGTGAGAGAAATCTTTGGTTAAGGTTCCCTTCTCACCGGATATAGTCACAGCTCTGCCATCCACGCTAACGTCTATGCCTTCGGGAATTTCTATGGTTTTTTCGATTTCCAAAAGTCGCATTTTTCTCGTTTTCTCCTAGTAAACGAAGGCTAATAGACGCCCACCAATCTTTTCCTCTTTGGCGACTTTGTGTGACGTTACTCCCCGAGAAGTGGAGACAACTAGGACTCCGATATCTTTGGAGGGGAGAAAGCTTCTTTCCCACTTCTCGAACTCGTCTGCTCCAACTGGAAAACGAGGCCTGATTGCTCCGCATTTGTTGACTCTGCCAAGAAGTTGAACTTTGAACTTCCCTGTTCTGCCATCATCTATAAACTCGAACTCGCCAATGTATCCGTTCAATTGCATCACTCTCAGCACTCTCCCAAGCAGTTTGGAGGATGGGCTGATCACGCATTCTCGCTTGAGACGCATTTCGTTGTTGATTATCACCGTCATGCCATTGGCGATTGTATCCGTCACGATCTCTTCGCTTCCCTTCTACTCGTATTTTCTGAACCCCAAGTCTTTGGCTATCTCCCTAAAACAATGCCGGCAGATATATAAGTTGTAACGGCGGATAATCGACCCGTAAGACCCGCATCTTCTACACGGCCTACTGCCCTTGCCGAATTTTCTTTCTTTCTTAGTCCTAAGTTTTCCCACCCTTACCATTCCTCACACTACATCAACGCTCATGGTGTCTTTCACGAATACGATCGCTTCTTCAGGGGTCAGTAAATGGCGAGTGCCAATGCTCGACTTGGCTCTTTTTCGTTCTTTGACACGATAGCCAGCACGGCCGAGAGTGAGAGAGACGTCCAGCCCAAAAATCCCCAGCTCCGGCCTGTATCGAGTGCCGGGAATTTCAATGTGCTCTCTTAAGCCAAAGGAGAAATTGCCCTTGCCGTCGAAGCAACTCTTTGATATTTTGTTGTCGACTGCTTTAAGTGCCTTTGCCAGGAATTCCGCAGCTCTGTCTTTGCGAAGCGTCACAACACACGCGATAGGCTCACCTTTTCTTATCCCGAAATCTCTGATAGTTTGCCTGGCCTTTCGTTTCACAGGCTTTTGTCCAGTTAGTTGCTCGAGAACTCTGGCGGCCTTTTCAAGGGTTTCGCCCGATTGTCCTACGGACATGTTAACAGTTGTCTTTCGGATTCTGGGTCTAAGCATAGGTGCTTCTTGCCACTTTTTTCGAATGTCTTCTTCGGACAGCTATTTCACCTCAGGTAATGATATGATTTGTTCCCCCGCGCCTAGGACGAAGATGAAGTCGAGAATGGTCTGAAAGCGCTTCCCAGCCTCGTCTTCTATCGTTGCCAAAAGGGATCGACGTTTCTTGTCCTGGGCTTCTTCAATATCTACTACTTTTCCATATGTTCCCTGATTCTTGCCTCCAGTGATTAGGGCAGTTGCGCCTTTCTCCAGTTCCACCTGCTCAACTATCTCGCCGCTTGGGATGGAAACTCTAACGACGTTGAGAGATTTGAAAACGTCCTCGACGGGGTTCTTAGCATCAGCCACTTGAATCAGCTTGTTAGTTCCATCATGAAGGTTGAGCTGTATGTGGCCACCATCCGCGATTGTTTTGTCTTCTATTCTGCACAATCTAAATGCAGCCTCATCTTTCTCTATAGGATGGAGAGTCAACCCCTTTCTGTGCGGCAGAACACGATACGAAGCTTTTGCATCCGGGATGATTAACACATCCATCAGACCAACTGGGAATGTATCCTCACTTTGTATTTCTCCGTTTACAAGCAGTTTTCCCTGAGTAATTATCGTCTTGGCCTCTTTTCGCGTTTCTGCAAAACCCAGAATATCTCTCACAACTGTTGCTAAGGGAAGACTATGCATCATTGAATGGGGGCCAGGTTTAGGCTTCACGGCCCACACGTATTCCTTTCTGTGGATTGGCCAGAATCTTGGTGCTGGCTTTCGTTTTAGGTGTCTGCTTCCACCTTTCTTTCCCATATCATTCAGCTCCTTCTTTTGCCTTAGTTTTCTTAGTTTTTCTTTGCCTTCGTTTTGGTTTTGGAGTTTTCTTGGGTTTCTTTGATTTCTGAGGTGCTGACTTCACTGGTTCTGCTTTCTTCTTCCTCTTTTTTCCCTGCTTCCTTTCTACTCTTTGCCTTCCCGGCGGCTCTGCTGCTTCTTTCTTCTCCTCAGATGCAATCTCTGCAGCTGGAACCGCTACGGGTTTTTGTGGAGAGGCGATCCTTCGCTTCATTGCCTCTCTGCGCCATTTGTCGTCCAGGTCAAGGTTTGTCAGCATTACCTTTGAGGGGTGAATCGGAATCTGAATTGTCGACCCATCCACTTTTTCACGGGTGACGCCTTCGATGAATATTCTGTAGTTGCCACGGTCGACGCTTGAGATCTTGCCTTCAAACCCCTTTCGGTCGCCTCTCATAATGCGGACTGAGTCACCCGTCTTCACCGGGACGGAGTTGGCTCCATGTTTTCTTTTCAAATCAGGGGATAGGGGTGCTGAAAAGACCCTGTGTCGAAGATGTGCAGGAGCTTGATGCAACCTTTTTCGCTGGGTTCTGGGCTTTGTAATCGGCATATCGTTCGCCCTACACTATTATGCTCGCAGCGCTTGCTATCCTGGGCCAGCGCTCCGCGGCTTCTCTTGCCACCGGCCCTCTGATCTCGGAACCTTTCATTTCCCCCTCAGCCGTAATTATGACTGCAGCATTATCCTCAAACGTCACCCAGATGCCTTCTGGCCGACGAAAGGGCATGTTCTGTCGTACAACGACGGCCCGAAAGAGTTTTTTACGCATGTCTGGTGTTCCCTTACGCACGGAAGTCATGATCAAGTCTCCTACGCCCGCAGATGGAATGCGCCTTAAGCGTCCCTTATAGCCCATCACCTGAACTAGTCTGAGCTGCCTGGCACCGGTGTTATCGGAGCATTTTAGCATAGAGCCTGCCTGAACGCCTTTCGTGACTTTCGGTCTTTGCCCGAGCATGCCCCGTGCGAACAACGCTCGCGGTCTGGCCCTCGCAGCCAACTATTTCTCCTCCAACCTTTCGATTATCACAAAGGAAACGGTTTTGCTTAAAGCGCGACATTCTCCGATCTTCACTCTGTCGCCCTCCTTTGCATCCAAGCACGGAGGATTGTGAGCAGGTACGTGGCTGTGTCTTCTTTCGTATCGCTTGAACTTTGGTACGTAGTGAAGGTAGTCACGTCGGATTATCGCTGTCTTGTCCATCTTCGCACTGATAACTGAGCCTTCCAAAACTCGTCCTCTAACGGATAGCCTTCCATGAAAAGGACAATTGGGATCAGTGCATGATTTTCTAGGTCTTTTGAGTGAGGCCGCTACCATGTCTACCAGAGTCTCCTAATCCGCCTTTTCAAGCGTTCCTCAGGCCTTCCTACAAGAACCTTTCCGTCAATCTGCACAACCGACTCATCAGGCAGTCTGAAACGGAGAACCACTTGATTNTTCACTACGGTTTTTCTCCTACCACCTTGAAGTATCATGAACGTGTTTCTTGTTTCGTCAACAACTACTCCTGAGATGTTCCTGCAAGCGGGATTGGAGGATTCCGTTACCGCTGCTTCTAAACCCACGAACTCATGTTGAATGATTGTCGGTGCAACCTTCACCGCTTTTTCGCCTCTTCAATCTCCGCACTTTGGGCTTCATGCTCTATGGTCAGGATGCGGCTGATGGCTTTGCGAAGCTCTCTTATGCGTGCAGTGTTTTCTATCGAGCCACCCGCTTTTGTCATAGTTCTAAGCCGCACAAGCTCTGTATGCAATTCCGTCACTTTCCTCGCTCGCTCCTCAGAAGACATGTCTCGAAGATCCTTGAGCCTGACAACTGGCATTCTATCCTTTTTCCTCCGTCTCTTCCTTCGCCTCTACCTCTGCCTCTTCCTTCGCCTCTACCTCTGCCTCTTCCTTCGCCTCTACCTCTGCCTCTTCCTTCGCCTCTACCTCTTCCGGTTGAGAGGGAATAATGCGTATCTTGTCCGGGAATTCGGCGTCAGGAGGCATTATGCGTACCTTCACACCGAAAATACCCTGCTTCAGCTGGACGTGTAGCTCCGTTTTTCTCATATAGGCTGTTGAGGGCTCTCCACTTTTTGGCAAATACCCTGCTCGGAACTTCTCATATTTTGCTCTTCGGCCTCGCAGCTTTCCGCTGACGATTATTTCGACTCCTAGTGCTCCGGCTTCGGAGGTTTGGTTGAGTGCCCAATATCCGGCCCTTCTGTAATGAACACCTCTTCGCAGGGCTGAAGCAATGCGCGAAGCGACGACAAATGCGTTGAGTTCAGGAACTTCAATCTCTGCTACGGAGAGCTGAGGGTTTGGAAGTTCGAACTTCTCCTCCAAAATTCTTGCGAGTTCTTTTATGTTTTCTCCACCGCGTCCAATAACGACTCCGGGACGCATAGCATAAACTACAATATGTGATCCCAATGGAGTTTTCGTAATGTCTACACCGCCGTACCCTGCTCTTTCAAGCTCTCTCTGAAGAAATTCGTTTACTTCGGTCTTTTTTATCGATTCCTCCACAAAATGCTTGACTACAGACATTAGGCAGCTTCCCCTGCTTTTTCCTCTATCTCCTCCAAGGCGATTTCAACATGGGTGAGCGATTTGTTCTTTGGGGACGACCGTCCAAAAGCTCTTGGGATCGTTCGTTTCATCTTAAAACCTGCGTAGGCTGATGCATGAATTACGCGGAGGCGTTCAACGTCTAATCCTTTAAATTCAGCGTTGCCCTCAGCGCTCTCGAGAACTCTCAAGATTTCAGTTGCGGCCTTAACTGGATATTTTCCAACCATAGCCTTTTGCATGCCGTGTCTATGGCCAAGCTTTTTGACGAACCTGCGAAAGGGAACCGGTTGCTTCTTTGCGACGACTTGTGTCAAGTATCTTTTCGCTTGGTACAAGCGCATGCCTTTGATCGTTTTACACACTTCCCTCGCATGCTTAGGGGATATTCTAAGCTCACGTCCGCTGGCCTTTACAGCTCTCTCAGGGTCAAGCTCCGTGATGGAGTATCCGAATTTCGGCATGCTTTTTCCACTGCGCAAATCAACAGCATCAACGTAGTTTATATTTCTTTCTTGACGATTTCAGAAGGGATTTGCGAGTTTCTAACAATGACAACTGCCGTCTTGGCAAAGGAGGCATTTTTAAAGTTTAATGACCAAATAAACAATCATGCGGCGCCAAACTATAAGAGAAGGGGACGATGTCCTCCTGTACCTCAACAGCAAGCGCTCCTACTTGGTCAGAGCAGAGGATGGTAAGAGTTTCCATACTCACAAAGGCTACGTAGAGTTTGATCGTCTGATTGGCAGGAAATACGGTTCGCGTCTGCTAAGCAGCTTAGGTGTGGAATTCGTCGCCCTGAAACCAGCGCTCCGTGACTTCATCTTTAAAGCTCAACGAAAAACTCAGATACTATACCCAAAGGATGTAGCTTTAATATGCATTTTTAGCGGAATCACTTCTGGAAGTAGAGTGGTTGAAGCCGGGACAGGGGCTGGCGCCCTAACCACTGCTCTGGCCTTTTACGTGAAGCCGACAGGCCGTGTTTACAGCTATGAAGTCCGACCTGAATTTCAAGAAATTGCGCTGAAGAATCTGAGAAGAGCTCGAGTGGAAAAGCATGTTGAGCTGAAGAACAAAGATGTAACCTTAGGCATTGACGAAAGAAACGTTGACGCAGTCATCCTGGATCTCGCGACTCCGTGGCTTGTCGTACCACATGCCTATTCAGCTCTAAAGGGTAGTGGAGCGGTAGTCTCCTTCAGCCCTACAATCGACCAAGTCGTAAGAACAGNAGAAGCCTTAGACGAGGCCCGATTCGTTGACANAGGAACGTTTGAATGCCTAATGCGGAGGATTCAAGCTACCCGTGGAAAAACTCGACCGGAGACNCTTATGACTGGACATACGGGCTATGTGACCTATGCAAGGAAAGCATTGAAATGACATCAAGCTTCAAGTGTGTGAGGGGNTCAACTTGCGCAAGAGAGGCTTAAGTGTAGAATCAGAGGGGCCTCACTAAAGGCCAGATGTAATCGCGTCTCGGTATTTTTCGCCTAAGCAAGAGGTAGGCTACTGAGGCCACAACGAAACTGATGCCAAGAATAGTCACTTCTCTCGATGAAACGGTTTCAACGTGATTCTGTTCCGAATAGTCCAGCAAAGGGGGTGTCTTCTCAGCCCTCGCAAAGCTTGCCAGCGCCTGGACAAGGTCGCCTTGTTGACTTGTCCCAACCAAGAACATTGTGGGGCCAATGATTGTTGCGAGGCCGAGTGCGATGGCCGTGGCNGCGTACAGCAGAGTTTTTTTCATAGAGGCTCCTTCACCATCTTGGAAGTGNTAAGGCATTTTTAGTTCTACGTTTTAGAACAGGTGCGAGTGTGCTCAAAAGGGTTTTTCTCTCCATAACNTTATCGTTTCAAACCATAGAATTAGACAGCCAATAAAGCCAAATGTGAGAGCGAAAAAGTTGTGAACACTGCCGCTTACACCATATAGTAGCAGATAGGTAAGCAGCATTGTGGACAGCCATAAGGAATAGAAAAGATATCGGGGCACCAAGAAGCGTCCTATCCTTGTGAAGAAGCGTAGAAGGCCCACTTTAACCTCTTCTGTAAGGACATATTCTCCTGTTGGCCTCTTCGTCACGAGCCTGAGATCCTGCAGCTTTTCTAGGTGGTGGACTGCTACGCTGGGACTGGAAAAGCCTAAAGAACGCTGGATTTCTCTCACTCCAGCGCTATGGTTGGAAGATCTGAGCAGATACCAATAAACCTGAAGGGTTTTGCCTTTCAGCTTCGATTCGATAACTGCCAGGTCGGAGGATGGCTCTCTGGACATCAGGGCCACCAACAACATTATCCGAGAGCGTTATATAAAATGCGTGTGAATAGTTTGCTGGTTCCTCAAAGGAGAAGAATAATGCAGAGAACTAAGGCGCCTTGGGAGATTAAGCGAGAGCTGCTGACAAAGGCAAAGGAAAAAACAAGTGCCCAGTACGGCTGCAAGCCAGAAGAGCGCCCTACGGCAGACTACGTCAGACTCGGAATAATAAACTTAGACAAAACAGCTGGACCGTCCAGCCACGAGGTTACAGCTTGGGCGAAACGTATCTTAGGCCTTGCCCATGCAGGTCACGGTGGGACCCTAGAGGCTTCCCTTTAGAAGCCAGGGAAATCCCAAAGTGACTGGTGTTCTGCCAATCGCCTCCGAGGACGCCACGAAAGCCATCCAAGCCCTGCTGCTCAGCGGCAAGGAATACGTATGTGTCATGCGGCTCCACCACACACAGCCTAGAGACAGGGTTGAGGCTGTCCTGGGCGAGTTTCAAGGGACAATCTTCCAAAGGCCTCCAGTAAGGTCTTCCGTAAAACGGAGACTGCGGGAAAGAACAATCTACTACCTGAATCTCCTCGAAATGAAAGAAAGAAACGTCCTTTTCAAAGTTGGTTGCCAAAGCGGCACATATATCCGGAAACTCTGCTTCGACGTTGGGGAGGTTCTCGGGTGCGGGGCACACATGCAGGAGCTTCGTCGAACCCGCGCAGGACCGTTCGTTGAAGATGAAGGACTCACCACACTATACGACTTGCTCTACTACGCAAGCAGGCGTCAAGAAACTGGCAACGAAGAGATCATCAGAGAAGTCTTCCAACCAATGGAAAAAGCTTTGGAACTCCTTCCAAAAATCTATGTCCGTGACTCTGCGGTCTCAGCCATTTGCCATGGAGCCTACGCGGCTGCTCCAGGAGTTCTTTCAGTGGAAACAGGAATAGAAAAGAAGGACGGAGTGGTTATCTTCACCCAGAAAGGGGAAGCGGTGGCCTTTGCCCGAGCACTAGCTTCTTCGGAGCAGATTCTTAGTATGGGCCATGGGTTTGTGGCGGAAACGGTGAGGGTTCTGATGGATAGAGACATTTACCCGAGAATGTGGAAGTCAGGCAATACTTAGCTCCAATAAGGACAGGGCTTTCAAACATTTTATTAGCCCAGTACAGACTACCTTTTACCTTCAACACAGGTGGCTAGATCTTGGAGAAGCAGCGTAAGTATCACAGGAAAAGTGCGTTTGTAAACGGAGTCGCAGTGGGCTTCGGCATTGGCTGCTTTGCCACTTTCGCGGCTCTGGTAATCACGGCCTTTTATTACTCCGAAACGACCGGGCTCACATTTGAGGCAGCTTTATCAAGCTTCTCTCTTCCTGTAAGCTACTTCTTGATTCTAGGCATCCTTTTCTTGGCAGTCGGGCTAGTGTGGGAACGCTTCGAAAAACAACTTAAGCTATAACGCCTACAATATTGCTTTAGTTGTTTGCATATACACGCATCCGCAGTTTGACGAGGCCTTTTACATGAATACTGAGAAGGGGGAAGTCGAGCATTATTACACTAGAAGACCAAAATCAAAGCCTCAACTCGGCGCAATACGAACTCGTTTGCGCGGCCACATTTTCGAGTTCGTGACTTCCTCAGGCGTCTTTTCGAAGAAACGTGTAGACTTGGGAACTCGGCTACTAATCGAGTCGATGATTTTGCCCGAGAAGGGTCTCGTGCTGGACTTGGGCTGCGGTTATGGACCCGTTGGAATAGTTGCAGCAGCTCTCAACCCTAGCTTGCGAGTGGTCATGACAGACCTAAATGAACGGGCAGTCTGGCTGGCCAGGAAGAACGCGAAGCTAAACAAGGTTGACAATACAGAGGTTCGACGAGGCCTCCTTTACGACCCCGTGGAAAATATGAAGTTCGACGCCATTCTCGTTAACCCTCCCGTAAGCGCAGGGAAGCAAGCAATTCTATCAATCATTAATGGTGCCGGAGAACACCTCAGAGAAGGTCGGCTGCTTCAGTTGGTTGTAAGCTCAAGAATCGCAGGTTCATACGTATTAAAGGAGCTCGAAAAGACCTTCAGCAACGTTGCTGTTTCGGCTAGAAAAGGAGGCTACAAAGTACTGCTTTCCAAAAAGCCTTAAACAAGGCGACGCTATTAGCTCAGTCGTTCAACTGCCGGGGTCTCCTAGAGCATAGCCAAAGCCGCCATGCGGGAAGCCAGGTATGGAGCAGATCCGCGCGCAACACGCGTAGAGCTCAAGCCTGGAAAAGACTGCTTGAAAGCCTGTGGTCCTTTGGGCCACGTGGGTTCGAATCCCACCCCCGGCGCCAATACCATTGTCAGGGATGAACCCCCGTCCTCTGCTATTTCCGTTTCCTGAAGATTTTGCCATTTCACTATTCCTCGACGGGTTGTTATCCTGATATTGGCGAGTATAGCTCGCGCAGACACATATAAAAAGAGACCATAGCAAAACAACATTGTTTGCGCGCGCAGATAGAGCCTGGGCTGGGACCTGGACATGAGGAAGCAAAGCAATTCGTAATCATCAATCCCACGTATCTTCAAAGGAAAAAGGGGGAGATTGGGTGACATCTCCCTTGTGGGGAGGGTGCAAATCCCACCCCCCGGCAGTCTTCAACGAACTATTGGATTTGACAGAGAATTAGACAGTCGATTTAGGCTTTAATTGACGAACAACTTGAAATATCGGGATTCTCTTGAACTGGTTCTTACATGGAGGACCAATACAGACAGCAACTTCGTCCTTCCCTGGTGTAAGAATCCATGACCAGCAGATGCCGTTGTGAACCTTGCCATCATACTCGTGGGTACACATCTTGTTTTCATGATTCTTCAAGGCATCAATTATCATTTCGTCATGGATATTCCCACGGTTCTGACTGAACCATTTCAAGAGGAATGGCTTCCTAGCAGAGTAGATTTCAAAAGCCCATTGGTTCTGCGGGTCTTGTTCGTTATATTTGTCCATTTCAGGAGAATCGAAGCGTAGCGATACGAATTCAAATCCATTATCTACATAGGTAGTTGTTGTCTTTTCTCGATGGGCCTCGACCTTAGCAATGGTTCCTTTTCTGTCTATCATAAGATAAGCTGTACCCCACGTTTTCGGTATCCTTTCGAGGAAATCAGTGGCCTCTTCGATAGTCCTGTAATTGTCAAGTATCCATCTTTGTGCCACATTGAACATAACTCCTGGTCCAGAGTTCACAAAGCTTGCAGAAGTTGAAGATATTGCGAGTCCTGCTTCATTTATTCCCCCATACCGTGACATATTGCCCCAGTGAAAGGTGAACCCTAGACTGTACAGCTTCCCATTTGGTTTCGTGCGGCAAAGCGTCAGGTAGTTGCTATCTTCTACTATCCATTCGTGATTTCTTGCAAGAACCGGTAAGCCACTTTGAGTGTGGTCACCAGATATCGCCATAACAAGGCAGGAAGGTTGATTTCTGTAGGGAGAGAGTTCGTTGGTTGCGACAACACGGTAGTCTACACCGCTGCCATCAGCAATTCCCTGAAGTTCTTCTAGTAGCTCAGGAGCATATGTTCTCACTTCCTTTTCATACGCCATACCTTTCACAAGATTTTCTTTCGAAAATTCTGGAAGAAGTCCCTTATCCTTCTCCAATGTTTTGCCTATTTCTAGTCCCATGTCATAATAATGACCACTCAGTTTTACTTCGTACACAACAATCACATCTTCAGAACGAGTAGGGATTTTACTTATTTGTATTTCCAGCAACCAATGGAAAAAAGAGGAGTGTGCGGGAAAACTCGGGTGATATCTCCAATGTGGAGGGGGCGCAAATCCCACCCCCCGCACTTTTGAGTGGACCTCCCACCGGGTTCACTTTCAATGTGCGTATGAAGATTCTTGTGTGATTGATACGTAATCAGTTTAAGTAGAAACGCTTTTCTTTGTCTGGGAGTTTTTGTGAATCATTACTCTTGGTGAATGAGGTGGAGGTTTGACATCAGCAGTTACAGTAATCGAGTTTATTAAAGATCCAACAGAATCGCTAAAACAGGTTCTCAATACGATAGGAGGAATAGATGATCTCAACACTGCCGAGAGATCTGTTGTTGTTAAAGTTGGAGTCTTTAGTCACTATGCTGGAAACCATACNTCAGTAGATGTGGTTAACGCCATTACGAGCTGTTTTGATAAGGCTCCAAAGATCTTCCTCGCTGAATCTGACAACTATCAAGGCACTGGAGGAGAGAGACTTCAGATCTGGAAAGAGCTATTCACAGATCGGATTATTCCCTTCAACCTTTCAGAAGACTCTGACATAAAGCGTGTAAAACTCGCTGACGAAGAGATGAACTTGTCGCATATACTCTTCAAACCCAATGTTCTGGTTGATACACACATCTTACGTTCCTTTAAGAATGGAAGTATCCTTAAGAACCTGTTTGGGTGCACCCCAACTTCTAAAAAAGCAAAATATCACAAGATGCTCCCCACACTCCTTGCCGACATCTACGAAGCAATAGGTGGAGTGGATCTTGCAGTGCTTGATGGGACCTATCTCTGGCGGGGTGCAGGAAACAACCCTGTACAAATGAACACCTTAGTAGTGGGAAGAGACGCGGTTGCTGTGGAGACCGTTGGAGCCACGCTTGCCGGTCTGAACCCTCAGAAGATGCCAGTGATACAAGAGTTTGTCAAGAGAGATCTAGGAGAAGGAGACCTGAAAAATATCGATATCGTAGGAGCCCGCCTTGAGCATGTGAGGGAAAAATTTACCTCCGCAGCAAAGACACAAAAGAAGCTGCACGCGCAGCCTAAGGGACCTAAAACCTGGGGCGGTCACGCATATAATGCACTCGAAAGCCTGATTCGCGAGGGATATCTCAAGCAGCCCAATGGGAGAACAATAAACGCCATCACTAAAGCCTTGGAAGCTAAGAGTCTGTCGACCAAAGGCATGGAAAGCAAGATCACAAGTTCCCTTAATCGAAGAGTAAAAAGTGGAGTATTGAAAAAGGCAAAAACCCCTGAAGGATGGGTTTACTGGGCAGACTAGCCTGAATTGAAAAAATGGGAGGTTTGCGGGGGTGATTCGGGAGATATCTCCACTGTGGTGGGGGTTCGAATCCCACCCCCGGCGCCACTACCAAAATGGATGAACACCCGATCTGCACTGCTACTTCGGCTTTTTGAAGATTTTGTGCGCGCGCGTATAACGCAAATAGCTAAGCCATGCTAAACCCCAAAAGCTTAAATGTCGCATGTGATATTTCCACTGAAATCGCTGGTGATAGCATGGATGAACACATGATGAAGCGAGCTGCAGGCGCTCCAAGAGGCCTTCTCAAATTCTTGGTTCTAAAAATGCTGACGGAGAAGCCTATGTCAGGGGCGAAGATTGTCGAGCACATCGAAAAGGAAACAAGGGGAAGATGGAAGCCAGGCCCAGGATCAATTTATCCACTTCTTGCCTGGCTACGAAAAAAGGGCTACACCAAAGAAATACTCAGAGAAGCTGGAGTAAAAAATTACGTGCTCACAGAGAAAGGCAAAGATTTCTTCAAAGAACAAGTGAAGTTTGGACAAACATTCTTAAAGAAACTAGAGTATCTGGCACCAATGCTCATCGGAGAGGCACAGTTTAGCCCAAACCATGAAAAAATCCGCCAAATCAGAGAACCTGCCAAAAGATTTGTCATGGCACTTCTAGACCTAAGAACAGTCGCAAGAGACAGATTAACACAACAGAATGTAACGGAAATAGTCAAGATCTTAAGAGATGGCTCTGAGAGACTTGAGAGAATAATCCAAAAAACCAAGGAGAAAAAATAATTTGCCAAACTCACACAGACCCGCCTACCAATCTATCCAGCCCAGTGAGATCCAAAACTCCGACCAGTGGATACGTTCGATGTAAGTCCTGATGCTATACACGTTAAGAAACAAGTTAGCTTGGTGTTTCCATGGGTTTGAAATCTAGTTTCATGATCGCCTGGCGATCGTTATCCAGAAGGAAAACAAAGAACCTTAGCGCAGTCCTAGCAGTAACATTAGGAGTCACATTACTAGTAGGCATTCAAATAACAACGGATACGCT
>JGI2172J19969_10000835_pt1 | contig 13787 bp, 12 predicted proteins | sample DeeMarSWOR230_32_FD_19969 | JGI IMG/M metagenome (IMG submission 19969)
AGGACCTCTGGATGAATCTCCCCTACAACTCCTATTTTTCTGCGTTTGAAGTAGATAGCTGCGACTCTTCCTTGTAGAAAGCTTGCATGCTTCGTCTCTTTGATCTGCCACTTTTTTATGCCAAGATTGGAAAGTAACGCTTCTGCCGAGGATTTGATTTCTGTGAAATTTGCAGTCGGATGGGATGAAACACAAGCCACGTGTAGTCTCCGTTCACTACGAGTTTCAGCTTTCTTCTCGATACCTATTACATCAGAAATCTCAAAGATTCGTTGAGGATAGCTCTCATGTCTATTGTCCATTAGATTTCTAACCAAACCAGGTAGCAGATTCTTGCGAGCTATGGAATACTCGCTTGAGACGGGATTTGCCAGCTGGACAACATCGTCGATTTTCCTTCTCATTTTCTGGTAATGGTCAGCCTCGTTCGTGAGGATGAAGTTCATCACTTCGGTGAAGCCGAGGCCTAACATTATTTGGCGAACACGCCCAGCCACTTCGTTTGCCCAGTGTTGTTTCCCAGTCGTCACAACTATTGGCCTTGTCGACTTTAGTTTGAAGTAGCCGTAGCCGATGGCGATTTCTTCGACTAGGTCAACCTCGTGGAGTATGTCAATTCGGTAGGGAGGAATCGAAACCTCCAGAATGCCTTTGCCTGATCTTTTGGCGTCTAGCCTACATTTTTTGAGGGCGTCTAGGGTTTTGGATTCTGTTAATTTGACTCCGAGCAAATCGTTGGCGTATTTGGCTCTCAGGTTCATCTTTTGAATTGACAAATCAGGAGAGACTATCGCGCGGTCAGGATAAGCAACTTGGACGCTCTCGACAGACCCACCCATATCGGCCAGCGCAGTTACCAGAACATTCATGCTCCTTTCGACAGAGTTCCAGTCCGTTCCAGTCACGTCGATGAAGAGATTTCTTGTTTGGCTGTCTACTCTCGTAAGTTCGCCATTAATTATCGGTGGCATTGAGAGCACTCGCTCTTTATTATCTATGATTAATGGATACTTTGAGGCCCAGTCTATGAGGGTTTTGTATGCAATACCCTTCTCATGCTTCTCCAAGATTTCTCTAAGCGTCATCTCCTCAATCTTATCCAGAGGCACAAATTTGACAGCATTAGGATCAGCGCCCATGTAAATGAACGGCGGCTGGACAGCGTCCAAGTTATGCACGCCTATAGAAGCCTTTTTCCGATCTCTACCTATGCCCCAGTGGAGGTCTTCCTGCACCTCCATGAGTTCGCCCACGGAGTCGTCGTCAAGCTTTATGTTGCGTACGACCGCGCCTAAGACGTGTGGTCTAACCTCAGAGACTGTTGGCGCTACGTTCATAACGACCTCTCCCTTTTTCACGTCGTACTTAGGCAGTCCAGTCTCCCATCCCATTAGGCCACGAAAGGCCCGTGCTATTCCAGCATAGCTACAGAAGTCTACGCGATTTGGATTGAACTCAACTTTCACATAGTCTGGACCAGTTTCCTCGATGTCGAGGCCCAGCCAAGGAAGCCACTTAGCCATCTCCCCAACGGTGAGTGATCGCCTGATGAAGGTGCAGAAGCGGTCTCGTTCCAGGGTTATCGCGGGCATATGGGGGTCCTCCTTATCCATCCTAAATCGTTCTTATACAAGTACCGAATGTCGTCTACGCCAAGTTTTATCATGGCTATGCGTTCTAGTCCTCCGCCCCAAGCCAACACTGGATATTTTATTCCAAAGGGCGCCAGAACCTCGGGACGGAATAGTCCCATTCCGCAAAGCTCGACCCATGTTTCAAGCTCTGGCACGTAGAACACGGCCTGCGCTGAGGGTTCCGTATATGGGAAGTAGCTTGGCCAGAATTGGACTTTCTTTAGCCCAAGCTTGTGGTAGAATTCCTTTAGGGTCCCAATCAAGTCTTGCAGTGTGACGCCTTTGTCCATAACGATGCCCTCGATTTGAAAAAGCTCTGCCAGGTGCTTGTAGTCAACATTCTCGTTGCGATATATGCGGTCCACCGAGAATACTTTCATGGGGGGTTCCTTATGTTCAGCTAGGTAATGGATTGTCACCGCAGTTGTATGTGTTCGTAGTATGAGCCTTCTCGCTTCATCGCGGCTCCAAACGTACTCCCAACCTCTCGAGCCAGTAACCCAGCCGTCTTCGTGGGTTTTGGCTACCTTGTCAACAACACTCTTCTCAGGTAGTCCCCCTCTATTTGGCTGTGCAAGATAGAAGGTATCCATCATCTCTCTTGCTGGGTGGTCTTGAGGCTGGAACAATGCGTCAAAATTCCAGAAAGCTGTCTGGACTATTGGCCCGCGGATTTCTGTGAAGCCCATCTCTAGAAAGGCTTCCCTAACCATTTGAACTATCTGCTGCAAGGGATGAACCTTTCCAGGATATGCTGTAGGTCCTGGAGCGGTCACGTCGAACTTTCTGAGTTTTGTCTTTCGCCACGCTCTGGTAATGATCAGTTCTGGAGTTAGTTGACTGACCTCCTCAACTATCTTTATTCCCCGCTTAACTAGTTTCCAGCCAGCATCCGTTAACTCTAGTTCCCTCAAGGTCTTCTCGTCGGTCTCCACAAGTCTTCGCCTTTTCAAGACTTGAACAGCCTCGTGCAGTCCACTGCCCAAATCCTCTTCAACCAAGGAGTTTTTTTCGTCTACAAGGGAGAGAAGCTTTTCGTCGGTTCCTCTCTTGGGTTCCTTCAGCGTTCTTAGCACACGTCTCTTTTTTTCTAGCTTTGCCCAGCCCTTGCGATGAAGCCAACCTAGCGCTATGACTGAGAACCTCTTCTCCAATTGTGCCCTTCTTATCGCTTCTTCAACTGGTGCTCCGCCGCCTAACTTGACTAATGATTCGATGAGGCGTCTTTCAGGAAGTCCCTGCTTTGCGTAACGCTTCCCTTCCTCGCTGAGCACAATTATGGTTTGCTTCTTTTCATGGAGGCGTACTAGTTTCTTTTTCTGGAGAACAAGAGCCGCCCGCATGACTGCCGCGTGCGCTAAGCCACTGGCCGTCAATATGCGGTCTACGGATCCCTTACCGTTAAGCTTCTGCAATGCCAGCAGAGTCTTTTGTTCATTCTCCCTCAGTTCAACCACTAAGTTTTCCTCCGCGATGATCGAGCTTTCCTAGTGCGCAATGCTGTCTAGTTGTGTTGGAAGCAGACTTTAAAGATTTCAATAAGGGATGTCTAGGACTAATCAAAACTAGGGCTGAATTCAGGGCTGTTGAAATTGGCAGGGCATCCCTTCCACCGCAACAATGGATAAGCTGATTCTTATTTATACTTTGCTTTCAACTCAGCTGGACTTCAGAGCTCTAAGCAACGTTCAATATGTCTCTCGCCTCGTCAATGTATCTGCTTCGTCTTCGTTGATGATCTTTCACGAATTTTGAGACAATCTTTGTCGTTAGGCCTTTGTGTTCCCCGCATAGCAGTTTACCGCTTCTGCATTCATGGTATGTTTTAGTGACTTCATCGTCATCTTCGACAAACTGGTACATATCTAGCTCGTATATGGGACATATCTCTGGGATTCCACCAAGTTTCCTCTGTTCTTCAACTGTCGGGCGACCGCCAGTAAAGGCATTTGAAATCTTCTTAGTGATTGTTTCCGGCTTCTCGTGCAGAGTAAAATAGCTCATCGGAGAACGCTTGCTCATTTTTGGTGAGCCATCTAGACCTCTCATGATTTTGTGAACGGTAGATGAAGGAAGTTCAAAGTTGTATTTCTGGCGAAACTTTGCTGCAAGGTCCCTGGTGAATCTTAAGTGTGGATCCTGATCCACTCCAACTGGCACGACTGTTGGCTTAGGACCGTCGAAATCCTCAAGTTGAGGCATCAGTATATCTCCAGCCTGTATTAGGGCTGCCAAGTATAGTCCGATGTGACGTTCACCATAGATTGCTTTCATCGTCGCTAGGGTTGCGCCTCTGCCGAAGACTATGGCTAGATCCTTGACCCGCTGCTCTTTGTACTGCCGGTAGATGCAGCCTCTTTTCGGGTCAAATCCTAGGGCAAGCAGGTCTGCGACGTTACCCACGGCAAATTTCTCACTCTTTTCGAAGGGTATCTTGTTGTCTTCGTATGCTTCTACATCTGCGATGCAGTAGAAAGCTGTTGCCCCCTGTTTCTGGAAGTAGATGACCTCCCGAGCAGTCATCAGAGTTCCCAAGTGAAATTCACCTGTGGGTTTGATGCCACTCATCACAGCGAATATCGCATGGTTTTTGATGGCGTCCAAGATGCGTTCAAAGTCTCTGTGCCCAAAAATTACGTTGCGTCTCATGTACATACTTGGCTCGGGCATCTGGTTCAAGAGCGGTTTAAACGGTTGAATGCCGAATTCCTCGTACAGTCTATCGTAGTCTTCGACTGCCGTTGTTCCGAAGGGGTCAAGCATCGTCTTTTTGCTATTTTTTACTGTCAACTCTCTGTGCTCCTTTGGTTTTGTTCGGCCCGAAAGAACTCAGATGTCTCTTCTGATAAAATTTGCTCACTGACAAAACAGATTGGAATGGTGTAGGTTGGTTTAGTGCCATTCCAAGGCGTTCACCTTGAAGAGTATTCTAAAGACAGGTACTTAAGGTTAGTTCCTCGCAGAACGGACATGGAAAAAGTTGAAGGTGTGTACAGCGCACGCGAATTCATAGGTTGCGCCATATTGTAAAGCTTTTAATCTTCTAGACCTTTTAAGAGAGACTCGTGAAAAAATGGCGCTCCCAGAAGAAGCCCTTCAGAAGTACCAGCAAGCAGGACAGATTGCAAGAGAAGTTCGCGAGGAAATGAGAGGAACTGCTCGAGAAGGTATGCTACTAATAGATGTTTGCGAGAAAGCGGAGTCCTTGATTAGGAAGAAGGGAGGACAACCTGCGTTTCCGTGTAATGTTTCTGTCAACGAAATAGCTGCACACTACACCTCTCCTCCGGAAGACAAGCAAAGGATTCCCGAAAATTCTCTCGTGAAGATTGACATAGGCGTTCACGTCGACGGCTACATCGCTGACACTGCTACAACGGTGTGTTTCAGCCCAAAATATGAAGCCCTCGTTCATACAGCGGAACAGGCGCTGGAAAAGGCGGTCGACATACTTCATCCGGGATTATCCATCTCACGGTTCGGATCGACGATCCAGAAGGCAATTGAGATCCGTGGGTTCAAGCCTGTTTCGAACCTTACTGGACACTTGATCGATCGTTACGTGATACACGCAGGAAAGTCCCTGCCAAACGTTTTCCATGTCTCAGTGTCCAAGGTGAAAGTTGGCGAGGTTTACGGAGTTGAGCCCTTTGTAACTCTTGCTGACGCCGCCGGCAAGATCAGGAGCAGTAGAGAAGCTCACATCTTCCGATTTTCGAAGCGAAAATCTTTGAAGGATCCACATGCAAAGCGACTTCTAGGGTACATTCAAGAACATTTCAAGACCCTTCCGTTCACAGAGAGGTGGTTGCAGAAGTGTGTGCCACGCAGTCGCTACGAGGCTGCTTTCTCCGGACTGCTCTCGTCGAGAAGTTTAGTATCTTATCCTGTGTTTGTAGAGGCAAGTGGAAACCTTGTTTCTCAAGCTGAGCATACGGTTCTAATCGTCAGGGACGGTTGCTCGGTTTTGACTTAGCTCTTCTGCCCTTCTTTGACCTCGCGATAGATCGCGGAGATCATCGTTTTCTCGCTACATTTTGGACAAGGTTCTGTCTCTTTGAAAATGTAGTCTCCTCTCTGAAAGTCACGAATATTCTTCAGCCCACACTTTTCACATAGTATGGTCGTTATCACCTTTGGCGCCTCAAATGGTAACCGCACTGCCTTTCTTCTCGTCTGCATCACCATATACGTCGATAATGCTAGACCGCTGAACCCTAAGAAAAGGAACCAGCTTCCATAGTCCAGCTGTCCACTCCCGAAATATTCAATTGCTTGGTAGAGAGCAGCGACGGACAACATGAGAACTACAAGAACTATCACAATCAACAATGACGAGACTCTTCTTGCCGGACCTTCCTCGGTTCCACTCATTCTTCTCACCTACTGCCCAATACCTATCGTGTTCCCTATGCCAGCTATTATAACCGAATCGCCTTTCTTCGTTCTCTCCAAGATCAGGCTTTTGATCCGTTGGATCGCGGTGTCTGCAGCGTCGAATATTTCCTTGCGCATTGGAGAAACCGCGTCCCCAATATCTTCTTTAATCATCACCGCGTTCACAGGAATCTTGTATTTGAGCACTGCTTCTTCGACTTTGAACTGTTCAACTCCTGGTCCACCGATTGCTACACCAATTCCCCCCGCTACCTCACCAGGCTTTTCGCCTTCAAGTTTCTGCGCAGCGTCTACCACGACTATTGCCGAGATCTTTCCTTTGTTCTCCTCAATGATTCGTTGAATTCCTTCACCGGGTTTACCCAGGTTTCCACCTGGACCTTCAGATTTCAGGACGTACGCTTTCCGCCCCTCAATGGGCACAGTTGCAACTACAACGTCTTTGGCTATCTTTTTCTTCTTGTGTTTGTTCATGAGCTTGGCAGCTACGAGTGCTCCTGCGCCGTCACCTATAGGCTGCCCATCCGTGAAAGCTTTTAAGGCGCTGGCGTACGCTTTTGCTTCTCGCATTATGAGAGGCAGCACCATTTGAAGTTGCATGATGATGTAGAGACTTAGCGTCTTTTTGCCTAACAAGTAGAAGTGCCTTATTACCTTGTAAATGAAGTTTAGTGCCACGGCGGCTTCGAGGGTCATTTCTAGGTTGTTGATTTGGGTTTCGTCAGCTTCGGGGGCCATCAGCTTTACTTCATCTTTGAAGCGGGCTTCCCTAACATCAAGAAGGTGTTCTAATTTCCATACGATACCCGCAGGATCCATACTCTGAGGCTCTAAGAACCTGTACTCTAAAAACTGATCAACTCGTTCTGTGGGATCGTCTTTTGGCTTACCCAAGTCTCTTACAGTTTCGATGGCAATCTTCTTTCCTTTATCCTTCATATACTTGAGACGGCTGAGGGAACTTTCAACTTCCCTGAGCATAACGTACATCTGGATACGTTGCCCATAAAACATAAACCCCACAAATACGATCAGCCATACGATTTGAAGGATCCAAGCCCAGACATCACCTTGTGGAAAAAGCTGCGAAACTTCAGGAATCATTGTGCTCGCCTAAAATGACAAGCCCTAGTAGGTAATAAACTTTGAGTATTCCTCCTACAGTCTGGAGAGAACGCAGAAAGCATCGTAATAGTTGCAGTTTGGGCCATGCCAACTGGGGAGGTGACATAGAGCAAAACCAAAATGGCTGCCAGCTTTCCCGGGTTCGCATGGCCGAAGACCACACTAAAACCGGAAACGGAGCGCAGTTTAACTTCCGAGTTCGGAATGGGATCGGGTGGGTCCCGCGCCCTTTGGCCGGCAACCGATAACTTGTGAAGAATTGTTGCTCATTAAGTTTTCGAATAGGGTTTTGGTGACTTAATGGTATATTCCAGAAGCATTGGTGAATGTCGAAAAAGACGGCGTGAAATCGTGGCTGACTCCAAGCGAGTAAGAAATTTATATATCTGGAGCTTGCGAAGTTTTGGCATGGTGGGGTCGTAGTCTAGCTACGGTTTATCCTTATGATAAGCCGCTAGAGAGGAATGACGACGGGCTCCAGACCATGCAAAGACGGGTTTGCGGACCGTTGTGGGATGAAGAAATTCTGGAGCGGTGAAGAAACCCGTAGGAACGGAGATGTGCTGTTCCGGGTAAAGGTCGTCGGTTCAAATCCGGCCGACCCCACCAAAGCGCGCGCATCATGTCCTCGCAAAGTTATTTAAACTTCTGGCGTGAAGTACTGTTTCATGCCAAGCAGTATTCCCCTGGAGAAAGCTGTTGAATTATGCAGAGAGTACAGGGACAAACACAAGGTTCGTTTGCTTAGCCAGTGTTGGGGTTGTCTGAAATACTCAAAAGAAGAGCCCAGCAAAATGTGTTTTTATAATGAGCACGCGCCTTCAGAGAATCGTGGATGTAAATTCGTCAACAAACTGTTTGATGAATCAAAGTGACGCGCGCGCATAGAAGATAATAAATATGCATGCACACGGCTGCCTAGTATTCCACAATTATCGGCAAGTACTTGGCGAGTTTCTTATAGAAGGCTGCCTCGAATATTGGTGGAGCGCTGCCCTCAAATCCTGTGCGGTCGATGAATTCTGATAGCTTTTGTCGTGTTTCCTCAGGATTTGATTCTGCTATTTTTTCCATTGTGTCGAGTCCAGCATCAAGGTAGAGCCTTGCACGTTTTCTCTTCAACCCAGGTATTCTAGACAGGTTGGCTAGTTTCACCAGTTCCAGTATGTAATCAAGCGGGACGCCAGTTTCTTCTGCCAGCTTCTTCCTGCCCTCTTTGGTTCGTCCTGCATCAAGCATCTGTTTGGCCGTCTTGAAACCTTTTCCGTTGAGGGCTTGGATGTATTGGCGATTCACTCCCAGGAAGTCCTTCAGTTTAAGCTTCTTCATACTTTGAATACCTAGTAGTTCGTTCAAAGCACAATACATTACATCATTTTGTTTGTAATCATAGTACCGGTTGAAAGCCCACAACCATATCTTGAGTCCTGTCTCTTCGGCCCAATTCACAAAGCCTTTCAGATCATTTGGATTTGCCTCCTCAAGCTCCTTCCTCTTGTGTTTCAGTAGATATTCTTCGAAATTCTTCACGTTACGAATATCAAAATCGATCTTACTATCAGATCTTCCGGCTTTCCTCAGATATCTTTTGAAACCTTCTTCATCCAAAGTCATCACACTCGGACGATCTGTGTACGTATGAATGCATGCTAATTGCCTAAAGGTGCTCATTTAGGTTTTTGGAAGGATGTTTCTGTTGCTCACAGATGGTTTGTAAGGTGCACGCACTAGTGTGTTGGTTTTTGGGTATCGTCAACCTGCTATCAACATGCAGACCGCCTCGGTTTTTCCCTTAGGGGGCCTAAATAGCCCATCGCGCATGATACCATGTGGGCGCAAGCGCGCGCATCTACGTGGTTATCTTGGCAAATCATTGAACACTTGTTTTAGATTTCGTCGGTATTCCTTGAACGCACGGCTACCTTTTTCTGTGAGTTTGAGTGCAGTGTGTGGCTTTCGTTCAATGAATTCCTTGACTATTTCCACGTAGCCTGCTTTCTCGAGCTTGCTTAAATGGGATGACAGATTGCCGGGTGTCATCTGAAGTTGATGTTGGAGGAAGAGGAAGTCTGCACTTTCTACGACGTAGAGTTGGGTCATAATCATCAATCTGGTTGGTTCGTGGATCAATCGATCGATGTTCTTCAGGTTAGAGGGCCTTTTCGACATTGGTCTTGTCACCCTGTAGAAGCGGGTGTTTTCGTATAAATTGCATTAGAAGAACAAAGCCACTGATGATGATCACAAGACTGATGATCACAAGGAGATACCCGAATGGGATAATTGTGAAGTGCCCCGCCAAGCACAGCACTAGTGTCAATATTCCATATGCGTAAAGCCGCTTTAGACCCATGGTGTATGCAAAGAGGCTTGATATGGCAGCCGCTGAAATACCGATGATGATCATACCGTTTGGAACAATGAGATTCCGCAGCGTTAATGCCCAAGCTTGACTTTTTGATGCGAAAGTAAAAACCATGAATGTTCCCAAACCTGCTACCGTTAGTCCGATGAAGATCGCCATTAACTTGTTCGCTCCTCTGGTTCCAAATTTCACGTAACCAATCCTTGGCATTGTGATTCGTTTCTTAGCTGAGATCCAAATAGGCACCATAATCGCAGGGAAAATTGCAGGAATTACAAACCACGTGCTGAAGTCTGTCACAGTCACAAGTAAGATGCCTAAAGCAAATAACAGAACATAAATGCCGACGAATATGTCAATCAAACCGTCTTGATGATAGGACATGTAAGTTCTTCTCTCGACTTCCCTCAGACTTGTTTTTGTGTTCATCTTTTCACCAGATACCATAAACTACATTCTGACATAAAAAGGTTTGCCTTGCAAAGTAATTTGCACACATGCGCAAGAATGTCCTACCTAAAAGCGGGTTTGTTGGTTGTCTGAAACTCGAAAATTGGACTTTAAATGGCATTTAACCCGAAAAAACGGATTTAAATGCCAAAATAAACAGCTTTACAAGCCTTCTGCTCGATAAAACTTATATGCAGGCGCGATGCTGTCCATTAGGCGTGATCACTTCAAGGCGATCAAACATGAACCGAAATCACAGTCTTGTCGAAGGAACGTTTCAGCACGCAATCCTAGAAGGCACAGCATACGAAGTAGGCAAGAAGCAAGGAGAACTCCTCAAAGATGACGGAAAAATGCGCCTTCGTATAGAAAAGGCGATTTCATCATTTCTAAGTCAGTTAGGGGTGTCCAAGGATGGAAAACCCGATCTGAAGACAATGGGATTTCAAGATTTTGAAGAACTGCAGGACTTCTTTGAAGAACACTGTCCCGGATTGAACGATGAGATGCGAGGATTTGCCGATAGCATGGGAGTAGAAATTGATGAAGTGCCTTTCTATGGTGCCACCTATCATGCTCCTAAGAACTGCAGTCAAGTGGCAGTGCTTTCATCTGTGACAAATGACAAACATGTGTATGTTGGAAGAAGTTACGAATGGACGCACACAGAAGAAGACCTTCGATTGTGTACAACACGGGTGAAGGGAAAGGCGAAACACATCGGCTTCTCAATATTTCTTTTCGGTCGCGCTGATGGCCTAAACGAACACGGCGTCAGCGTGACATTCACTGGAGCAGGAATCTTTGGAGTCCCGCTGAAACAACGAGGTTTCCAAAACCATCTGGTCATCCGATCCATACTAGACAACTGTGAATCCGTCGACGGTGCGATAGAGCTTGTCCAAAAGCTGCCTATATCCGGGTTCTTCAATCTCTTGATCGCGGATAGACGCGGCAATGCTGCACTGGTGGAATTTGCCGATCGAACTCGCGCCATTAAACGGATAAACAACGACTCAGAAGACAAATGCCTCTTTTCAACCAATCACTATACTCTCCCTGGAACGATGAAATCCAATGAACTCAACTGCGGCATTATAGGGCAATCACGGAAACGCTATCAGTTACTTGCTTCAAACTTGAACCCTGCATTGGATGTCAAAAAGGAAGCACTAAGAACCATCTTGTCCGAAAAGTTCCCGAAAGGCCTCTGTGATCACTACTACTCCGAGGGCTTTGGCACTGTCTGGTCCGCGATATTCGATCTAACCTCTATAAAAACTGACATCTGCTTTGGTGCGCCCACCCACAACAAGTGGCACTCGTTCACTCTTAACGAACCCGGTGGTGTCAAAGAATATCCGGCAGTCTTTCCAGACGCCACAGGCAAATGGCCTTATTGACTAGAATAGCTTACACAGGCTTCAAGCATACATACATATTTTCTCTGCCGGTATAGATTTAGCCAATCTTCCAGACTTCTCCAACTAGTTTGCCTTCTAGCGCGCGCCGACCCCACCAAGAGAGGCCCCTACTCTATTCGTTGAGATCTTGACTACAATCGTACTTACCACTGATCATTGTGTACGCGTTGCTCGTCGTATTGGGTTCTAGGTTCCTTCTCTTCTGCTGGATGCCCTATAGACACCAGGTTGAGGGGGACAATCGTCTCTGGAAGATTCAGCACTTTCTTTATGGGATCTACTCGTTCTTCCCTAGGGTAAACGCCGAGCCAGACTGCTCCGAGGCCTAGCGCAGTCACTGCCAAGAGAAGGTTCTCTGCGGCGACCGAGCAATCTTGGACCCAATAGCGTGGTGAGACGGTTTCGTCGCCGCACACTGCTATGCAGAGGGGCGCTTCGAACAGCATCTTCCCATACGGATGCACCCTCGCCAATTTGCTCAGCACCTTCCGATCAGTCACCACGATGAAGTGCCACGGTTTGCGGTTTGAAGCGGAGGGGGCCGCCATAGCAGCTTCCAGCATCGCTTTGACATCCTCATCGCTAATCCTTTCGCTTGTGTATTTGCGAATACTGCGTCGAGTTAAGATTGTGTTAATTAGGTCCTGTGCCATCGATCACTCCTCAGATGATTGAAGGACCAAGTGGCGCTACAAAAGGGTAGCGGTGGATTTGGTTAGATGCGCGAGTCAGCATGCTAAGTCAAAGCCAAATGCCGAGCGAGACTAAGGGTGCGCTTTGTCAAAAAAAATGGAAGAGTAAGGGTTGACTGAAGACCCCTACTAAACGATGGGTTTTCTTCGGAGTTCCATGATCGCTTTGCCCTTGTTGTGTTCCGCCTCCAAGAAGGCAGTCCGCGTGGAAACGTAATCTGCGTTACTCACTGAGACACCAAGCTGAGCCTCGTCTTGGGTGGGTAGATGTGCTGCAGAGCTTCTATCCATTCCCAACGCATGAAGCACACTTCTCAGGAAAGAGCCTTTTTCCAAAGGTTTCGTCTTTTGCACTCTTAACCACCACACATAGATCTACAGATAAGGAGGGACTTAGGGTTTGTACCGTCATATGACTGTGATAACTTACCTGTCATATGACTGGAAAAGTGATATATGTGATACTGCCGATTTCTATTTTGGTGCTCTTGAAGTGACACTGTCTGAAGTCGTTCTGAAAGTAGCCATCCCCAACTCGTTTTTTTTGGACATCACTCGCAGATTTCCATCCATGAGCATTTTCATATGGTGCAACAGACAGAATGACGTGATGGAGGTCATAGTGAGAAACCCCGAAGAATATCCCCTAGTTATGCAAGAGATTCGTGCGTATCCTTCTATGGGCGTAATTGACGAAATATCCGATGATCGCCGCCTCTACCTGAGCATACGCGAATGTCACTGTATGAAAGGAGACACAATCGTAAGACACATTGGGGAATTGGACATTCTCAACATCTTTCCAAATATGTTAGAAAACGGCTGGGCGTACCATCGGCTCATAGTGTTCAGGCATAAGGATCTGGAAGAGCTTCTACGACGCTTTGACAACTGGGGATGGGTTTACAAGATTTTACGCAAGGTTTCTTTTGATGGGTTTATTGCGAGTTCTCTCACTCTTACAGCCGACGCCCTATTCTCAGGCCTAACGGAAAGACAGATCGATGCTGTTCTTACCGCGTACCGACACGGCTATTATAACCTGCCTAGGGATGCTGACGTTCAAACAATCGCTGCCAAAAAGAAAGTGCCGAGAACAACCTTCCAAGAGCACCTCAAGAAGGCTGAAAACAAGCTTGTAGCCGCGCTCGTTCCACACATGAAACTCTTCAATCATGCTTCGCCAGAAAGAAGAAGAAGCCTGAGGGTGAAATAGGTCTATCCTTTGTTGATAAAAACGAGTTCTCGCGGACTTGTATCCTCCTTTCTTTCTACTGTGAAGCCACCAAAGGTTTTTATGGCGCCAAGAGTGGGCTTTTCGGTGTAAGGGAGATGTGAGCCTCCGCTTGCGTCGGCATCCAATCTGCCATCAAGGTTTACGGTTCCTTGACTTGAACCACGCAGGATAACATTTACGCGCAGGATTTGAGAAACGTTTATGAGACTTCATTCTTCATCACAAGTTGGTTTGAAGAAAAGAACGTGAACAAACCGTGTCTTTCGATCGTCTCTCCTTTCCTTTTGCAGCCTTCGTAGATCAAGACCCGTTGAAGCTGGCACTAATACTAAATGCAATAAACCCAAGAATTGGCGGAGTCCTCATTCGTGGACAGAAGGGGACGGGGAAGTCGACGGTGGTGAGGGCGGTGGCGGGGTTGCTGCCGGAGATTGAGGTGGTCGCGGGATGCCCCTTCAACTG
>JGI2172J19969_10000836_pt1 | contig 13785 bp, 11 predicted proteins | sample DeeMarSWOR230_32_FD_19969 | JGI IMG/M metagenome (IMG submission 19969)
TTTTCCTGCCAGTCCCCCCATGTTATTTGATGCCATTCGGCGCTTCCTGGCTTTATCCTATTTATGTCTTCTAAACCGGGCACATCGGGTAGTGCTCCATGCAGAGCAATGATTCCATTTGGCGTGGACACAGCCAGTGGCAGCTTAGAAAGGACCTCACTATATCGCTCTCGAAGTCCCGTGTCCAGCCCTTCCCAGAAATCGGCGGGCTGGAAGCTGACTACAGCATAGCCTTCATGGTTTCCCATAAGCAGATAAAGAGTGTCGGGATGCTCAATTTTTTGCCCAAGCAAAAAGTTGATGTTCTCCAGAGAAGCTGGTCCTCGGTCAACATAGTCCCCTAGGAAAACCAGCTTATTTCTCGGCTTGAGATACCTGTGGATAATTTTCTCCGTGGCTTCTAGGTCACCATGAGTATCGCCAGCGAAAATGACTCTGCCTGACTCCAACTGTATCAACTTTGCTTCCGAGACAAACTTCTTTTCCGCCTCTTTGAGCAACTCCTTTATCTCTTCTCTAGTCACAACGCAAAAGTACCCTTCACAGAACTGTGCATCCCACAGCATAGATGTTTTACGTGGTAAAAAGCAACCCTGATTTGGTCGAAGCTCTGGCAGGCATCGCTCATAATTGTTTTTGCTTGAGTACTTTTGATAGGATGCTAGTATGAAAACCGGTCTGGTTTATGACCCAATCTATTTGGAACACGATACCGGTGATCATGTAGAAAACTCTCAGAGGCTGGTGGCTGCGATGGCTCATTTGAAAGAGACTGGAATTAAGGAAAAACTCACCTGTCTGCCTCCGCGCCCTGCCTTGCTAGAGGAACTAAAGATGATACATACGCCAGAGTATATCTCCTATGTTAAGAGCAAGGCGGAAAATGGTGGTGGTTGGCTTGATCCTGATACCATAATATCTCAGAAGTCTTACGAAGCAGCCTTATATGCTGCCGGTGGGTTCATGGTGGCTGTAGAAGCGGTGATTAAAGGGGAGGTGGATAATGCTTTTACTCTGGTTAGACCACCAGGGCACCATGCTGTTCGTGACCAAGCAAAAGGCTTCTGCATTTTCAATAATATGGCAATCGCTGCTGAATTTGCCCTGAACAAGTTCAATCTCAACCGTATTCTCATCGCCGATTTTGATGTTCATCATGGCAATGGGACTCAGGATGCCTTTTATGCCGATTCCAAAGTCCTTTACTTCTCCACTCATCAGTATCCCTTTTATCCTGGGACAGGATGGATGGATGAAACTGGAACAGGTGAAGGAGAAGGAACTACGGTTAATTTCCCCATGGCCGCTGGCTGGGGTGACGAGGAGTGTTTGAGGGCTTTCAATGAGGTACTGACTCCGGTAGCCCGAAGATTTCAGCCGGAGCTAATTCTGGTTTCTGCCGGCTTTGATGCTCATTGGGCTGACTACCTGGCTATGATGCAGGTAAGTGTTACAGGTTTTGCTCAGATGACGATGATATTGAAAGAACTGGCTACCGAACTATGCCAGGGACGTCTCGTTTTTACTCTGGAAGGTGGCTATAACCTTCGAGTAGTTACCTCTTCTATAAAAGCTGTTTTTGATGTACTTCTGGGTAATTCAGAGATAGATGACCCTTTGGGGGAAGCGTCAATTACAGGAAAGCCCGAAGGATTTGACAAGCATATCGAGGCAATAAAAAGAATACACCATATTCGTTGACAGTTCACAACCTGCAACTATTATGCAGTTTTTCTAGTGAAAGGCAACAGTTCCCTCCACTCTCGTTTTTCCCACACCACGAGAAGCTGACCGGAGAAGCAAAGGGAATCGTAGGTGCCGATGATAACGCCGAGAAGTAGCACCAGGACGAAATAGTGTATGGTAGCTCCGCCAAAAAGTAACAGAGCTAGGAGCACAAAGAAGGTGGTCAGGGCAGTATTTAGACATCTTCCCATCGTTTCTATGAGGCTATCGTTTACAGTCTCGGCGAAATCGGTTCTAATATGCCTTGATACATTTTCGCGAATGCGGTCAAAGACGACCACGGTGTTATTGATGCTGTAGCCCACGACGGCAAGCAGTGCTGTGATAAACAGGGCATCGATAGCCAACCCAGCAAGCCAGCCTAGAAGAGAGAAAATGCCCACTATTATGAACACATTGTGGATGAGAGCAATGACGGCACAGGTGCCCCAACGGAAGGGCTTAGGCATGCGGCGAAATGCCCAGACAATGTAAAACAGCATAGCCACAGCAGCTATTACAACGGCGATGACGGCATTGCGTGCTGTTGCCCCGGCCACCGTTCCTGAGACTAAATAATAATCGATTATCTCCACTTGAGAATCTAAGTCTGCACCGAGTTTTTCGGCTAACCCTCTTGCCTCCTCTGGGGCTATTTCCCTGGTGTAAACGATGAAATTACCTTCGCCAGCATCTTGAATGCGTGCTTCATCGTAGCCCAGTTCAGCCATCTCCTCCCGCAACTGGCTTTGTTCGACCTCTGGGCTAAATTGAAGAGTCATAGAAGTGCCACCCTTGAAATCGATTCCCAGCTGCAGAGGGGTTCCGAGCTGTATCTGAGAGATGGTCAGGGCAAGTATTCCTATAATTACGAGTATCCACGAAATGAAGAAAAGCCACCGTTTCTTACCTATAAAGTCTATCATTTCGTATTCCTCACTATTTGAGATCGTGTTACTCCATAAGCTGCCGGATCGGTGGTTACTCGGCTGCCTACAATCAAGCGCAGGAATGTTCTGGTGACCACAATGGCTGTGAACATGGATAAGGCCACGCCAATAAACAGGGTTATAGCAAAGCCACTGACCATGCGAGCACCAAGCTCGCCGCCAAGCCAGATAAGTATAATGCATGCGATAAAGGTGGTAATGTTACTATCTCTAATGGCAGACCAGGCACGGCTGACCCCAGCCTCAACAGCAGCCGCTAAGCTGCGTCCTGCCCGTAACTCCTCCTTCGTACGCTCAAAAATGAGGACATTGGCGTCTACGGCCATACCTAGAGAAACAACAAAGCCGGCGACGCCAGGCAAAGTCACGGTTATGGGGACAAGCTTGAAAATGGCTAGAAGCACTGCGCCATAAACCCCCAAACTGAGGCAGGCCACTAAGCCTGGCAAACGATAATAAAGAATCATAAATATCACCAATAGCACTATTCCAATCCCAGCCGCCATTATGCTCTTCTGAATAGAATCCTGCCCCAAGGTAGCATCCACAGTCCTTTCATAGAGCGGAATACTGGGTTGAAATTCTGCGTCTACCCACCTCCCTAGTGGGACGTCAATTCGTCCAGCGTTGAGCAACCTTGATAACTCTAAGGCCTCATCATAGCTTGCCATCCCTTCAATTTGTCCCTTGTCTTCCACCACACTATCGACTTTCGGGGCTGTAACTAGGTTGTCGCCAAGGAAGATAGCTAGTTGTTTTCCGAGAAGGCGGGTGGTTATTTGTTTGGAAAGCTGCGCTCCCGTTTCGTCCCACTCAAATATCAATAGTGGTTTACCATAGCTGTCTGCAACAACATCAGTATTTTCCTTGAAATATCTACTGCTTAGGGTTAATTCTTCGCCATTCACCGTTCCTGTAGCAGGAATCCAATTTCCTTCTGAATCCTGTTCCCGGAATTCGAGTACTGTGAAGAGTCCTACCATTTCCTTGGCTTTTTCGATGTCAGCAATGCCCGGTATTTGAATGACAATGTTGTATTCCCCCGCTTGTTGCTGTATTTGGACGGTGGACTCGGTGATGCCCAAAGCATTGATACGCCTTTCTATGACATCCTTCACACCTTTCATAATTTCATCCTCTGTGCCAGGCTCGATACCGCTGAGATCAGCCTGATAAACCAGATAGCTGCCACCAGCGAGATCAAGCCCTAGCCTTAATCCTTCCCTGCCGAAGACATTCCTATCCAGCGGCACTATTGACCACAAAGCGAAGCCAAATAGGACAAGGATAAAAATAAGTAGATAAACGTTTCTCCTTCTCAATTCAGTCTACCTTTGTGTCATGGATTTTTTGCTCCAGAATTCTGGGATTTTTGAGGAACTTTTGTTTGTTGTTTACTCATAGCTGACAGATTCCCTCGAACCAAAGCTAGTGCTTCTTCTCTGGTGCTTAACTCACCGCTGGCATGAGCCTCGTTGACCATGGCGAGGAGTCTACCGACCAATGGTCCTGGCACTAAGTCAAAGGTGTTCATTATATCATTACCATCAATAAGCTTGGCCGGCAAGATTTTAGCCTGCTGCCTGTCGTGCTCTGTCAATATGTAATTTATTAATTGGCAATGTTCTTTCCATTCCTCCATAGATGCCAGTGGCCCGCGGCTGGCTAGATAATCGGCTAAGGCCAGTAATAAGATATCAATACCGACTTCGCCGGTATCCCGAAAGTAGCGATAGATTGCCCGTTGGGTAGGTAATTCATCATTTGCCATCTGAACTGGACGGAGATGATGATAGACAAGACCTTCCACCAGTCTTACTTCTCGATTGCTAAATCGCAACCGTTCTAAAATGCTAGCGGTCATAGCTGCTCCCTGCTTGGTATGCCCTAAAAACCTGGCTCTACCTGTATCATCAATGGACTTTGTCATTGGTTTAGCAACATCATGAAATAGCCCAGCTAACTTGAGTAGAACCTTATGGTTGCTGCCGCTGGAAACTTCCCGGGATAAGTGCCTGTCTATCATATCAGACCAAGGAGCAGTAGTTAGCATATCGCCGTTGCTATACTCCCAATCGCTTTCTCGGATGAGGAATTCTATGGCAGCCACGGTCTGCAAAGAGTGTTCGTAGACATCCCAGAAGTGCACCGTTGGTTGCTCTACTCCCTTACCCTCTGCTAACTCGGGGATTAGAGCTAAAAGTAAGCCAAGTCTATCCAAGTATCTCAAATGGTAAGCAGCCTGTGCTAGACTGAGCAGACGAAGTAATTCCTCTCTAACCTTCTCCCCCGGGACTTCAATGATAGCCTGGGAATAGCGGCGGATTAAAGATTCCGTGTTTGGCTCTATGTCGAAGTCAAGCTCGGCAGCCAACCTCACTGCTCGTAAGAGTCTAGTGGCGTCGGCTTCGAATATTTGCTCGCTTACTCTCCGCACTATTTTATCCTTCAAATCCTCATTGCCGGAAAAGGGGTCGATAAGTTTCAGAAGCGATTGTTTTTTGGTCAAAGAACGTGCTGATTTTCGTGAACTCATATTGGTGCTCGTACTGGCAGCGACAAAATGATTGAGTTCTACAGCCATAGCATTTATGGTAAAATCACGGCGGGCAAGATCAGATTCAATGTCTCCGGTAAAAGGGGAGAAATCAAAGTGCCATTCTGCACCACGCGATTCTTGGTTCTGTGAAGTCCTTCTCGGCTGCCCACCTTCGATCACCACCACTCTAGCTATGTTATTGGCATCGTCGAGGAGCACAAATTTGCCTCCTACTTCTTCGGCTACTTTCCGAGCCATGGTTATGGCATCGCCGCTTACAGCAATATCTATGTCGTTGGTCTCTCTTTTCAAAAGTAGATCGCGGATAAAGCCACCAACTATATAGCCCTGTTTTTTCTGGATAAATAACAGGTGGGATATCTTAGCTAAGATGGCCTGTAAACTGCCGCTTTTTATGGAGGACATGACAGAGCATTATAGTTTGTGTCAACACGAATTGTAAAGGTCTATTGACTTTGCTGAAGCAGTGTTATTTTGAATTATGAATTGGAATGCCTTTCATTAAGATAACGTCTGCTAGGGAAGGAAAAGGTCGGGCTAATTTGTCCAATGTCTTCAGAATAATATAAGAGACAAAATGGGGTAGTTTGGATAGAAAACTGCCCCAAAGTGGGAGTCCAAAAAAGAGGGATATTCCCTTTGTTTTCTGAATTTCAAAATGCTTCTTCACCAAGCTGTTTAGGAACGGGTAATCGAATTTATACTTGTGGTCTGGTGGTGGCTCCCAGGGCTTCCTTTCCTTAGCCGAAGAAGGAGAAAGAAGCTTTGTTATTGGATATAGCTTCTTTCCCAAGCGGAAACCTAGACTATTGAAATTAGCTATGGAGATTATCATTTCTCCTTCAGGTTTAAGCACGTGGGCAATCTCCTCTATTGTTTTGTTGGGCGAGAAGAAATGGTCTAACGCGCCCTTACACATGACTTTGTCAAAGGAGTGTGGTTTAAAAGGTAAATTCTCTCCTATTCCCTGGGCTAAAGCTACTTGGGCATTGTTTTCATTGAGATACTCTTTGGCTCGGACTATCATTACATTGGAGGGTTCGAGCCCAATAACTCTTCCCCCCTTTTCCCATAGTCGTGCACCATCGACAGCCTTGCCACAACCGACATCCAGTATTAACTCACCACGGCTGGGATTTACCTCGTCTAAGGTCAGACTGAGCATTTGCTGGAATAAAAATTCCAGGTTAGGATAGGCTACGGCAGGCACTACATCGTCGTCATTCCATTCCAGGTCGATTTCTTTCGTATTGTGGTTTTGTATCATTATTCAGTTTCGAGATTCTTATTGTGGGTTATCAAGTTTGCGCAGAGTCGCTATTTTTAAAGGCTGGTCTTATTTAGCCTCCTGCCAGCAAGAATATTGGTTGAGTTTGTAGATAGCTTTAGCAGCACGTTCCATCGAACAAAAGACTGGTACGGAAGCTGGGAGGAGCTTCTGTTCTATCTGCAATCTTTCTGGCTCAGCGGAGCCAGGTGGTAAAACGATTATTACGGGCTTATTGTGCCTGTTTCTAAGCTCCATAAAGAATTCATTTATTTCTTCCAGTCCTTTCTGACCGTAAATTGGTGAGAGGATGTCTATATCCTCTTGAATTAAGATAATATCGATAACGGTATCTCTTGCTACTAAATCTATGGCTTTGAATAGATTTGCCATGCCGCGTGCTTGGCTTACATCTACAGGATTACGCAGAATGCTACCTACTTCTCCCAGAAGTTTGCCCAGTTCTTGCTTTGTCTCAAGGGAAAGAAGTGGGACTCTGAGCCCACTCTCCAAACAAGCATCGCTAGCGGATACTGAGATGCCACCGCCACCGTCAGCCAAACCACCAATAATGGCTATGCTGGTACCTTGCCAACAGTTGAGTTGTTGGAAGATAAGCAGGGTATCGGTCAATTCCTCTAAATTATTGACTTCTATAGCGCCAGCTTGTCTAAACATCGCTGACCAGATAGCTGCTGAACTGGCTAGAGAGCCGGTGTGGGACATGGCAGCTTGAGCGCCAACTTCTGTTCTCCCTCCTTTCCAGACGACTAGTGGCTTAACCTTGGCTACTTCTTTTATTGTGTTGAAAAGACGCGCTCCCTTTCTCGTTCCCTCAAGATATGCACCAATGACTTTGGTTTTGGGATCAGCAGCCATATACTGCAAAAAATCGCTGGCATCCAAATCAATGCCGTTGCCAAAGCTGACCCCCTTGCTGTAGTTGATATGGCGGGCTATCCCGATTTCGATTAATTTACCAGCGATGCCACCACTTTGGGAAATGAAGCCTACGGGACCGGTTTCACCGATTTTCCCTAAAAGTGATGTCATTTTGTGTTCGGGGCAATATAAACCTATGCAATTAGGACCGATGATGCGAATACCTCCTTGTCGCGCTTTTTCCAGCATTTGTTCCTCTAGTTTATAGCCTTCCGGTGTACCTGTCTCGCTGAATCCAGCGGTGAAGAATTGGACAGCTTTGACTTTCTTGATGATGCAATCATCTAGGAGTTCCAATACAGATCGCCTGGGAATGGCGACAATAACATAATCTACATCCCCGGGGACTAGCCTGAGGCTAGGGAAAATCTCAAGGTTGAAAATTTTGCCACCACCGGAGCCGACAGGATAAATAGGCCCCGGGAAGCCAGCGGAAAGCAAGGCACTAACCCACACAGAGCCGACTTTTATCGAGGTAGACGATACTCCGACAACGGCAATAGATTTGGGGTAAAAGAGAGGCTCCAGTTCCTTAAGCTTTTCTTTAAACAAAGGTAATCCTCGGGAACCTCAATCTGTCTGGTGAAATTCGAATTTAGCGAACTTTGGGTCGAAACCTTTAGTCATTGTGGTAGTAGTTATTCGATTATCACTCCAGGATTATTCGGGCATCAACAGCTACAGCCTTATCTGGATAGGCGAATACGGGATTAAGGTCGAGCTCTTTTATTTGAGGGTTTTTCTCCACAAACTGAGATACCTTGATTATTAGCTTTTGCAGTGCTGGGATACTGGCTGGTTTCTGACCTCTGTATCCTTCCAGTATGGGATATCCCTTGATTTCTTTGATCATTTCGCTGGCGTCCCTTTCAGTAACGGGGACTATTCTGAACGAGACATCTTTTAACACCTCTACAAACACGCCACCGAGGCCAAACATAAGTACAGGACCAAATTGAGGATCTTTGCTCATGCCCACAATGACTTCCACTCCTGGCGACGCCATGAGTTGCACTGATACACCCTCAATTTGGGCTTTAGGGTATGCCTTTTTAACGGAGGATATAATTTCGCTGAAAGCCTTGCCTACTTGAGTAGCATTGACCAGTCCTAGTTTAACACCACCGGAATCGCTTTTGTGGATCACGTCGGGGGAGCTTACCTTCAACACTACAGGAAAGCCCATTTTCTTGCTTATGGAAATAGCCTCCTTTTTACTTCGGGCGAGCTTGGTTTCAATAACAGGTATCCCAGCTTTCTTAAGGAGCTCCTTGGATTCGACCTCGGTTAACAAATTCTGACTTTTTATCATTGCGTATCTCCTTCCATTGGCGTGATTATTCTAAAAATTAGCCTATTATTGTAACCCATTATTCATTTTTTCTCTAGCGGGTTTGTGGTTTTACTTATTTGCTAAAGCAGACAAAGCACTCTATAATCTTGGCTTGCACAGGATTTCTTTGACCCTAAACTCAAAAAAGTCGTGGGTATTAGCTGGCTTAACGACCAGTGCTGTGTCTGCTCCCCTTGCTGTGCCGCCGATAGAGATTGCCTCTTCGTCTGTTCTTATGAGACCAGCATCGGCAGCCATAAGGGCTATCTCACAAGCTACTTTGGTGCCTTGCCCAAAAACCCTTAATGTATGAGCCATGATCTCATCCACTTGTGTAGTATTTAGCTTGCGCCGAATTGCCCTGCCCACCCCGCCAAAGGCATGGGCAGTAGTCAGAATTAATCCCCCCTTCTCTAATATCTCAGCCCTGTTTTGCGGGGTTAATTCCTGAACATCGGGAGCCCGAAACCCCGTAGTATGAGTAACTACCACTACCTTGTAGTTAGCAAACGCCTTCACTGCTTTCAGCCCAGTTTCCCCGCTGGTAGAGGCTACCACTATAGTTTTTATCCCTAACTCCTCAGCTCTCCTCTTAGCTACTTCAAGGGTGTTCTCAGTGTTTTTAGTACTTGGTTCGAGAAAATAGATACTTTGGATTTCCATCATCGTGGAATTGTTACCTCCCTTTCTTAATTATGAATTATAATATCTTATCAAATAAGAGAATGAGACTCATTTTTATCCATGGATCAGGTAATTACAGGGGCGTCTGGCGCTATCAAACTGACTACTTCCCGACTAGTGATGCCATCAACTTACCCGGACACCTCCAGGGTCAAACCCTAAATAGCGTAGAGGAGTATGCTGATTGGCTCAGGAAGTATATCAGAGAGAAGGGATATAAGGATGTGGTCTTAGCTGGACATTCATTCGGTGGGGCTATAACTCTGATGAGTGCCTTAAAATACCCCCAGGAATTGAAGGGGATTATCATCATCAGCAGTGGAGCCAAGCTCAGAGTTCACCCTAGGTATTTGGCCTCAATTGAGGAGGCTATCAAGGGCAATGCTCTCGAGTGGTATCAAGTACTGGAAGGAATGCATCGCTTAACCCCCGAGAATTATAAAAGGGAAATCATAGAGCAACAGAAAGATATTGGTCCTGCCGTCATGCTCAATGACTTCCTTTGCTGTGATAAGTTCGACCTCATGGACAAAGTTCAAGAAATAAAGCTACCTGCCCTTATTATCTGTGGTGAATTGGACGTAATGACTCCTGTAAAATACGCCAGTTACTTAGGAGCCAAGCTTACTAACTCCCAAGTGTTAATTATTCCCCAAGCCACCCACCTTGTTTTCGCTGAAAAACCAGACACAGTCAATAAAGCCATAGAGGATTTCGTTAAGGGGATATCTTCTTAAATTTTTACTATTTGTGACAAAACCAGGCATATAAGTACTCGTGAAGAAGAGTTGCTATGAATACGTTCGTGGTATTTCTTGCACTAGGAGCAATAAAAGCCTGCCAGATTGCACAAGGCAGGATTCTATGAAATGACTCGGGGTATTGATTGGGGTAGCCAGTCGTGAGAAGGAGACTAAAATGACTTTCCCAAAAACTTTCACGTGGGGCGTAGCAGCGAGTTCGTATCAAATAGAAGGCGCAGTACATGAGGATGGAAAGGGGCCTTCTGTGTGGGATGTGTTTTGCCAGAAAGCGGGAAATATCTGGAGTAGCCAATCCGGTGGTATCGCATGTGACCATTACCACAGATACAAAGAGGATGTAAGCTTGATGAAACAAATCGGGCTACATGCCTATAGGTTATCTGTGTCATGGCCCCGTGTCATTCCAGAGGGGATAGGGGCCCTCAATCCCAAGGGGCTCGAATTCTATGATAAGCTGATTGATGAACTGCTGAGCGCTGGCATTTCCCCTTATGTCACGCTTTTTCATTGGGACTATCCATATGAACTTCATCGCCGTGGTGGCTGGCTGAACCGGGACAGCTCAGATTGGTTTTCAGAATACGTCAAAGTTGTAGTTAATAGACTGTCTGATAGGGTTAAGTACTGGATAACACTCAATGAGCCTCAGTGTTTCATTGGTCTGGGACACCAATTCGGATTTCACGCACCAGGAGACAAGCTGGAATTTGCCCAGGTATTGACAGCAGCTCATAACGCGTTACTAGCTCACGGTAAGGCCGTACAGGCGATTCGTACATACTCCAAGGTTGAATCCCAGATAAGCTTTGCACCTGTCGGGATTGTCAACATACCAGCGACGGAGAACTCTGAGGATGTGGAAGCAGCCAGGCAAGCTATGTTCTCCGTGACTGAGAAGAATTGCTGGAACAATACTTGGTGGGCAGACCCTGTGTTCTTTGGTCGATATCCTGAAGATGGCTTGGCGTTGTTTGGCACCAATGCTCCTCGAATTGAGGATAAGGACATGAAGACTATTTGCCAACCTCTGGATTTCTTTGCAGTGAACATTTACTTTGGCCAGCCGACTCGCGCCAGCAAGGAAGGTCAATCTGAGGCTATACAGCTTCCTGTTGGTTACGCAATGACGGCATTTAGATGGTCGGTCTCACCGGAAGCGCTTTATTGGGGCCCAAGGTTCTTCTGGGAGAGATACAAGCTTCCTATTATCATCACGGAAAATGGTATGGCGAATGTTGATTGGGTTTCGCTGGATGGTAAGGTTCATGACCCACAACGAATTGACTTTCTCCACCGCTACCTTCTAGAGCTACAAAAGGCGTGTAGAGACGGTGTAAAAGTTGGCGGGTACTTTCAGTGGTCAGTCCTGGATAACTTCGAATGGACAGAGGGGTATAAGGAGCGTTTCGGACTTATCTATGTAGATTATCCAACGCAGAAAAGAATACTCAAGGATTCAGCATACTGGTACAGGGAAGTTATTGCCTCTAGGGGAGCGATTCTCGATAAGCTGTAACATCTTCGGCCTGCTACAGCGATTGGTTTGGTGATACCGCCTGTATTCAGATTTCTATAAATCAGCCACTTCTGGTCCGAGTTCCAGATGGCTCACCATGGATGAACGGGGGACTCCGTAGAATTTATAGCAAGTGAGCGTCAAGCTATACACGATGTATCAGGCGTAACTTCGTTAGACAGTTTGAGTTTTTGAGTATCGCTCCACTGCCATCGCAGGCTATTGCCCTTCGGCTCCAGCCGTAAAACTCCTTTGGCTATTAATTCGCCCATTCGCCGTTTGACTACCTCGATGTCGAGGCCCAGCTTCCGGGAAACCCGACGGGCTAGTTCGCCCTCTGCGTTACCGGAGTTCAGGGCGGTAGTTGACGTCATCCCCCCGAGCCCCTCGATGACATCCCGGTTAACTAGTTTCCACACGAATTCCTCTCTTTCCTTTACTTCGATTATCTCAGCACACTGNACATCTCCGTCTTTAGCCCGGAGTTTTATATCATCCCAGGCGGCTTCTATCCCCCGATCATAGATAGACATGGCTTCTTTCATCATCTCTCTGCTCATGGTTGCTGTCTCGGTGATGGGCTCATTGGCGTTATAGCGGGCCCAGTTTCGGCTGAGGATGCGAATGCCATAGTCCTTAGCTTTTTCGTACAGTTCGGTTCCAGGGAGAGGGGACAGAATGTGGAAGCCGTATTTGGCGCCATATTGTTGATAAAGCTCATCACCAAAGGCCATAGACTTGAGGGCTGTATCGCGGCTTTCCCCGGGAAGCCCGAGAATGAAGGAATTGAACACGTTGATGCCGGCCTCAGCGGCTATCTTTACACCGCGTCTCACCTCTTCGGGTGTGATCCCTTTCTTTATGGTCTTCAGGATTCCCTCATCCGCCGACTCGACGCCAAATAATACCCATTCGCAGCCTGCCCGGTTCATTAGCTGAGCCAGGTTCTCGTTAATCCTGTCCACCCGGGCAAAAACGCTCCATTTTATCTTCAGGTTACGTCTGAGCATCTCCTCGCACACCGCTCGGGTGTGGTTATGGTTGAGGGTAAAAGTGTCATCAACGATATTGATTTTGGCAAGCCCGAAATCACGCTGGAGTTTCTCAATCTCATCCACCACAAGCCCGAAGTTGCGAAAACGGACCTTGGGGCCAAACATCCGGTGCCCTGAGCAGAAGATACAGCTATAGGGACAGCCCCGGCTGGTTATTATCGTGCAAGGGGTGCCCATAGCACTGTATCTCGCCATGGGCAATAACTCACGTGCTGGTAAAGGTAACCGGTCGAGATCCTCAATGCGGGCTTGGGGAAGAGTCTTTATCACCATACCTCCATTGGTAAAGGCAATCCCGGATATCTGGTGGATGTCTTTGTGTTCTTCAACTGCCCTGACCAGTTCGACCAGGGTTCTCTCCCCTTCACCGATGACTATGGCATCAATCCAGGGTGACTGGAGCAGCGTCTCTTCTGGGGCAAAGGTAACGTGAGGACCGCCGATAACAGTGAAGATGTGGCGGTCGAAGGCTTTACATACCTTGAGCATCCTCCTGGCGATGGGATAGTTCAGGGTGACGCACGTGGCGCCCACAAACTGGGGTTGATAATCCTCCAGTTCTCGCCTCAGTTTCTCGGGATGGTACCGGGTTACCAGGAAATCTAGAATCTTAACTTCAATACCCCCTCGAGCTAGGGCACCGGCTAAATAACTCAGAGAGAGGGGAGGGAGTGGGTTCTCCTCCAGAGGGTGTGGCGTACTCAAGAGCAATACTCGCATATATATCAGCCAACAATTCGCTACCCCACATCCCTGACTTCTCAAATTCAGCGTGATGAGTATAGCTCTTGTTATATTCCAAAATCAACTACGCCTTTGTTAACTCCTTGAGCCGGTCTACTGCTGGGGGCAAAACTTCTCCTATTCCCTCCCAAAACCTCAGATGGGCAAGACGGTCGAACGGGGTCTCACCTTGATTAATGATTACCAGACGAGCTCCGGCTTCTAGACCCACTTTGGGCATAGTGGCGGCGGGGGTAACCACCAGA
>JGI2172J19969_10000837_pt1 | contig 13773 bp, 13 predicted proteins | sample DeeMarSWOR230_32_FD_19969 | JGI IMG/M metagenome (IMG submission 19969)
CAAACAGGGGGAAAATGACACCCTTACAATAGCTACACAGCGTACCTCTCAGCATTCTCATGAGGCCCCAGAAGAAGATTCCTCGAGTTGAGGAGAATTTGTGGAAACAATCCGACCAAATCGCTTTTATGGAAGCCGGAATTAAATACAAAAGAAACCAGAAAAGGAAAGGTCTCGAAAGCCGAAGAATATAGGATTGATGAAGACTTTGGGCAAAGTGCGGCCGGAATATGTTAAGAAAGTTGCACGCGAGTTAATCGAGCTGTATCCAGACAAGTTCAGCACTGACTTCCAAAGCAACAAGAAGGCGACCGAAAGCCTAGCTGAGATCTCTTCGGCCAAGCTCAGAAACAGGATAGCTGGATATATTACTCGATTGCTATCAACTGCGGCATCGGAAGAGGAAGAAGAAGCGGAGGAATCCGCTGAAGAAGAGTAGGAGTTGCTTTTTCATTGGCGGCGATAGGCAACTACAGGAAAGGATGGGCGCTGCGCTATTTGAGAGAAGCAAAAGCGGAACTCCTCGCAGCTCAGAAAACCCCTTCTATTGCACACAGTCTGATTCTTGAAGCCATGAGAAAGGCTCAAGCGGCAATATACTACAGTCTGGGCGATCCGGCTTTCGTGGAATCTATAGTCTATAAAGCTGTCTATAGCCAGCAGATCTCAACCAAGGAGCCAGTGCTAAAGTGTCTGGTAGAGATTGAACGGACAATACAAAGGCTTTCCGAAACGCCCAGTTCCCAACTCAACGACGCGATCGAGCAGGTTGATGACATGCTGCGGATCGCATCTGACATAGTCGAGCTTTTCACCGGAGAGAAAGCCTAGTCATACTGATCCTTCGTGAAACCTAAGAGCTTTCTGGACTGGCAAAGATGACAACAACAGCGGAAGTTGAACTAGTAGGCATTCTTAGAGAATTGGCAGGCAAAAAAAGCGTTTCGCTGAAATTCGACCGATTGGCAACTGTCGGAGATGTCATTACGGAGTTGGCAAATCGTTTTCAACCCAAATTCAAGCAAGCAATGATTGATCCAGAGCTTAATGACCCTCGGCCCAACGTCCTAATTCTTTTGAACAAGACAGAAATCAGTGCTCTAAATGGACTAGACACAAAAATCCGAGACGGGGACAAACTGGTCCTAATACCAGTTTCACATGGCGGCTAGCTTCAAACTTAGCTTCCTTGCTTAATCTGCAACTTCTTCTATGTGCTTCGCTGTATGCGTAAGCGATGTGCGCGCGAGTGGCCAAAAAGCGTTGATAAGAGGTTGACTTTGCCTAGTAGATTATCCAGGCGTCTGGGTTCTGATATTTCACCTGCAAGTGATTCTTCCAAAACGCTCTTGCCAAGGTGATGAAATCTCGGGATGACAGCCTATTGCTCATATCTTGACACTGAATAAACGATACATTCTTAGGGATTTAAGTCAAATTGCTGCTCTCGGCATATTTCGAAAATAGATATATCGATAATCTTCACTGTTGAAGGAAGAGGGGCATTCAATATACCTGCGGGCGTTGAAAACGCTAACCCCACGCTGAAAACCTTTTATCATAAAACAAGCCATAACGCCCCCGAATCGTTATCAGCCTCAATGCCCAATAGCTTTTTCTCGCACTGTTGCGATTTTCAGAATGGTGTATACCATGGGCATTTTGGGAGAGGTTCTGTATCTGTCCCGTCGTGAAGTTGAGGAACTTCGCATATCAATGATGAAGGTGATTGAGACTGTTGAAAAGGCTTTCCTTGAGAAGGCAGAAGGAAGGACCGAGATGCCCCCCAAGCCTGGCATCCATCCTGACAAAGACGCCTTCATACATGCCATGCCGGCTCACCTCCCTAGCATGCGTTCGGCAGGAATGAAATGGGTGAGCGGGTTTCCACAGAATCCCAACCGTGGTATACCTTACATAACTGGATTGCTCATCCTAAACGATGTGAAAACTGGAGTACCAAGCTGCGTCATGGACTGCACTTGGGTAACAGCAAAAAGGACCGGCGCCGTTACCGCCATCGCAGCAAAGCATCTGGCGCGGGAGGACTCAAAAATCCTGGGCGTGCTTGGCTGTGGCGTTCAAGGGAGAAGCAACCTAGAAGCTCTAAAAGAAGTGTGCAAGAACCTAGAGAAGGTGAAGGCTTATGACACAAAGCTGGAGAATCTACAAGCATACGTAGAAGAGATGACGAGCAAGTATAGAATAGAGGTTGTTCCAACTGATTCGCCCAAGAAAGCGGTTGAACACTGCGATGTAGTGGTCACTGCTGGCCCAATCCTGAAGCATCCACTTCCTGTTATCGAGGCGTCATGGTTTAAGGAGGGCGGCTTTGGTTGTGCCCTAGATTTCGACTCCTACTGGACGCCAGCGTCCATGCATTCCATGGACAAATTCTGCACCGATGACAGAGACCAACTGGCATATTATAGGGGAATAGGGTACTTTTCCAGCATTCCAGACGTCTATGCAGAACTGGAAGAAGTTGTCAGTGGGAAGAGGCCAGGTCGAGTGAACCCTCAAGAACGCATCATGTCCATGAATTTGGGCTTGGCCATAGCAGACATGGCAACAGCTACCCTCGTTTACAAAACCGCCAAAAGGAGAGGAATCGGAACATGGCTTCCATTGTGACTTTCAATACCTCCGCCGGGGCAAACCAATTTACTTGAACATGACTAAAAAACTAATTAGCGCCTTTCTAAAACAACCTATTGCATGGCTTTTTCGGCGAAGTGGAACAACGGCATTGAAGTAAGCTACAAGGACACAGAGGTTGTCTTGGATGCCGTCAAAGCGTCGGAACTGCCAGTCTTCATATCTCACGCTCACGGTGATCATTGCCAAGGGTTCAAATCAGCGGAAGAAACGTATTCTACAAGAGCCACTTTTGAACTAGCCCGGGCGATGACCAGAAAGGGCGGGAGAAACCATTTCGTCGAATATCACAGAAAAGTCTCATTCGGGGACCTGGATATTGAACCCCACAACGCCGGCCACATCCTAGGCTCCGCGCAGTATGAGATAATCTCCCCCTTGGGAAACGTCGTGTATACGGGCGACATCAACTTCAGGGACACTTTGATAACAAAACGGGCGGAAGTCGTCCCATGCGACTTGCTAATCATCGAATCAACATATGGAAACCCCTGCTACTTCCCCTCCAGAGAATACATGTACGAAAGAATTGTCGAGTGGACAACCTATTCGACCAAGACCGGAAAGATCCCCACTCTCCAGACAGACGCCTTGGGGAACGCCCAAGAACTAATCGCCCTCCTAAACAGATCCACCAAACTTCCAGTGATCACACATCCAAGAGTTTCAAATTATAGTCGAGTCTACGAGAAGTTCGGACACAGACTGGTCTATGTCGACGCAGCCTCAGAAGAAGCACAGGAAATCCAGCATGGCAAAGAATGCGTGTTGATCGTGCCAAAGAATGCGCGCGTGACCAACCAAGACCAATTGAATGTGGCATTTGTTTCCGGATGGGGCTCGAGGTTCGCAGGGAGAAGAAAAGCCTTCAGTCTGAGCGACCATTCGGATTTCTATCGCTTGCTTAACTACGTGGAGAAGGCGAAGCCAAAGATGGTTTTCACCTGCCATGGCGACCGTCAGTCAAAAAGCACGTTATCTAGGAGGATATGGAAAACCTTGCGTATACCCTCGACCCCCCTGACTAGAGAGCAAAGAATGATGCCAAGCGAGCCAGGAGTTGGAGCCCCAAGAAGTCTCAATGAATGCGTGAAGGAAATCATGGTTAACGTCAAACCTGGCTTCATATACCCTCGCAGATGGCTAATCTCAACTGCACGAACTGGGCTGCGCCACTTCACACAGGATGAAGCTGAAATGGGACTATTCCAATCCGTAAAAACCGGGAAGCTAAGATACCTTCCAGAAAGCGACAGCTACGAGTTGCGGTCGCCCTCCTAGCCTTCAACGCTGACACGTTTCGTCAAATATTGAAGTAGGAAGCTAACCCGACCTGCCTTTTGCTCAGCCTTTTCTTGACCTCCTCTTGCTCTGGCGAAAGAGAGGACAATCTTTCCATAAGAGCGAGGCAGTTCTCCGGAGCGTAGCCATGGAAGTGATTGTTGAAATAGCCGTACACAGTTTTGACCTGCTCCGATGCCTTCAAAACCTTCGGAATCCACGGCTCAAGCTCCTCCTTCTTGTATAGATAGTTAAACCATGGCTTTCTTCCTCTTCCATGCCACCTGAAATACGCAAAGTCAGCAGTAACGTGGACCTCAGGGGGCAACAACGGTTCATCCACGTTTGTGTAAGCAACACTATACCTCTGCAGCAATTCCCAAGTCTCCTCTCGCATCCAAGAAAGGTGTCGAAACTCAACGGCGAACTTGAATTGAGGTGACAACTTCTGGAAGAAGGCCTCAAGGTTTTCAGGGTTATAATCGTAGCTGGGGGGAAGCTGGATGAGGAGGCAGCCAAGTTTTCCGTTGAGCTGGAGGGGCTGCATGAGATCCAGAAAAGCGTTCAGGTCAACTTGCACATCGCCCTTGAGACCAAGCTTCTTCTGATGGGTTATGAGTTTCGGCAGTTTTGCGGTGAAGACAAAGTCTGAAGGCGAGTAGCGTAGCCAGCCCATCACCATTCCTCTCGAGGGATAGCGATACCAGGTTGAGTCGATTTCAACGGTTGAAAAGATGCGCGAATATGCTCGAAGCTTGGTTTTTTCGCCCTTTCTGTAGAATGACTCTTCCCACTCTTTGTAGCTCCAGCCTGAAGTACCCAGCACGATGTTACCATTGCTCACACAACGGCCCCCAACTCTTCAATTACTTCTTCAACGTTACTGTAGACCCTTTCGGGCAGTTTTGAAAGCAGTTCAGACATGTGTACCCTCTTGTCAACCGTCAAGTCTATAACTTTCCATCCTTGACGTTTAACTAGTTCTGCCTTTGTCGACGGAAACCTCGCATCTTCTTGAAGAACTGTCTTGGCGGAATCGATCCCTGTGAAGGCTGTGATAGGTATGAATTTTCCAGAGTCTTTGTACGCTTTGAATCTCAAAGCGTCGGTGTTCATGCGTATGCCATGATAGGCAACTATCGCCACTCTGGCTTCAGCTTTCAGCACTTTGCGGTCGATGTCCACTAGTTCTTCATCCGTAAATTGGTAGATATTGTGCTCTCCTTTTCCGAATAGCCGAGTATACACAACGTCGGATTTCCAGACTGGCTCGTCCTTCGATAAGTCAACTGAGTGCACTATGTTGAAGTCCCGCATTAGATTTCCAAGCTCCACTGTTACTGGCGCTCTCGCTTCCCAAGCAAGTCGCACGCCCTTCAAGTTGAGGGATGAGAAAAAATCTCGGGCCTGCCCTGTATTCGCGTCGTCGAAGACGTAACTTGCAGGCGTCAACAAGTGCAGAAAGGGTGCTTCAAGGACTCTGCAAATCCCTATAATTCGGCTTGCAGCTGCGAAGGCCTCGTCTACTGGTTTTAACTTGTAACGATGGGTTAGGTCTTGATGGCACCTTACTGTGAATGTGAAATCGTGGGGCACAGTTCGGCGCCATCTCTCGGCCATTCTGATGCTGGGATATTTGTAGAAGGTGTAGTTGACTTCTGTGAAGTTGAAGTGTTCTGAATAGGCTTTTAGCACGGGCTTTGTTCTAGCCTGGAAGTAGCTCCAACCACCGGTTCCGATAAGGTATTCTGTCAACCTTTGTCCTCTCATTCACTTTTACAGTAGGAGTGACTAGCTTTCATAACTGCTTTCACTTTCACCTTCCAGTGTCCCCCTTCTTGAAGTTTAATGGTTCTTAAGCTTTAAGAACATTGGAATCCTCTGTTTTAACTCCAACGATAGGAGAAAGTAGATTAGATTGCCACTAAGAGCATTACTAGAGACCTCCCCCTATCAATCGTGCTTATCCTTTAACATTGAGAATGTAGATGACGTTTTCCCAGGCTTTTCTCTAGGCGACTTTGCTGTCCTCTACGGTTTGCCTAAAATCTTGCCGTTATCCCTGCTTCTCTGCGTTAGAGCACAGCTTCCCCACCAGCTTGGTGGCTTAAGGACAAACGCGGTGTTTGTTGACGGTGGAAACACTTTCCGACTCTATGACGCCTCGTACATTGCTCAGCTTCACGAGCTCTATCCGAAGGACGCCTTAGAACGGATTTTCATCTCTCGTGCCTTCACAGCGTATCAGATGACCTCCATAGTCTTTGACAGGCTGCAAACAGCAATTACGAAGTATAATTCAAAGCTTGTAATAATATCAGACATTGCTGGACTATATCTTGATAAGGACGTTCCAAAGAATGAGGCTAAGGAAGTTTTCAATCAGTTAACTGTCTATCTCTCAAACTTTGCGCGCACTCGCCGCGTAATAGTGGTTGCAACCTTTTTTCCTCATTCCTCGTCCAAGCTGAATGCTTTCTTCAGAGAAATGGCTAGTGGACGCGCCAATGTCGTAGCTTCAGTTAGAGAATCTAAACACAGTCAGCAGTTCATCCTTGAGAAGCATCCGGTTTTCAGCTTAAGAAACACCTGCTTTCCTTCAGAAAATCTTTCACTAACTAAATTCATGGGGGAATGGAAGTGGGAAAAACCGTTGAATCATACCGAATAGCGTTGGATAGGGAATCTCAAAGATGGAGCGGGTTTGCAAGGGCTTTACGAAGGGAGGACAGGGCAGCTTTCGACTACATGATGGATACCTGTAGAAACTATGCGTCTGCAGGAAGCAACGCTACGCGTCCTGTTATGTTCGAACCCATGGTCATGTCTATTCTCTTGCATCAACAGAAGACTTTGAACAAGATAGAGAAAGAGTTAGATGCAATTAGAAAGCAACGCAGCCAACCTTAACGGTGCGAAAGGTTGGATCTTAGACCTCTATCCTTCAGCTCTTGGACAGATGAGCATCTGGATTATCACAGAGAACGGCAAAAGAGTACGATTGATAGATGAGTTCAAGCCCAAAATCTACATTTCTGGCAAAGAGAAAGACTTGGAGAGACTCTCAACCCAATTCTTCGCAAACAAATCCATAGTCTCACTTGACTTCGTCTACAAATACGCTAACCCAAGCGACACTGACGAGTCAAAAGTTCTAGAGGTTACATTGGATGATTGCAGAGAGATCCCATTCTTTGTAAAGAATGTTCTGGAAACTGGCAATTATCTACGTTTTCAACTTCACAACTGTGACCTGCAAAGCGCTCAGGCTTATCTTTATGACCGGGACATTTTTCCTCTTGCCTTTGTTGAGATTGAAGCGCAGAGGCATAAGTTGAGATACCATCTTTTAGACTCTGTGAAAAGCGTCGACTACTCAATCCCGCCTTTGCGAATCATGAAACTTCAAGTTGATGTTGCTAAGAAGAGAAAGATGGCAAATTTAGACGACCCGTTGAGAGAGATAGCGGTTTCGCAGAATGGTGAGAGACAGGTCTTTGACTCTAGTGATGAGAAAGATAAGCTCTTGCAGTTCATAGAGGCCATTAAGAGACTTGACCCAGATATACTGCTGACAAGAGGCGGAGACTCTTACATCCTTCCCTACCTTGCAAGAAGAGCGTTAGCCAACGGGGTCTTAGACAGGTTTGTGCTTAGTAGAGAGGACTTTCCTCTCTGCGCCAAGCTGAGACGTGGAACAACTTTCTTCTCGTATGGCAGGACGTACTATCGAGCTCCGATGAGAAGACTCTACGGCAGAGTGCACATTGATGTGAGCAACACTTTCATCCTTACCGAATGTGGCATCGAGGGGCTAATTGAAGTCGCTAGGACTTGCAGAGTGCCTTTGCATAGAGCCTCACGTTCTTCAATAGGATCCAGCATGTCGTCCCTCCAGTTCTGCCAAGCCATAAAAGACGACATTCTGATCCCTCGCAATAAAAGCATTCCCGAGGCTTTCAAATCAGCTTACGAACTCCTCGTTGGAGATCGCGGCGGCTTTGTCTATGAACCAAGAATGGGTATCCACGACGCGGTTGGCGAAGTGGATTTCTCGTCAATGTACCCCTCTCTGATGGTTAAGAACAACATATCGGCTGGAACTGTTCTCTGCAGATGCTGCCCAGACTCTGAATTACGAATCCCAGAGCTTGATTACAATATCTGTGTGAAACGGGTTGGAATTGTGCCTAAAACCTTGAGTTTTGCGATCGCAAAGAGACTGCGTTACAAGAGGCTGATGAGAGAAACCAACGATGCAAGGCTAAAGGAAGTCTATGAGGGCCGTCAAGGCGCCTTGAAGTGGATCCTAGTGACATGTTTTGGCTACCTTGGATACAGGAACGCAAAATTCGGCACCGTTGACGGGCATATTGGAGTCTGTGCTCTGGGTAGGCAAGCGTTTCTAAGAGCGGCTCACATCGCTGAAGAGAAAGGGTTTAACGTTGTTCATGGCATTGTCGACTCGTTGTGGCTCAAGAAGGAAGGTGCAACAACGCAGGAATACGTAAGCTTATGCGGAGAGATAAGTGAGAAAGTGGGGGTGCCCTTGAATTTTGAGGGCCGTTACAAGTGGATAGCCTTCCTTCCCTCAAAAATGCATCCTAACGTCGCGGTGTTGAATCGTTACTACGGCGTTAAGGAAGATGGCAGAATCAAGGTTAGAGGCATAGATGCTCGAAGGAGGGATACGCCGAAATACGTCTACGACGCCCAGATGGAAATGATTAAAGTTTTGGCTACAGCGGATAACTCAGCAACCTTTGCCAAAAAAATACCCGATGCCTTGAAGGTGGTCAAGGAATACAGAAGGAAACTACTAGANGGGGAAGTTCCAATTTGGGATTTGATCGTGACCAAGCGGCTCTCCAAAAACCCTGAAGACTACACGCAGAAGNTTAGTCAAGTGATCGCTGCGGAACAACTNTTNAAGGAAGGCTTCAAAGTTCCTGCTGGAAAGAAAGTTCGTTTTCTTTTCACAAGNGCAGAAAACAAGCGGTACAACCGAAGAGTAAAAGCAGAAGAACTGATTGAAGACGACACTAATTCTGACGTTAAGAAATATCTCCTTCTCCTATACTCGGCAGCTTCCAACATTCTGAGCCCATCAGGCTACTCAGCAAAGGACATTTATGACGCGATCAGAGGCTACCAATACACTAAACTCACTTCCTTCTAGCCTGAAGGCACACGCTTAGGCTGTCTCCGTCCGACGCTTTCCCTTTCTATAGGTGACGAATTCCGTGAGTTTCTTCTGCATCCACCCTTCCTTGAGCGCCAGAACATATTCAACCACGTCTGACGGCTTCTTGAAAGTCAACTCCAGAAGCGGTTCAAATCCCCACCCTGAGCACTTTATGCTTGAGATTATTGACGCAGCTGCAACAGACTTCATGAGATCACCGGTTGTTTTGTATGCTGCCAAGAAGGCGCCATTCCACGTGTCTCCAGCTCCTGTGGTATCAACCACCTTGTTCGTTGGAACGCTCAAGGCTGGAACCATCTGAGGCTCAACGTCGGATCCACTTATTATGGCTCCTAACTTTCCCATTGTCACAACCAACCTCTTCGCCTTTATTCGCTGCAAAGCCAAGGATAGGGAGCTAGTCTGAGCCAACGCTTTTGCCTCAAACTCGTTGAGCATGAAAAAGTCAACTTCCGAGGCAAGCCTATTCAGAATCCGTCTATATCTAGGCTCTTCGACGTATCCCATCCAAGTGCTCACTGACACTTCCGCTTGGGGTGACCTCTGTCTCACCTTGTGCGCGATTCGAGCCACTTTTGTGGGCTTCATTGGCGACAGGTGGATCAGACCGTGCGGGCGAAGAAACCTGCTTGGAATCAGCGAAGAACGTATTCTGGCTCCGACCCCTGGATTGACTTCAACGTATTTTGCCTCCCACTGCTGATTGTAACGAATCAAAAATCTTGTTGTGGGCATGTCGTAGGCTTTTACGCATGTGGAGTCCAAGCCTTCGAAGCAACTTGTAAATCGGAAATCCCTGCCAATCGCTGACACTACAGCGGCCCTGCAATTTAGAGCCCTTGCAGCGATTGCAGCGTACAAAGCGGCTCCTCCAGGCTGGGTTCTCGTTCCGTTAATGTTCTCTACCTTGTCAATCGAAACATGGCCTACAAAAGCGATGTCAGCAGAGGAGAGGGAGTCTGAAGCTTGTTGGGCCACGTGACGTTCAGCTCTAGCAATTATGTTGACTAGGTTTGCGGGTCACTAGACGATAAAAAACTTTCGAGTTAATTCGCTTTCTCCTCCAGCTGACCTGGAATCTCTAAATGACTGGCAAGAGGAAAAGTTCAAATCCTTCGAGGGTGTTCTGGGCTGCAAAGTGTTGCGAATGAGCAGAGTCGCCATTGTCAAGGGGTCAGACCCGGTCGAAATGACCTTTGAAGCTCTCGAGAAGATTGGATCTGAGGTCCATGAAGCTCTATCTGGGGAGAGGCCGATTCTGATCAAGCCCAACTATATAAATTCGAAACATCCGTCGACGGGGGTCACGACTGACGGCAGAGTGGTGGAGGGAGTTGTCAAGTTCTTGAGGAAGCACGGTTCAAGGGAGATTGTCATTGGTGAAGGCGCCGGTTTTGAGATACGTTTAAAGCGTTCGAAGTCGCGGGAGTTGACGATGTGGCCAGACGTTGGGGTGTGAGACTCGTTGACCTCAACAAAGACGAGTTTATCGAGGTGCATCCACCCGAGCCACTTGCGTTGAATAAGGTTAGGGTTGCGAAAACCGCGTTAGAAAGCACCATAGTCAGCGTTCCGAAGCTGAAGCTTCACAGGATAGCCACGGTCACCTTGAGTTTGAAGAACATGATGGGTGCATTGGCCTCCAAGGGCTCGATGCATAGAGGAAGGCTCAGCAAAAACATCGCTGACCTGGCGTCAATTCTGACACCCAGCCTCGCAGTTGTCGATGGTATTGTGGGCTGTGAAGGGCATGAAACCAGCGAAAGCCCCGTTGAGATGAATCTAGTCATCGCTGGAGCTGATCCGGTAGCAGTGGATGCAGTGGGAGCCTCAGTTATGGGTATAGAGCCAACTGACGTTAAGCACCTGGTCCTAGCAGAAGAGAAAGGCCTCGGAACGTGCGACTTGGAGGAGATAACTGTGATCGGGGAACCTTTAGAGAATGTGGTAAGACAGTTCCAAAGATCTCTCTCGTCAAGGCTCCTCACCTACCTGGGTTAAGATCACCCCGTGTGCATGCACGCACATGGTGCGCCACAAGGCTCTTCATGTCAGGTATTATATTCTTCGCCGTAGCTTCCGGCCATCATGACGACGTCGAAAATGTCGATGATTCCGTAGGGTTCTGCGATGTCACAGTGGGGGTTCCACTTGGGTTTTCCCGGTCTCGATTTGTAGGCGTCGCAAATCAGGACTGCGTCGTAGATATTGACTTTTAGGTCATGATTGACGTCTGCTGGGTTCCAGTAGGGATTCATCAATGGATACCTGTCTTCGTTGTTCCCATCAATGACGCAGGGCTGGTCGCCTACTCCGTCACCGTTCAAGTCGGTTCCATTATAGGCTGCCCAGAAATTTCCTTCGCAACCGTTGTCCCAAACATTACCGTGGGAATTCGTTAGGGAAGCGTCAAAGGTGTTATCCAAGAAGCTGTTGTGGAAGATTACGTTGCTGCCCGAGGCTTGAAGGCACATTCCACAGCTATTGTTTTCTACAGTATTGCCCGTTATTGTGTTTCCGCTTGCAGTCATATAAACACCGTAATTGCTGTTTGCTATGGTATTATCCGTGATGCACGTGCCCGTGCTATACGCACGCACGCCATAATCTGAGCGGTTCTCGTCACTGGTGATCGTGAACCCTGAAATCTCGACGTGCATGGCTGCGATTGTGACGACCGCTCCATACCCGGATCCGACTAGTCTTGAAGCGGTTTCGCCTGCTCCTGATATTTTTAGGGTCTTGTTGATGACTATGTTTTCGGGGTAAGTTCCTTCCCCGACGATAATTCGTTCTCCCCCTCTCGCTTGGTTTATGGCCTCTTGTATTGTTGGGTATTCTTCTGGGACTTTTCGAGGGCGGAAGGGGTCAAGCTCTAGTTGAGGATCTCCGAGCACGTTGAACAAGTCGAAGTGTCTCTGAACGTTGAGGGTGTCGCCGTAATAGTTGTACATGTAGAGCTTTCCTGCGACGGTCAGCGGTCCGAACTCGGTCAGGTTATCCTCAAGGAAGCTGCTATAGAATCCCCTGAATAAGCGATCGCCTTCGCCCAGCGAAGAAACGTCGGAGGGACCTAGAGCAGCTACTGCTCCTTTGTTCGGGATTTTTAGCCAAGCTTCGCAGAGGCAGTCGATTTCAGGATTTCCCAAGTCGTGCTCGTGTTCGTAGTTGCCTGTGCCGCAGGCGTCGCTGAATAATATTGGATATCTGTGAAAACGTACTGGGTTGAGGCTGGTGACGTTTTCGGAGGTGAATCCGCTTGCTTCCCAATAGGTGATCCATCCATGGCTGTCGACGTGGAGGATTGCGTGCGGCCTTGAGAGGGTGTATATGAGGTCGCTGATGGTCGCGTTTCCATATGTTCCGTAGAGTCGACTTCCGCCGTAGTCATGGGCTTTAGCAAAATCGTAGAACCAGTCAGTAAGATACTCGAATGTAGACAGGAATGCAACGCGTGCCTCTGGGAAACCTGCGTAGCCCATTGTTTTGTCAAGAATGTTGTTCAGTTCGGTGACGTTCTTTGCAGGCAGCCTCCCTACGAAAAGGTCTGGGAAGGAATCGTTGCCGTGGACGCAGGCAAAATAGTTGTCTGATGGCACGGGTGTCTCCCAATCGTCCTGACTGACCACGCCCTTCCCTGTTGGAAGATAGTCAACATCGCCCACAAGTAAGACGTAGGTGGGTGGGGGAGTCCAATTGTAGAAGGCGCTTCTTATGAAGTTGAGTATATCAGTAGCATTTATGTCGCTGCCTATGTCTGAGAGCCTCACAGAAGTGACGTTGAGACCCTTTGCCGTTTTCCAAGCCGTGAACGGGGTCAAAGCTGAATGGAAGGTGTCATTACAGATTATGAGGTATCCCACTGACCCCTCTTCACTAGTTTTCAGCCCGTCTGGTTTCGAATTCAAAACAGCTGCGCTGCAGACCTCGTTGAAAGCCGTTGAAGACAAATCTTCTAACCGTGCCTGTGCTTCATAGTGTCCGTAAAACTCTATTTCTATCCGAACATACGTGGCGACCTCTAGTTTGCGTTGAGTTGGGTGGAATCTGATTGGGCAGACGCTCAACTGGGTTACAGTACGATCCCGCAGTAAGCCTGGGACTCCTACTGATGCCACGGAGTTAGGATAGAAGCAGTTGGAAGCATATGCCTCCATGTCAATTGTGAAACTGAGTTTGTCAGCTGTTTGGTTTGCCTTAGTGGTTGAGCCTTGAGACGGGTACACTACGCAATCTGAAAGCTCACAACAGTTCACTTCCGTAATCTTCGGGCGCGCCTTTTTCCCCGGAGGTATTTCGATTAGTCCTCTTATTGCAGGCAACTGGGGCTTCCCGACCTCACCAGTAAAACCATAGTTTGGAAGGGAAATCTTCGCGAAAATTCTACCTGCCTCATGTACGATTTCCCTACGCATTCCGTAAGTCGTAACGTCAATGATGCACCTCTGTTGACTGGATTCCAGAATTCTAACGCTTGGAGGTTTAGGAGAACAGGTGTCATCAAACGTTATCCAAGTTTTCGAAGCATCGGGCTTTTCGCCAATATTCACCTCCAACCATTGCTCAGGGGGTTCACCGTTCAAACCGTCTCTTAACGCCGTGCAGGGCAACGTGGAAATACCGAGAAG
>JGI2172J19969_10000844_pt1 | contig 13711 bp, 14 predicted proteins | sample DeeMarSWOR230_32_FD_19969 | JGI IMG/M metagenome (IMG submission 19969)
TCAGCGGCGGCGTACCCGAAGTGCTGGTCAGGGAAGTACTCGAGGGATTAAGGGAATGAAGAAAGCGTCTCTAAAAACCCTCCGGAGGGAATTGAGAGAAAAGGACCGGGAGATCGTCAAGCTTCTCAATGAACGGGCAAAGGTGTCTATCGTGATTGGCGAGCTAAAAGAGTCGGGAGGATGGGAGGTCTATGACCCCGCACAGGAGAGCAAGGTTCATGATCACCTAAGGGAGATGAACGAGGGCCCCCTCTCCAGCAGCGCCTTGAAGAATATCTTCTGCGAGATTATTTCTTCCTCCCGCGCCCTCCAGGCACCGACAACCGTCGCCTATCTGGGACCGGAGGCGTCATTTACTTACCTGGCTGCCCAATCTCATTTCGGCAAAAGCGCACAATACTCCCCACAAGGAAAGATCCCTGAGGTCTTTGGCGAGGCGGAAAGGGAAAGGGTCTCTTGGGGAGTGGTGCCAGGGGAAAATTCCGTGGAAGGGTTCGTCAAGGAAACCCTGGCCGGTTTGATCATCACCCCCTTGAATATTAGGGCGGAGATCTTTCTCAGGATCTCTCATTGTTTGATCTCGGCATGCGAAAGGATGGAAGAGGTAAAGCGAATCTATTCGCATCCCCAGGCCCTCGCCCAGTGCCAGGGTTGGTTGCGGAAAAATCTACCACATTGTCCCGTCTTTGGACTGGACAGCACAGCAGTTGCCGCCAAAAGGGCTTTGGAGGATAAGGAGGGCGCTGCCATCGGGAGCCGTCTCGCCGCATCCACGTATGGGCTTAAGATCGTTGCACGGGGCATCGAAGATAGCCCCTCTAACACGACACGATTTTTCGTCATCGGCAAGGGTAAAAGTGTGCCGACGGGAAGAGATAAGACCTCAATGCTCTTTGGAGTCTCCCATGTACCAGGTGCCCTTTATCACGCATTGGAGCCGTTTGCCAGAGAGCATCTCAATCTAACGCGGATCGAATCTTACCCCATCAAGGACAGGATGTGGGAATATCTATTCTTCGTCGATTTTGCAGGCCATATCGAGGAAGAGAGGACAAAAACGTGCTTAACAGACATGCGGAAAGTTACTACCTTCATTAAGGTTCTAGGCTCATATCCCAGGGGGGATGAGGGTTGATGATCTGCATTCCCATTGTTGCCAAAGACCAAAATGCTGCCTTGATGCAGATGGAAAGAGGTTTTCCTTTGGCCGATATCCTGGAGTTGAGAATCGATCAAATCAAGAACCTCAATCTGGAAGGATTGCTGAGGCGGAAACGGGGGAAGGTTCTGGTCACCAACAGACGGAAGGATGAAGGGGGAGGATTTTCCGGCACTGAGCGCGAAAGGGTAGAGCTCCTGAAGGAAGCGGTGGCGCTCGGAGTTGATTATGTGGACATCGAGGTTTGGACAGAAGGCGCACTGATCAAAGAACTTTCAACAAAGATAGGGAATCACCATGGCCGCGCGAGATGGATCGTCTCTTATCATGATTTCAGTGGCACCCCTTCTGAGCGGTCGTTAAGAAGGAGATTAGATGAGTGCAACAGGACCGGGGCCGACATCGTTAAGATCGTCACTTACGCCAATACCGTGGAGGACAATTTGAGGGTTCTCGGGCTCATTCCCTATGCACGGAGAAGGGGTCTGGAAATCATTGCCTTTTGCATGGGGGAAATGGGACGAATCAGCAGGATCATGGCACCCCTTTTGGGCTCTTGTTTTAGCTATGTTTCTTTGGAGAAAGGAGTGGAATCGGCACCGGGGCAACTGGCCGTAGAAGAGATAAGGAAGGTCTTCAGGATATTGAACATAGGCGGGACAGAAAAAGCCTAACAATCGAAGAAGGAAAGATATCATTATGGCGGGCAGTTCTTCAGAAATCTTTGCCCTGTTTGGCAACCCGGTCAGACACAGCCTCTCTCCCCTCATGCATAACGCCACGTTTAAAAGGATGAATATCGATGCCCATTATGTCCCCTTTTGCGTAAAAAACCTGGAGGACGCGGTGCGTGGGATCAGGGGATTGGATATCCGGGGGGTGAGCATCACCATTCCCTTTAAGACTGCGGTGATGCCCTATCTGGATGAGGTAGATGAGAGCTCCCTCAGGATAGGGGCCGTCAATACGATTTTGAATGATGATAAGGGCTGCCTAAAAGGATATAACACCGACTGGATCGGGCTTATCCGCGACCTGAAAGAATCCCTGGATATGAGAGGAAAGACCTTCGCCATCCTCGGGGCTGGTGGGGCGGCAAGGGCTTCCGTATTCGGCATCCTGAAAGAAGGGGGTATCCCCGTCATCCTGAACCGGACCGTCGAAAAAGGCGAGAAGATGGCCCGGGATTTCGGCTGCCCGTTCTATCCCCTTTCGGAGATCGGGAACCGCAAGGCAGATTGCTTGATCAATACCACGCCCGTCGGGATGAACCCGGATAGGGAAAGATCACCGCTGGCGAAAGAGAGCCTCGTACATTTCAGATGGGTCATGGACATCATCTATAACCCGCTTAAGACAAGACTCCTGAGGGATGCCGAGGAGGCGGGATGCATGGTGCTGTCAGGTGCGGGCATGTTTGTCCACCAGGGGGCTGAACAGATAAAAATATGGAAGGGTGTGGAGCCCCCCAGGGCATTTATGAAGCAGATTGTTCTGGAGAGACTGAAGGAGCGTGATGGAAATTAGGCCGGTCAAACATCTGGATGCAACGGTGAAAATCCCCGGCTCCAAGAGTTACACCCAGAGGGCCCTGATCATCGGTGCCCTGGCAGAAGGGAAATCTTTCCTTCGAAACGGTCTGCTATCCGAGGATACGGAATATCTGATGGAGGCGCTTAGATCCCTTGGATCGGAGATCTTAATCGAGGATGGAGACATGGTCATCGGTGGAACCGGCGGCACTGTCAGAAATCCACGGAGGGAAATCTACCTGGGAAATAACGGGACCGCTATGAGATTTCTCACCAGCCTCGTATCCCTGGGAAAAGGCATGTTTACCCTTAGCGGCGACCCTCGACTCTGTGAAAGGCCGATGAACCCCCTTCTGGATGCCTTGAAAATACTGGGAGTAGATGTCCGAAGTAAGAACAAACAGGGATATCCTCCCGTGGTTGTTCATGCCAACGGCCTTAGGGGCGGCAGGGTCACCCTTGAGGATATCGAAAGCAGCCAGTACGTCTCTTCCCTTCTGATCTGCGCCCCCTATGCCGAAAGAGATACCGTCATAGCGCTTCAAGGCCAGGTCCCCTCTCTCCCCTATATCGATATGACCATAGAAGTGATGAAGGCATTCGGGGTGGAGGTGATCAGGGAAATCCCGAATTGCTATTCCGTGAAGAACGGTCAGCGGTATGAGGGAAAGAGACACCGGATTGAAGGGGACATCTCCAGCGCCTCCTATTTCTTCCTGGCCGCGGCCCTGTGTAAGGGAAGGGTTCGGGTTCAGAATCTCACCCCCCGGACCCTTCAGGGAGATATCAAGTTCCTCCAGATCATGGAGAGGCTCGGGTGTACCGTCATAAGGGGGGATCATTGGGTCGAGGTGGTGGGGGGCGAGTTGACCCCTGGTGAATACGTATTTGATCTGGGTGATATGCCCGATATGGTCCCAACCCTTTCGGTATTAGCAGCCTCTCGGTCCGGCCGGACCGTCATCACCAACGTATCCCATCTCAGGACAAAGGAAAGCAATCGATTGGAGGCGCTGGTTACCGAACTCAAGAAGACGGGCGTGAGGGCAGAGGAGAGGGAGGACGGGCTCACAATCGATGGGAATAGGCCCCATGGCGCTGAGATAGAGACTTACAACGATCACCGGATCGCCATGAGCTTCGCCATCCTTGGGCTGAGGACGCCGGGCGTAAAGATTAAAGACAAGAACTGCGTCAAGAAATCCTTCCCGGGCTTTTGGGAGGAACTGGAAAAACTGTATTAGGCGATGAACATTATCTTGATTGGATACCGTTGCACGGGGAAGACTTCGGTGGGAAAGAGTATCTCGGAGAGGTTTCAACTCCCCTTCTATGATACTGACGAGCTCATAATGGGCCGTACCGGCAGGGCAATCGGCGAGATCGTCGGGGAAAGGGGTTGGGGGTTTTTCCGCGAAGAGGAAAAGGCGGTTATCAGAGGACTTGCCGACGCTGCTGATACGGTCATTGCAGTGGGGGGAGGAGCCGTCATGGAGGCCGAGAACAGGGAGGTCCTGAAGAGAAATGGGCTTTTCATCTGGCTCACCGCAGATATGCGAACGATCGTCCAGAGGATGAAGAATGATAAGGCGGGGGCGGAACAGAGGCCCCCCCTTTCCGGTGTAAGTTCGGAAAGAGAAGCTTCGGAGACCTTGAAAGAGAGGATGCCAATCTATCGTGAGCTAGCCGATCTCACGGTCGATACTTCGGGAAAGGGGATTGAAGCGGTTGTAGAGGAAGTGTGTGATCTTCTCGTTCATAGAATCTCAGGCTTCGGTCGGAGGGGTTTATAAATACACTACCCACTTGAGTATGCTCTATACGCCGAGATGGGGAGGGAAAATATGTCCGGTAATTCCATAGGCCTCCTTTTTCGGGTCACTACGTGGGGGGAATCACACGGCAAGGCCCTCGGGGTGGTGGTGGACGGATGCCCCCCCAACATCCCTCTGACGGAATCGGACATCCAAAAGGAGCTCGAGAGGAGAAAGCCGGGCCAGATCCCATCGGCCTCACCGAGGCGGGAGGAAGACCTGGTAGAGATCCTTTCCGGCACCTTTGAAGGGAGGACCACGGGAACTCCCATCTCCCTGATCATCAAGAACAGGGATGTCGACAGCTCGGCCTATGAGGGAATCAGGGATATCTTCAGGCCAGGGCACGGCGATTTCACCTATTACAAGAAATATGGCATCCGGGACCACCGCGGGGGCGGTCGTGCCTCGGCTCGGGAGACCGTTGCACGTGTGGCCGCTGGAGCCATTGCAAAAAAGGTGATCTCCCGCGAGGGGATTGAGATCATCGCCTACACTAAGGAGCTCGGTGGTATTGCCGCAGAACGGATCTCTTTGGCGCATATTCATCAGAACATCCTCCGGTGTCCCGATCCAATAGCAGCCCAAACAATGAGGGAGAAGCTCGAGGAGGCCAAGAAGAACGGGGATTCCCTNGGAGGGATCGTGGAAATCCTCGTCAGNGGGTGCCCGNCGGGCCTTGGGGAACCTGTTTTCGATAAAATCGATGCTGATCTCGCCAAGGGCCTCATGAGTATCGGGACAGTGAAAGGCGTCGAGATCGGNGCGGGATTTCAGGCCGCACGAATGACCGGCCTCGAGTGCAATGATCCCATCAGGCCGGAGGGATTTTCAACAAATCATGCGGGTGGGATCCTGGCGGGCATCACCAATGGCGATGCGATCGTCATAAGGGTTGCCTGCAAACCCATTCCATCCATCAAAAAATCTCAAGATACCATCGATGTTCATGGAAAGCCGGCGAAGATATCGATCAAAGGGAGACATGATGTATCCGTCATACCACGTATTATCCCCGTTTGTGAGGCCATGGTCAGCATAGTCGTTGCAGATCATCTCTTAAGGCAAAGGGCTAATCTGGTCGGGCATGGAGTGACTATGAGATGAAGGACATTGAAATCGGGATCATCGGTGGCACCCGTGGGATGGGTAGGTTGTTTGCAGGTTTTTTCAGAAAAGAAGGATACACCATTTTCGTATCAGGAAGAAAAACGGGCTTGGATATCCCGACGATAGCTAAAAGATGCCAGGTTGTTATCGTCAGTGTCCCGATCAGCACTACCTGTGAAGTCATTGAGCAGGTTGGCCCCTATATGAAAAAGGAATCCCTGTTGATGGATCTCACCTCTCTGAAAGCTGAACCGGTCAAATCCATGCTCAAATCCTCCGTGTCAGAGGTGATCAGCCTCCATCCCCTCTTTGGACCGGTTGTGGAGTCCATAGCCGGATATACAATTGTCCTCTGTCCCGTAAGGACGGAGAAGTGGCTCGACTGGGTGAAGGATATCCTGGTGAAATATGGCGCCAATATCATAGAAACGACCCCTGAAAGGCACGATGAGCTGATGGGCCTCGTGCAGGGATTGAATCACCTGAACTCCATAACCATGGGGATGGTTCTGAGGGGATCAGGGGTGGATCTCACGGAGTTGAGAAGGTTTGCCACGCCCATGTTCAACACGAAACTTGCCCTCGTAGAGAAAGTATTCACGAAAAACCCGAGGCTCTATGCCGAGATCATAAGCTTGAACTCGAACATCAACAGAGTCATTGAACTCTATGCCAAGACCCTGTCTGACCTGAAAAACGTAATCAATAAGAGGGATATAGAGGCTTTCATGGAGCTGATCAGGGAAAGCAGCGTATGGGAATCATGAGGCGCTCAGGTCTATACCTATCTGGGCATCACGGTAGATTACTTTTGATTGATTGAGAAAAAAATATGATTGACAGGCCCCCCAATCACTGCTATTTTTCCGAAAAATTCCCAAGGGATGGAAAGATGAGGCGGATAACCTCTATAGAATACAACTGGTGGTGGTGGAACATAGGGGAGGGGTTCTTCCACCGCTAGGTTTCTCCATGAGTTAGAGAAAAAGCCGTGGAGAACCTCTTCCGGTCTTCCACGGCTTTTTTGTTTTCCCCTCAGTACAAAAAGGCCGTGATTGCTCACGGCCTTTTTTATTCCATAAACAGGAGGAACCTTAATCCATGTACTATCCGGACTTTGAGGCCTTTGAAAGATTGGCGAAAGTGGGAAACCTGATTCCCATTTACAGGGAGATCCTGGCGGACACGGAGACCCCAGTCTCGGCCCTCATGAGGCTCTGCTCCAAACCAAATGTTTTTCTCCTGGAGAGCGTGGAAGGGGGTGAAAAATGGGGGAGGTACACCTTCCTGGGATCTGATGCGCATATGATTTTCAAGGTTAAGGGAGAGGACATCCTGATCCAGGAAAATGGGGAGATACACGGCTATAAGCATGAGGGAGATCCGATGAGGTTCCTGAAGGGTTTGCTTCAGGTCTATCGCCCCGTTCCCGTGGACGGGCTCCCTCGGTTCTATGGGGGAGCGGTGGGATTCCTCAGTTATGACATGGTCCGCTATTTTGAAAAACTCCCCGATAGAACAAAGGAGGATCTCAAGACGGATGACGCGATTTTTCTCATTACCGACACCCTGATGGTCTTTGACAATGTGAGGCATACAATCAAGGCGGTGACCTGTGCTGTTACCGAAGGGAGGAAAGATCTTCGAACGGTCTATGACGAAGCGATCAAAAAGATCGATAAGATGATCGAGATTTTGAGGGCGCCTGTTGAGAAGGCGGAAATTCGCCGGGAAGCGGGAGAGGATGGCCCACCTCAGTCCAACATGCCCCCGGAACACTTCAAGGCCATGGTGAGGAGGGCCAAGGATTACATTGTTTCCGGCGATGTCATCCAGGTTGTCATCTCCCAGCGATTTCGCAGGGAAAATCGCCTGGATCCTATTGACCTTTACAGGGCCCTTCGCTACATCAACCCTTCTCCCTATCTTTTCTTCCTTAAACTCCACGATCTCATCCTCATCGGCTCATCCCCTGAGGTCATGGTCCGCCTTGAGGAAGCGGTCGCTGAATTGAGGCCTATCGCCGGGACGAGAGGGAGGGGAAAGGACGAACACGAAGACAGAAGGCTTTCCGATGAGCTCCTTCAGGATCCCAAGGAGAGGGCGGAGCATGTCATGCTCGTCGATCTGGGGAGAAATGATCTGGGGAGGATTGCCCGGATCGGCAGCGTACAGGTCGATCAATTCATGGCTGTGGAGCGGTATTCCCATGTCATGCATCTCGTCTCCCATATCCAGGCTCAATTATCCAGTAACAAGGATGCCTTCGACGTCCTGAAGGCCACCTTCCCGGCTGGCACCCTCACCGGCGCGCCGAAGATCAGGGCCATGGAAATCATCGATGAACTGGAACCTTGCCGACGGGGTCCTTATGGAGGGGCAGTCGGGTATTTCAGCTACACGGGTAATATGGATTTCTGCATTACCATTCGAACTATGGTGATTAAAGATGGGAGAATTTACATCCAGGCGGGTGCGGGCATTGTGGCCGATTCCGACCCTGAGGCGGAGTATCAGGAGACCGTCAATAAAGCCATGGGGATGATGCAGGCTATCCGGATGGCCTCGTCACGACTCGAAATAGCAAAGAAAAACAATGACTTATGAGAGAGTGGAGGATGGATATGATTTTGATGATCGACAACTACGATTCATTTACATACAACCTCGTTCAGTATCTCGGCCAGCTCGGTCAGGAGGTGGTGGTCCATAGAAATGACGAGATATCCATTGATGAAATTCGGGAACTGAAAGCGCATGCCATCTTTCTCTCCCCTGGCCCCTGCACGCCCAAGGAGTCGGGCATTACCGTTGATGTAATTAAGGAATTTTATAGGACCATTCCCATCATGGGGGTCTGTCTGGGCCACCAGGCAATCGGTTACGCCTTTGGTGCCGATGTGGTGAGGGCGGACAGGATCATGCATGGAAAGACCTCCAGGATCATGACCGATGGACGCACGATCTTCAAGGGGCTACCGAACCCATTCATTGGGGGACGTTATCACTCCCTCATCATAAAGAGGGATTCCCTTCCCGGCTGCTTTGAGATCAGCGCCGAAACCGAGGAAGGGGAAATTATGGGCATCAGGCATACGGAGTATCCAGTGGAGGGCATACAGTTTCACCCCGAATCGGTGCTCACGCCAAATGGAAAGCGGATCCTCAAGAATTTCTTGGAGATAATCCACGGGGAACGAAATCCACCCATTTCGGGTTGGGAGAAAGGAGCTTGAGCCATGATCAAAGAAGCGATTGCAAAAGTTGTGGCCAACGAAGATCTGAGGGAATCAGAGATGATGGAGGCCATGGAGGAAGTGATGGAGGGAAAGGCAACATCGGCCCAGATCGCCGCCTTGATCACAGCCCTGGGGATGAAGGGGGAGACGATTGAAGAGGTCACCGGTGCAGCCCGAATCATGAGACAGAAGGCGACCAGGATCGACGCTCGTTCAGCCATCATCGTGGACACCTGCGGGACCGGTGGGGACGGGATGAATACCTTCAACATCTCCACGACGACGGCTTTTGTGGTGGCGGCAGCGGGGATCACCGTGGCGAAACACGGAAATCGCGCTGTTTCCAGCGGTTGCGGAAGCGCCGATGTCCTGGAGGCCCTGGGGGTGAACATCAGCCCCGGACCGGAGATTGTGGAGGAATGTATTCAGCAGATCGGGATCGGCTTTCTCTTCGCCCCTCGGCTTCACGGAGCTATGAAGTACGCCCTCGGGCCGCGAAGAGAGATCGGCGTCAGGACGATTTTCAACATGTTGGGACCCCTGACAAACCCCGCCGGGGCTACATCGCAGCTCCTCGGCGTCTATGATCGCAGGTTGACGGAGATGTTTGCCGACGTCTTGAAAAACCTGGGAACGAAGAGGGCTTTCGTGGTTCACGGCCTTGATGGCCTCGATGAGGCCACCGTCACGGGAGAGACGCGGGTCTCGGAGCTGAAGAAGGGTCGCATCACCACCTATAATATCAATCCCATCGATATTTTCGGCGAAACATACCGGGGTGAGGAGCTTATTGGCGGAGATGCCTCGATCAATGCACAAATCACAAAGGATGTTCTGGCGGGCAAAGACGGGGCCTGTCGCAAGGTAGTTCTCCTCAATGCTGCATTGGCTATCATGGCAGGGGAAAAGGCCGAAAACATTCGCGAAGGCATTGCCATTGCCGAAGAGTGTATCGACAACGGGGCGGCCATCAAAAAGCTGCAAGCTCTTATTGAACTGACCAATAGCTGAGCGAGGGAAATGGTCTTAGAGGGGATTGTGGCTTCCAAAAGAAGAGAGGTTTCCTCCCGGAAGGGAATTGCGCCCCTTTCCCGGTTGAGGGAGGCTATGAGGGATCTGCCTCCTCCCCGAGATTTCATGAGGGCCATCAATCGGTTGCCCTGTTCAATAATCGCCGAGGTGAAGAGGCGTTCCCCATCCAAGGGGAGAATCAGAGGGGATTTCGACCCCCTCAAGATTGCAGCACTCTACCAGGAAAATGGGGCCGTGGCTGTCTCAGTCCTCACTGATGAGGAATTTTTCGGGGGTCATAGGACATACCTTTCGGCCATCAGAGAGGTCGTTGACATTCCTCTTTTGAGAAAGGATTTCATCATCGACCCTTATCAGATCTATGAGACCAGGGCCCTTGGAGGCGATGCCCTTCTTCTCATCGCATCCCTCCTGGAAGGGCAATTGGAGGAATATATCCATCTCGCACAAAAGGTAGGGCTTGCGACCCTCGTTGAGGTTCATACACGGGAAGAGCTGGAAAAGGCCCTGGCCGCGGATGCCGAGATAATAGGAATTAACAACAGGGACCTGAAGACATTTTCAACGGATCTGCGGATAACGCTAGAGCTGGCCCCATCCATTCCCGAGGATAGAATTGTGGTGAGTGAAAGCGGCATCAACACCAGGGAGGATATTGAGACCCTCATGCAAGCGGGAGTCCATTCCTTCTTGGTGGGTGAGGCGTTGATGCGAGCGGAGGATATCGGGAGAAAGCTGAGGGAACTCTTGGGGAGCGGGGAATAATGCAATGCCGGAGATAAAGATCTGCGGGATCACAATCCTGGAGGATGCCTCCTTCGCTGCTGAATGTGGTGCCGATGCCCTCGGCTTTATCTTCTATTCGAGGAGTCCCAGGTATGTGGCACCAGAACGCGCGAAAAAAATTATCGAGAAGTTACCCGACAGGATCGCGAAGGTGGGTGTTTTCGTGGATCAGGAACTTCAAGAGGTTAAAAGAACGGTCGAATTCTGCGGCCTCGACCTCGTTCAACTTCACGGGGATGAGCCGCCCGAATACTGTCGTCAATTCCCATCATCCCTTTTGATCAAAGCCTTTTATCCGCGGAGAGCGTCAGATCTCCGAAGACTGAGGAATTACCCCGTGAGGGCCATCGTTGTGGATACTTACGATCCTTTGCGCTACGGGGGAACGGGGAAAAGATCCAATTGGAGACTGGCCGTGAAGGTCAAAGAGACGCACTCTCTCATTCTCGCGGGCGGGCTAAACCTCGGTAATATTAGGGAAGCCATAGAAACCGTCTCTCCCCACGCCGTGGACATCAACAGCGGGGTTGAAAGCTCACCGGGGAGAAAGGACCATAAGAAAGTCAGGGCGATCATTGAGGTCCTGCGCTCCACGGAGGGAAAGGGAAAAGGGGTATTTCAACGATGGTATCATGAAAATCTCAATACTCTATAGGGGAAACCATGAAGAAAACTCGACCGGATAAAACCGGGCATTTCGGAATCTTTGGAGGCCGTTACGCGGCCGAAACATTGATGCCCGCCCTCCTTGAACTGGAAGAGGCGTACCTTCAGGCACGGAGGGATAGGGAATTTCAGGGAGAGCTCATCAGCTATCTCCGAGAATATTCAGGGAGGGAAACGCCCCTTTACCATGCCAGGCGACTCACGGAGAAACTGGGAGGGGGCAAGATCTATCTGAAACGGGAAGACCTCAATCATACGGGCGCTCACAAGATAAATAACACCCTGGGACAGGCCCTCCTCGCGAAACGGATGGGGAAAAAGAGGGTGATCGCGGAAACGGGGGCCGGCCAGCATGGTGTGGCCACGGCCACGGTTGCCGCCCTTTTTGGAATGGAATGTCAGATATTTATGGGACAGGAGGATATCAGAAGACAGTCACCCAATGTCTTGCGGATGAAAATTCTGGGTGCAGAGGTCGTGCCCGTTACTTCCGGGACGGCCACGCTGAAGGATGCCATGAACGAGGCAATGCGCCAGTGGGTAACCTCGGTGAGAGATACCTTTTATGTCATCGGCTCCACAGCAGGACCTCATCCCTATCCCATGATGGTTCGGGATTTCCAGAGCGTCATCGGCAAGGAGACGAAAAGACAGATCCTGAAGAGGGAGGGAAGGCTCCCCGATTTCCTCATCGCATGCGTGGGCGGGGGGAGCAATGCCATGGGGCTCTTTTATCCCTTCAAGGACGACCGCGGGGTCGCCATGATCGGGGTAGAGGCAGCGGGAAAGGGAATCGATACAGGCATGCACGCAGCAAGTATATCGGCGGGGATGATCGGGGTCCTCCACGGGAATAAGACCTATCTGCTTCAGGACGAGAACGGTCAGGTGCTTGATGCCTATTCCATCGCTCCAGGTCTCGATTACCCGGGCGTTGGGCCAGAGCATGCCTATTTTCATGAAACGGGGCGGGCGAAGTATGTCACAATAGATGATCAGGAGGCGAGCCAGGCCTTCCTTTTCCTCGCAAGGTATGAGGGAATAGTCCCTGCCTTGGAAAGTGCTCATGCCGTGGCATATGCCATGCAGCTTGCGCCTTCCCTGGATAGGAACAAGATCATCGTGATCAACCTCTCCGGCAGGGGAGACAAGGATGCGGGAATCATCGCCGAGAGAATGGAGGCACTTCAATCATGGATCGAATCGAGGGAAAGTTCAGCTCCTTAAGAGACAGGGGTGAAAAAGCCCTGATTATCTACCTCACGGCGGGGGATCCAAGCCTGGAAGGGACAAAGGAGATTATCCTCGGCCTGGATGCTGCGGGCGTAGATGCCCTTGAGATCGGGGTGCCCTTCTCAGACCCGACTGCCGATGGACCTATTATTCAAGCTGCCTCCCGGAGGGCCCTGGAAAATGGCGTTACCCTTTCGGATATCCTTGACATGATCGAATCCCTCAGAAGAGCTTCCGAGATCCCCATCGTGCTCTTCGGTTATTATAACCCCATTTTTGTCTANGGAAGCGAGAGATTCGCGCAAAGGGCACAGGATGCGGGGGTGGACGCCATCCTGGTGGTTGATCTCCCNCCTGAGGAGTCGGCGGANCTCAGACGGCATACGGATCGATCAGGGATCGACTTCATCTCCTTGATAGCACCAACNACGGGTGATCAACGGATCACGAAAATATCAAGGTATGCAACGGGATTTCTCTACTACATTTCAATCACCGGNGTCACGGGGACNGCAAGGCCTCGGGTTGTNGACATCAAANGGGATGCGGAAAGGATAAGGGAGATAACCACTCTNCCCCTCGTCGTCGGCTTTGGTATATCCACACCTCAACAGGCAGGCGAGATCGTTCCGTATTTCGACGGGATCGTCATCGGAAGCACCTTTGTCCGGATGATTGAAGAAAATCGCAATAGGGCCGATATGGTCCATACTGTTTCCGATTACGCCAGGATGGTCAAAGAGTCGATGCGACGTGGAAGCCACGTGAATAAGAAACCCTGAGCCCGGTAAGATTTTAAAGTTTTCCGGTTGACATTTGTGAAATTCTTTACTATTGAGCGATCGTCAAATGAACATCTGAACAAAAGGAGGCTTGAATCACCTTTATAAGCCTGCGTCAATTATGGAATTTATATCCACCCGATGCACCACAATGGTATCTCCTCAGCCCATACGAGAGCATGCTAAAGGAGAGAAAGGCTCGGATGGGCGGTGGAGGGATCGAAGGGCGCTAGCGTTTCCAGAATGGACCGATGGCCCATTTTCGCAGACCCGCCCGAAACTTTCTTTACGCCATAACGAGTCCTTATTAGAGGAGAGGGGAAATGCCGAAGCGAGATAAGTTTCTCGGGGAGAATTG
>JGI2172J19969_10000853_pt1 | contig 13630 bp, 18 predicted proteins | sample DeeMarSWOR230_32_FD_19969 | JGI IMG/M metagenome (IMG submission 19969)
GCTGGTGGGATAGATGTGGATGTGCATTCCGTGAGCGGCGATGGCTTGGAAGATTTTTCGGAGGTCGTAGTGGCTTCCCTCGACGACGCTTGTGATGCATCCGATGTACACTATATGCACGTCCCCATCCCTCGTTGAGCGCTTCTCTCGAAAGTGTCGAGGCATCACCGATTCGGAAACGTAGTTGGGAAAGACCAAGTCGTTCTCCGCGTCGACGTCGTAATGGTTCTGAATGTACGCCCTGATACCGTCGGTGGGGTAGATCCGTCCATCGCTCTTTTCGTTTGCTCGCCTCTCCTCCTCGCAATATTTTGACAAGACTTTGGCATCATCGTCTGCTTCGAACCCCGAATTGTGAACAGATAGAACCTCATGGACGTCATGGATTATTGGGACATCGTCCGCTACGTTAAGTGCTGACAACGTCAACGTATTTGGTGCATTATGGCTGTGGATGAGCGTGGGCTCAAAGTCGTTAGTGAGGCTGTGGATGCCTTGATCGAGTGCGTCGGTATCCAGCTTGACTAATTGGTCAAAGCATTCGTCACCATATCCGTAGATTTGATCCAGTGAGTACCCTGTATATCCTAGACAGAGGGAGAGCCGCTTACCTAAAGCAGATCTCAGGGCATAGGCATACTTGAGGGCTCTTATGCAGGGTTGAGGCTCTAGGAAAAGAATTCGAAGGTGGGTAAACATTCTTCAACCTCTCTAACTCTAATATTCTATTCGCAGCAGGCGTGGTCTACGGTGTATGGTGCCGAAGGAAGCTTCGAGTATCCGACAACTAGTGCATGATGATGACGCTGTGCACGATTTTTCGATAACTGTATTAGGGTATGTACCGATGCCCACTTAAAAATATTATGAGATACATATATAAAACATAGAATATACTTATGTGGACAGGTAAATAGATTGTCGGGAGAAGCAGAAGACGAGAAGACTCTTGAGAGATACGGTGGAGAAGGACAGATACCCCTTCAACTCGCTAGCAGCCCTGGCTGACTTGATGACAGCCACAACCCTGTACCTGGCGACCATCATCAACGGTGAAAAAATCGTGTTTGACCTTGGCACAGACTTCATACTCTTCATCCTTTTTTCGATAATCTGTTTTATAGTGATAATGTTCAGTGTTGAGAAGCGCGATGACGAAGACTGAGGAGGTGAAACAGCATGCCAACACATGGTTCCTTGACCAAGGCAGGAAAGGTTAGAAATCAAACGCCTCAAATAAAAGCAGAAAAGAGCAAAGAGAGCCTAGGTCCTAGGAGAAGTAACCTCCAAAGATATCGGAGAATGCTTGCGAATAGGCAAAACTTTAGCAGGAGAAGACGAAGAAGACGCAGATAACAGATGGGGGTCTGTTGGGTTGTTGGGCCGCTAGGCAACCAACTATATGATCTTCCAAAAGGAGTGAAGAGAAGACGTGTTCTCAAAACACAGAGAAGCAGAATCTTAGTATGATCGAGGCGGCGCTCTACGTGGCCGGAACCCCGTTAGATACCAAGACCTTGGGCTCCATTATTGGGACCCGGTCTAAGAGAACGATCAGAGAATTGGCTAGATTCCTCTCAAGCGAATATATCAAGTATAACGGTGCCTTAGAATTGATTGAACTTGAAGGGGACCGATTCGCTCTTCAGCTAAAACCTCAGTATACCCAACACGTAAGACGGCTTTCGCTGCGTCCACAACTCTCGATCGGTCCGCTGAAGACCCTGTCATACATAGCGTACCACCAACCTGTCGTGCAGTCCCGTGTAGCCAAGGTTAGGGGAAGCCACGCATACCAACACATTCGAGAATTAAAGAGAATGGGGTTGATCGAAACGGAGAAGCTGGGAAAGACGAAGATAATACGGACCACTGAGGACTTCTTAGACTATCTGAGCCTGAGTCACAACCCCCGACTCATGAAGCGCCAACTAAAGGCCCTATTCAAATCCCTCAAGAAAAAAGTTGACGCTGAGGATGATGCTTAATGCGTATACCATCTGACTCCGCTTCTGCCCAAAAAGAGGCCTCATTTCCCAAGCAAATAAGGTTTAGTAAACTAGGAGGATGCTGAATTACCCGTTTTCAGCTAAAAGTCGAGTACGCCAAAGGTAAATCGATGGAGGCTGAGAACCTTTAAAAGGGGTCATGAGAGTACCGGGTCCACTAGAACGGGTAATAAATGATACGTGAAGATTCTTCGCGTAGTGAACTCAGGAAGATAGAGAACCTGACTCCGAGGTCACGGGAAGTAAACGCAAGCGTCCAAATCGTGTCGATTACGCCTGTGAGAGAAGTGAGGCCGAGGAGAGACTACTTACCCCACAGGATCTTCGACGCGNTGGTTGGCGACGAAACGGCCTCCATATACCTGACACTATGGGACGACAACATCGACAAGATTAACGAGGAAGCCNCGCTGCGAATCGAGAATGGCCACGTCAAACTTTTCAGATGAATATGCATCTGAACGTTGGGAGATAGGGAACGTTGGAGACCTTAGAAGAGGGGCACCGATCACAGACGTCAACATGGAGAAGAACTTATCCGCAAAACGATACGAGCAGCGAAGACGCTGTCCAACCTATAATCGTGACTAAGGGAGTTATCGGAGAAGATACTAGGACATAGGGGCTTTAAGACGCAACCCGTGATCCAAGGCAACGGTCTCCGTGTAGGATCTGGTGCCTTAAGCAGCAGCTTTACCCCGTTTGAAGGTCGTGGAGGAAGCGAGTGGTGCCAAGCTACCTGTTTAGAAGACCGTCGCACGTTTGCGTAGGTGGCTACTAGACGGAATTACTGTACGGGTGAGAAACGAAAAATGAGGCGTGAGACCTCTAGACCCTCTCTAAGACTGAGGCAATCGAAAACATGTCCAGAGTGTGGGAGCGAACGCCTCATAACGGACTACGAAACGGGGGAAAGAGTGTGCATGGACTGTGGTTTCGTCGTGGCCGAGAAAATAGCAGCCAGAGAGCCGGAGTGGCGGGCCTTCAACAAGGAACAACGGGAGAAACGGCGGCGTGTTGGAATGCCATCTACCTTTACCATCCATGATAAGGGCCTCTCCACCACGATCGACGTAAGGAACCGAGACGCCGCTGGGAGAAAGCTGTCACCAAAACAGCGGGCTCAAGTCTATCGTATGAGGAAGTGGCAGAGGCGCGTTCGTGTCTCTAACTCGAGGGAACGCAACCTATCCATGGCCCTCGCCAGCATGTCCAAATTATGCGCCAATATAAGCGTGCCACAACCCATCTTGGAAACAGCTAGCATCATCTACATAAAGGCGTTAAAGAAGCAGTTGATACGGGGGCGCTCCGTCGAAGGTGTCGCTGCGGCTTCAGTCTATCTCGCTTGTCGAAAATGTGGCGTTATGCGATCGCTTGGTGAGGTGGCGAAGTCTGCAGGCTTGGACAGAAAGAAGATGGGGCGATGTTACCGGTTCATCGTGAAGGAGTTACGAGAATTCATCCCCGTACCTCCTCCGTCACACTATATCAGCCGCCTTTCGAACCACCTAGGATTAGCTGGGAACGCTGAAATCATGGCGCAACATATTCTTCGTGCTGCCAAGAAAATGCACTTGATTAGTGGAAAGACACCGATGGGCTTAGCCGCGGCAGCGATGTATATCGCGTCGATCATCGTAAGCGACCGAAGGACGCAGAGAGAAGTTGCTGCAGAAGCCGGTGTAACAGAAGTGACGATAAGGAATAGGTCTAAAGACATCCTGAATAGCGTGGATATCACTGTAAAACTCTAGGTCAAACAGTCATTGGATAAGATAGCGAGCGTAGGAAGCATGTTAATAACACAGAAACAGATGCCGTGAAAGCAAGGAAAAGAGGGGCAAACGCATATGGAAAGCTATAAGGCCTATGTTTCTTTGCTTTATCCTAAGGGATAACTTGACCACACACAGCACTGAGCGGGAGAACCTCGGCCTTTTCCGCCTTTCGTCCTTCCTGTGACGCCATCGTTTCTTTGGCGTTCTGCTTTACCAAACCCGTTTATACGTACACGCCGCTGGCTTCACTCCGCTCTTGTCTCTTTCTCCTAGCCACGGAGATGCTAGGGATCTTGTCCTTGTATTTTTGTGTTACCTCAATATCGTATTTCACGAAGGCGCGAACCCGCTCAATGAGGCCCGCTTCCATCGCCCGGAGCTCGTCCTCCGTGAACTGGGACATGAGGCGGAGGCTTCCAACCCAGCTCCGCCATCCGTGGAGGCTCCGGTCCACGGCGTTGAGGGCAAGAATCATGGAGTGAACTGCTTCTAGGCGGTCCTTCTCCGTTTTGGCGGATTGTTTCTCTATCGCTTTCAGGAGGCTCTCGCTCTGGCTAATCCATCTCTCGGCCAACTTGATCCTCCCTGTATGGGAGGCGGCGTTTTTATAACCTTTCGGTCGAGGAAGCTGAGGTGACGTTATCAAACTTTATTGAGGATGTCGACTTCTCTTCGAGTCTCGTCGGCTGTGGGAAGCTGAAAGCGTCACGTATCGACGGACTAATGGTCCCAAAAGCAGTTATTCACCTGTCTTTCGGATAGGATACAAGGTCGGACTTATGAAAAGTCATCGGTAATTGCCGTTCATGGTGGGATTCTCTGCTTCTCCCGGATTGAGGGCCGTTCCTTCATCTTGTATCGGCGTCTAACACGGGAGCCTGATCGTGACAAGAAGCCCTGATCCGTCAATCGCGCCAAGTACGTAGAGATCGTGCTCAAGCCCATGGGTTCGTTCAAGATGTCCTCGTACGCCATGAGGGCTTCTTGGGAGGTGAACCAGCCAAGCGGAAACCGCCGTTTGATGACGAGTTGCAGCTTCTTAAACTTCGATAGATCGGAATGGGCGTCTCCGTCACCAGGTCTGTTAGACGCCACGCCGCCCAAGAGTTCGACGACGTCCAAGAGGCGAAGCGCCTTGTGTCGGGTGAGTCGCCCCTTAAAGGATACCATGATCTTGTTTCCCTCATCATCTCGAAGCTCTAGCTTGAGCACTCTTGTGAACAACTACTCCGCCTCGTTAACGAGCCAGGCGCGAGTCACAGTACAGGGCTTGAAAAAGTGGGGCTGCGATCTCAAACGGACCGATCAAGTTTAACTTAACAAACCCCGCATCGCGGACCGTTTTACTGAGGAATCGCGCTTGGTCTCAATAATACTTTTCTTTCCGGCTAAAAGGGGGATATGCTGCGCGAAGGTTGTTGGTACTTCCTTCTCAAAATGATTAGCGTTGGATTAAGGCAGTGAAGCGTGCCCCCACGCTCCTGTTTCAATGCGACCCGAACGGAGACACGAATAGCGGCGCCCTGGCTTCGATTCCTTCCGTCTCTTGGTAAGGGTCTCATCCCTCAGACCAGTGCCTCGGAAAGCTTTACCGCCCCCGGGTTTCAAACCACCACGCCTGACTAAATAGCTTGCTAGTGGATTCTTCAGCCAAGAATCAGTGACAATAGCGCCCTCAAACCGTTCGGGAGTCACATTGCGGTCAGCTTTTTTCCATTGTGGGTGACGAACGGGGTGCGGTCTTTGCCTTCAGTTCTAATCTTAAGCCCCGAAGTACGTGTTCGAGTTCCTTCACAACCATTATGGTGTCAATCTCAGAATTATATAGAACGGTGATGGAGGAGTTGGGGATGGCTATGGGGTTCATGCCGATGACGTTCAGAAGAGTCGTTGGAATGTACATCGTCCTCTGCTTGGGATGAACCTTTAGGTTAAATCTCACCAAGGGATTTGCCTCCTATCTTGGGCCACCTCTTGATATTATCTTAAAACGCTTCGATTCTAGTATATAAAATAGTATTATTGTCGTACGGAAGGCATATGGTTTTAATGACGCAGTAGTTGACGACTTTTGGATACGGGTAGTAGAAGCGATGGCTTCTTCACTACCTTATTCTTCGATGTCCTTTTTCTTCCAGCGATCCAGTTTCCTGTTTACACTAAGCGTAACATATGTTTTATATATGTTTCTAATAATATATAGTGGTGAGGCCTCGTAGAGAGCCTAGAGGTTATTATTAAATGAGTGAGAAGACAGCCACTATCTTAATGAAGAAAGCAGAACTCCTGATGGAGCTCCGCGACTATAACGTTGAAAAGTTGCAGAAGAGCCAAGCCAAAATCGATGTCACGGCGTCGAAGCCTGACTCGGAGGAAACGGTGTTGATGCGTATTATCCCAAAATCCAATTTAACGAATAACACAATAGGCGTTGACCACGTCAGACAAATGAAGACATCCATAGAAGAAGAGGACTTTGACAAGGTCATCGTATTCGGCAACCGATTCACCAGCGCGGCACAAAAAGAGCTGAGAGATGAAGACATTGAATTCTTCTCTACGAAGCTGAAAATCGTGTCGACCCTTGACACCCAAGAATTATACGCTAAGGTGATCGATTGTGCAGACGAACTCTGTCAAATCCAGTGTGGACATATCCCGCAATCCGAGGCGGAGTGTAAAGGCTACTCCGACACCCCCGTTCAATGCACCTTCTGTGATGGAAGCGGAAGAAAGCAGGGTCGTCGATGTCCGGTGTGCTTCGGAACCGGTTTAAGACAGACCCATTACTCGTGCATAGTCAGGTTGATCAGCGATAACGCGGACTTCCACTTCGAACGCGGCTGGGCGAGGCTCCTTCAAAACGACCTCTACGCAATCTTAGAGCTTCTGTCAGCTGCAAATTCTAAGCAGCCATGGATCACGACTACCATCGAAGGCGATGGAGAGGTGACAGGGTGATGGAACAGGAGGACCGCCCACCGTCTAAAGCGGCGAACGTGATATATGTAGGGAGAAAACCGCCGATGAACTACGTGTTAGCGGTGATGACCGCCCTTTCCAGCGATGTCAAGGAGGTTGTATTAAAGGCGCGGGGCAGAGCCATAACGACGGCCGTGGATGTGGAAGAGATCACAAGACGAAGGTTCTTGAAGGAATTGGATGTGAAACAGATCACTATCGGAACAGAGGAACTGCCTCTCCGAGAACTGGAAGGAACACGGGCCGTATCAAGTATTGAAATCATCTTATCACGGTCTGGAGAACCGGAGACGGCGGCGGAGGAGGATGAGAAAGAGGCAGCGGGATCCGCCGCCCCAATGAGCCTGACTGCGATAAAGGGCATTGGTGAGGACAGAGCCGAACGATTGCGGGCAGGTGGCGTGAACTCGATTACAGATTTAGCTAACGTAGATCCACATGACGCCGCAGAGCGAGTGAAGATATCCGAAAAAATGCTCTCTGAGTGGAGTGCCCAAGCAAGAAGCTTGTTAGCTGACTAGGAGATGGACAGGGTAATACGTTCAATTTCGAAGCGAGTGAAGAATAAAGAGCGACTGTGGGTGTTCCGCGCCAAATTGATGCGGCTGTACGAGGATTTTGAGGCGGAAGTGGAAGCGTTATGTCGAGAACAGGGAGTTGAAGTCAACTTTTGGTATAGCCCGTCTACGATACCTCAACCCAAGTTCGTGTTTGATAGGGCTACGATAAGCGCGGATACGTTGTATGATGAAAGAAAGTTTAGCCTCCTATTCTCACCAAAGATTACCATGAATCAAAAGAAAACCCTCGAAGCCCGAACAAAGAAACAGCTCGTTTCTAGGTAGCATACAGGATGCTCACAGGTATTGAGAAGAATGCCACGGGTTAAATCGATAATCAACATCGAAAACGTTGTCGCGTCAGCCACCCTCAGGCAGCATATCGACCTGAACACCGTGGTCAAAACGTTCGCAAGCGTTGAGTACCGGCCAGAACAGTTTCCCGGCCTCGTGTTTCGGCTGAAGAAGCCGAAGACGGCGACGCTGATCTTTGGTTCGGGGAAGATGGTGTGCACGGGTGCGAAGTCGGAGCGACAGGCCAAGCGGGCCGTCAGAAAAGTGGTCCGAGAACTAAAGGCCAACGGCATCGTCATCCTTCGAAGACCAACCATTCAGGTTCAAAACATCGTTGCTTCCGCGAGTTTTGGATTACGGGTAGATTTGGAGAAAGCGGTGTATTATCTTGGAAGAACGATGTATGAACCCGAGCAGTTCCCCGGCCTCATCTACCGGATGGATGAGCCCCACGTCGTCATTCTCGTCTTCGCGAGTGGAAAGATCGTATGCACAGGCGCGAAGACGGAGGAAGAAGTCTATGAATCCATCAACAAGCTCCGCGACCAATTGGAGAAGGGCGAACTGATAATACCATGAATAAACCTAACGATAGATTGCAATTCTCGTGGAGAGAGAGCCCCCGTTTGAAGTGAAGTGAATCGTATGGCATCAGAAAAAAGAGAGTCGCGGGAATGGTTTCTTCCTGAGGAAGGAGAATTCGTTATCGCCACGATTGTCCGGATAATGTCCTATGGCGCCTACGCCTCCTTAGACGAATATGATGGTGCTGAAGGCCTTCTCCACATATCAGAAATCTCATCTCGCTGGGTGAAAAACATCCGAAACCACGTCAAAGAACGGCAGAAAACGGTGCTAAAAGTCTTGCGGGTGGACCCTTCGAAAAAGCACATTAACTTATCTCTGCGCAGGGTCAACGATCGAGAGCGGCGGGAGAAACTGCTTGAATGGAAACGTGAGCAAAGGGGACGAAAGCTGTTTGACATGGCTGCTGAGACGCTCGGTGTGACGCGAGACGACGCCTACGAAAAGGTAGGACGCGTCCTCGAAGACCGGTTTGAAAGCCTGTACGCGAGTTTTGAGGCCGTGGCAATAAAGGGCGAAACGCCGCTAGTCGAAGCAGATGTTCCGTCTGAGTGGATCAAGGTTATTTCTGAGATCGCCGACTCAAGGGTAAAAATTTCCCAAAAGAAGATCAAAGGCACCCTTGAATTGACGTGTAAGAAGCCCAACGGTGTCGTCGTGTTGAGGAATGCCTTGAAAAAGGCGAAGAGCGTGAGGAAATCTGCGAGCGCTAATGTCAAGATTTACGTCACTGGCGCACCCAAGTATCGTATCGAAGTAACAGCCAACAGCTATAAGGAAGCGGAGAAACTGCTCGAAAAGGCCGTCAACACGGCGTTGAAAACCGTTGAAGCCTCAGAAGGAGAAGGCCAGTTTACGCGACTTGCCTAAAGGCGTTAGAGCGGGACCCATAAACGTGTTATTGCTTCGAGCCATCTTACGCTGAAGGCCATTTTGAACGCGTTTCCTTGGAATAAGAGTTCTTGGTTGCTGGCGAGAGTCGTGAGCGCGTCCTGCGTGTTCGCCGACGGTTTATAAATGAAGGACGGGAGTAGTGTAGGGCAGGGAGGAGGGTGAACTCCAATGCCCTTTTTTACGCATGATAAGTTAGTGAAGTGGATCAATAACGCGGGAACAACCTTAGGGTTCACCGTGAAGAGTGAGAAACGGCATATAACGCATGGAAAAATCTTTCAAATCGACTCCATGTGGTTCAAGGACCAACAGCTGGTCGCCTTTGTTGAAGCGGAAAGACGGTGGAAAACGAATCACATCATTGGGCACCTCACCTGCTGTATCGATTATGCGTTGCAAGAGGACGTTCAACCCTTCTTCTACTCGTCTTCCTCGAAAACGAGTCGGATCACTGCACCAGACTATGCCATACGTGAAAATGGCTGACACGCCTCTTGCCACCCGTTCTGAAAATCAAGTGTTTACCAATCTATATCAAACGCAACGAAACGAGAAGCGGGTTACACAGCGCAACCATAACACATACCAAATTCACTCAACAAATACAAGAAATGATACGCTAACTGCGAGGAAGCTCCGTCCAGCCTCTAGCTAGGCTAGAACCAAAGAAGGGGTGGAAGTACAGCACCTGTTCCCAGGGAAGATGCGGGTTTGAACGTCTACGCGAGTTCCACGTTAACCGCTCGTGGTCCCTTATAGCTGTCTCTACCTCGAACTCGACCTCGTCGCCAACCGTGGGGCTGGAAAGCCCTTTGATGTCGCTGGTGTGGACGAAGATGTCGTTTTGCTGTCCGTCCACGTCGATGAAGCCGTATCCTCGGTACTCGAACCACCTGGCTATTTTGCCTTTCACTGTCCTTTCACCTCACTTAACCCATTTTAACCCTAGAAAACGGGTCGTACAACCTTTAAGAAACACGAATCAAACGCGAATTGCGTGTAAAACCCAATCGATGAAAGATTCGAGGCCTTCGCAAATCGTACTTAAAACATGCTTAACGTTCTCTGGGCGATATATAGAATCTCACGAATGCTTTTAAAGATTCTGATGCTTGGATTGCTGCGATACTGCTAACTAGCGTCAACACCATGCTTAAATACCCTAAGAGGCCGGTCGAATACAACGCATTATTAGAGGAGAGCCGTCGTAGTGGTTGAATGGAAGAGGCTGCTGTGTAGGATAGGAGTTCACGATTGGGGGAAGAAGCGATTTACCTACCTCAGCGGCTCCAATGTACGAGATGTGGAAACGGTTTGTAGGAGATGCAGCAAGCGAAAGAGATGGGTTGAAACCGACTAAGGGCTTCTCGGCATCGAGGCCTTGGCTGAGCCGCGCGTCTTAAGTGAAACGCCTCGTTGAACACCTCGTAAGGGGAGCGTTGTTGCTTTCGGTCTTTACGTTAGCTAGCGAGTTGAATGAAGGCCTCTCCCCACGTTTTTGTGCTGAGGACCTGATGGCGCCTCGTTCGCGTGACTACGCTGGAAGATGAAGGAGNACCGCGAGGACAATGACGGGAATCGCAAGGGAAAGAGGAAGCTCCAGGTACGAGCTATTGGTCGTCAGAAAGGGGATCAGAAGAGGCGTTTTACTCTTATAAGCCTCAAACTCGCTAAAGAATCGGGATAAATAGCGTTCTTCGATGGAGGCCAGTAGAACATACGCAAGTAGTTCAACGAACCACACCACCAGTGTTTGNGAGGAACTGAGAAAGCCCATGCCAAAGGTGTTGTTAAGAATCCAGACACTCCAGCTCGTCAACCCGATGGTGAAGAGGATGATGCCCCCGTATTGGGGGTGTCGCACTAACCGATAAGGCCCTGACGTTACCAGCCCCTCTCCCTTCTTAAGTCTTAGATATATCACCGAGGACACAAGAAGCAGCAGACCAAGACCAATTAATGCTTTTTCTGGCAGGTGGAACGGAGTAAAGAAGGTCGAGAGTGCTTGGGGAAGGCTAGCAGGAAGATTGGCAAACATCATTACCAAATAACTGGCTAAGGGCATCGTCATCAACCCCGTCCAGAGGCCCAAGGGCGGGAGGGACTGAACGAGGGGAACGAAGTAGCCAACAACCTTGAAAATCCTCGTCGTGGTCTTGTCCACCACTCCACACTCCATGCTCACGATATCGTATATGCCCGCACAATATAATACCATAGATTAGAACACGGCGTTCGAGAAACCGAACAGCTAGCTACCTTGAGGGATAACGGGCTTGGCTAGAGGTAGCTAGTCTCAGAGACTCGAGATACAGACGTGCCCCCAGCGTCTCGCTTTTTAAGCGTATCAATAGATACCTGCATAAAGTCTTGGGAACGAATGTTGCTCACAAACCCGTCAGATCTATCCATCTTGTAGATACGTCCATAGCTCATGTCCCAGATGAGCGTGTCTGGTGCTCACACCCCATCCAAGACATCCCGATAAAGAGTATGATAAAAGCTGTATGACATAAGCTGTGTGTTCCATTTCACTGTCATTGACGAGGATTAGGGCTCATAACGTCACCCACGCATGAGCCGGTTGCTTCATGCACTGCGTCTACATGGTGATTGACAAGGAATATCCTTCGAAGGTAGGCTTAGCCTCAGAAATCAACGTTTTTCTCTGAAAAAAAGGTACGTGAGAATAAGCAAAGAATATTTATGTAAAGAATAGATGAAAATCTGCGTTCACATTGCTTTTCCATGTATCGATGTATCTACCTAGAGGAGAGTCCCCCGTATCAAAGCGACGTTCCACGGTTAGGACATCCAAGCAGGTCGCGTTTCTCGGTCGGATAGGTTTCTAGCTAGTTTGGCGATTAATGAAAGCTTTCATCCACCCATGCCGCGGTTACGTTCCACGTCGTGAGCGGCGCCCCTTCATAGTCGAGGGCCACATCGAGGCTCTTCTTGTTTTCGCCAAGTATGGTGCCCAACCCGATCCAAGAGTCAATTGCTTCTACTGTTCCTTGGTAGGCGGTGACATGGAGTCGACAGTCGTAGGCTGTTTCGTTTCCCACGTTCCATACTTCACCATAATAGTGGAGATACGGTGTCTCAAGGGACCACTCATCAGAGGATTGGAGGTTGAGTAGGTTGAGTTTTGGTGCTTTATACGCATCTCGCTCGGCTTCTAGAGCCGCATACTCGGCATCGCTGTGACTGTGGATGTTGACGTAGTCATTGTAGGTCGTGTTCAGGCTCTCATATTCGGCGTCAGTATAACTATGAGACGCCACGTAGTTCAGGTGTGTGGCGTTCAATGAGGATAACTGGCCTTGAAGGCCGTCGACTTGAGACTGCAGAGTCATATACACCCAAACGTTTGAAACGACGAGGACGACAACCAGTACGCCCACGACGATTAATCCCATCCGGCTTTTTCCAACGTTTTCTTTTACGGCTTCGTTCACGTAAACAACTCCTTTAGGCGTATGGAATGGGGATAAGATGAATTTTAAGTTATTCTTTGCAGAGCTGACGAGATGAAAAGGAGGGAACAAGGATAAAATGGTGAACGCGAGAAGGCCTCGTGCCGGGCACACAAACGACCCGCTTCATTCAGTTAGCTAATTCAGCTCTCCGGGTAGTTCTCTGTCAGTCCAAGGTAAGTGTTCGTCACGTTATTGGCTATTTTTTGTTGTAGTGGCTTCAACGATATGCAGTAAATATTTTTAAAGGCATTTCCACTTGATGTGCATGTAAAGCTAGCGTACAAACTGTAAGGTGAAACAGCATGTTGGAAAATCTGGAACCCGATGTCCTTGAGACGCTGCTGGATACGTTACCCGTTGAAATCTCGTTCATTAATGATCGAGATGAAGTACGATACTTCAACAAGAATGGCGATCGAATCTTTCCCAGGCCCAGGAGCATCTTTGGTCGGAAAGTACAGCAGTGCCATCCTCAAAAAAGCCTCCACAAAGTCACGCAGATCTTGGACGCTTTCAAACGGGGGGAACGAGATGTGGCTGAGTTCTGGATTACCCTAAAGGGCAGACAAATATATATCAGGTATTTCCCCGTCAGGGACAAAAAAGGTGTGTATCGAGGAACCTTAGAAGTAACGCAAGACATCACGGACATCAAGGAGATTGAAGGAGAAAAAAGACTGTTAGACTGGACATAGGGGATACGTCTGGGTGGGGAAGCCTATGGGACAGCATATCCGGGAAGAGGAGCTGGTACGGGCCACTGATTTGGTGCAGTATCAAGAAGACGCTATTGTTAGCAGAACCGTACTGGAAAAGGAGACGGGGTCAGTAACCGTTTTTGCCTTTGACGCAGGCCAAGGATTAAGCGAACATACGGTACCCTTTGACGCCTTGGCGCATATTCTCGACGGGGAAGCAGAAATAGTCGTCTCAGGAAAAACGGTCTATCCAAAGGCTGGAGAAATGGTCATAATGCCAGCCAATCAACCCCATGCCCTCAAAGCCATCAAACGATTCAAAATGATCCTCACCATGATAAAGTCGTA
>JGI2172J19969_10000864_pt1 | contig 13540 bp, 9 predicted proteins | sample DeeMarSWOR230_32_FD_19969 | JGI IMG/M metagenome (IMG submission 19969)
GGACATAATTCCCCTTGTTTCTTTAGAATTATACCGAGCCAGTATTGGCACATTTTTTGCTTTAAAATTAAGCAAACATATTATAATGTAAAAAAAGGGACCCAATTGTGAAGAAATCCTTTCTTATTCTCATAGCATTTGGTCTATGTTTGGCCATTTTCGCTCAGGAAATCCAGCATGAAACAATCGTTGTCAATATCGAAGTACCAGTCAGAGTATTTGACAAAGGGAAGTTCGTGGAAAATTTAGCCGTTGACGATTTTGAAGTCTTTGAGGACGGAAAATTTCAGGAAATTGTGGCTGTCTATTTGATAAAAAAGACAACGATAGAGAGAAAAGAAGAGGTCGCAAAGAAAAAATTTACTCCCGAGGTTTCAAGGAACTTCATTTTTGTAATTGAATTGCGCGATTACCTTCCTAAAATAAGCGAAGTTTTAGACTACTTTTTTAATGATGTTCTGCTCTCTGGAGACACCCTTAAAGTGGTTACACCTGTAAAAGCCTATTGTATTAAAGACAATGCTCTCAATTCACTGCCTAAACAGGAAATAGTTGATCAATTAAAAGGAATATTAAAGAAGGATATTTATAGGGGAAGCGCAAATTACAGAAGTTTGTGCAAAGACCTTGAGAAAATTATGAACACCGAAGGGCTTGGAGGCGAATTAAAAAAATTCATGTCCATGGAAATTTTAAGACAAATGAAAGAACTGAGATATTTTGAACAATCCAAACTTCTGGAGTTATCAGATAGTTTGAAACAAATCGAGGGACAAAAGCACATTTTCTTATTGTACCAAAAGGATATCATGCCGATGCCGACATTCCTTGAGCCTCAGGATAAGCTGGAATTACGGAAAGATATATTCTTTGATGTGGAGACAATTAAAAGAGCTTTTTCTGATTCCTCGATATCCAGTCATTTTTTGTTTATTACCAAAACACCGATGTATGCACTCGATATTACGAGAGGCACTTCTTTTGAAGCTTCGGAAATTCAGATGGAAGATAATTCTGCTGAAATATTCAGTGCTTTTAACGAAATGGCCAAGGCGACGGGAGGTCTGGCAGAGAGCTCGGCAAACGTTGCATTTGCCTTTCAGAAAGCAGTGGATGCGTCTGAAAACTATTATCTGCTGTATTACTCCCCCTCAGGTTATAAGAGAGATGGCAAATTCAGAAAAATAAAAGTCATAACTAAAAACAAAAGTTACAGAATCAATCACCGGGCGGGCTATTTCGCGGATTGATATTTATGCCTTTGATTGAAAAATGAAATCACACCCTTAAATCACATCTTGATGTGATTACTTTTCCCCTTTTGATACGTATATATATATGTAAGGACATTTGCATGACAAACTTTTTTGGCGATGAGAGAATAATGAAACTCAACGGCCTCTACAGAGTTATATTTAGTGAGAGGACTCATGAGGAAGGGATAGGAAAATGGAACAATTAAATACCACTCGTCAGTCAGAGATCGCTGTAAATCCGGAATTCCACTTCCTGTACTCTTTTTACCATCGGTTGTGTTCGAGGCCCGGTCCGCTCAAGATTAATTTCCATCAATTCTGTGCAGGTTATGATATAAAATCAGGGGGAGTGACTGGGCTAGGAAAGAAGGAATCGGGTTTCGCCAATTGATACTTGGATAGAGAGGGAAAATGGCGATTGAATGCCCCCAATGCCATACTTTGAATCCAGAGGATAGCCAGTACTGCAACAACTGCGCTGCCCCTCTTATTTCCGGAAAAGATATCTCTGCTCTTGTCACAAAAAGCCTGGGAATGGACACCGGGGAGTTAACCAGAGGAGCTGTTTTCGCTTCCAGGTATGAGGTCATCGAAGAGCTGGGCAAAGGCGGGATGGGGAGAGTCTTCAGAGTCGAAGACAGGAAGATCAATGAGGAAGTGGCTCTCAAGGTCCTGAAGCCGGAGATCGCTTCCGATGAGAAGACGATCGAACGCTTCCGCAACGAGCTCAAGCTGGCCCGTAAGATCACCCACCGGAATGTTTGCCGCATGTATGACCTCAACGAAAAGGATTCCGCTCATTTTATCACCATGGAATACGTTCCGGGCGAGAACCTGAAGAATATGCTCAAGATGACCAAGCAGTTGAGCATTGGGACAGCCGTCAACATTGCCATGCAAATATGCGAGGGATTGAGTGAGGCGCATGGTCTGGGTGTTATTCACAGGGATTTGAAACCAAGCAACATCATGATCGATAGGGCTGGAAATGTACGGATCATGGATTTTGGGATTGCCCGTTCACTTCAAGCGAAAGGGCTGACAGCTGCTGGCGTTATGATCGGAACACCTGAATACATATCCCCCGAACAGGTTGAAGGCAAGGAAGTCGACCAGCGATCGGACATCTATTCCCTGGGAGTCCTTCTTTATGAGATGGTGACTGGAAGGTCACCGTTTGACGGGGATACACCTCTGAGCATCGCTGTCAAGCATAAGACTGAAGCACCGCAGGACCCCTGGAAATTCAATAGCGATATTCCGGAATCTCTCAGCCGCGTGGTGTTGAAGTGCCTGGAGAAAGACAGGAAAAGAAGATATCAGAATGCACAGGACCTCTTTAATGATTTAAATAAGATTGAGGAAAAACTTACCACTCGTGAAAGATCTCTTCCCAGGAAAAAGTCCGTCATCTCCAAAAAGAGCAAAGAAACATTCCGGAAAAGCTGGAAATGGGCGGCCGCCTTTGTTGCCGTAGTTGCCGTGCTGGCTGTAGGTCTTCTGCTGTTGATGAAAGAAGCGCCGACACTTCCTGTGCAGAGAACCATGCTTGCGGTCTTGCCTTTTGAGAATCTAGGGCCTCCTGAAGATGATTATTTCTCTGACGGCATAACCGAGGAGGTCACCAGCCGCCTGGCTGCATTGCAGGGCTTGGGAGTGATCTCCCGCACCAGCGCCAGCCGGTATAAACAGACCGAGAAGACAATCAGGGAGATCGGCGAAGAACTGGGCGTTGATTATATACTCGAAGGAGCCGTGCGCTGGAATCGAAACGGCGGAGGGCAAGGCCGTGTCCGGGTCACGCCTAAACTCATACGGGTTTCTGACGACACTCAGATCTGGTCCGAGTCCTTTGACCGGATTATGGAGAACCTGTTCTCAGTTCAATCCGAGATCGCAGAACAGGTTGCTCGACAACTGGATGTTCAGATCCTGGAACCGGAGCGCAGGGCATTGTATTCCCGACCCACTGAAAGCCTCGAGGCTTATGATCTATATCTCAAGGGCCGAGAGCATGAGGATAGGGGATGGAGGTCTTCGGAGGCCCGGGATTTCGAGCAGGCCATAGAGATGTATGAGAGAGCGCTTTGGATAGATCCGAACTTCTCTCTGGCTTACATCAATGAAGCGAATGCCCATATGAGGCTTTATTTTTTTGGAGCTGACCGTACTGAAACACGGCTGGCAAAAGCGAGAACTGCAGCAGAAAGGGCCGTTGAGATCGAACCGGATAACCCGGATGCGCATTTGGCGTTGGCCCTGTATTATTATTGGGGATTTCTGGATTATGACCGCGCGGTCGATGTGATTGAGTCCATCCAGAGAGCGCGTCCCAACTTCGTCACCAACATGCTGGGCTATATTCAGAGACGGCAGGGTAAGTGGGAGCTCGCCGTGGAAACGATGAAGAAGGCGTTTGCTCTCAATCCTCGCTACTCCCAACTGGCTTATGAGATTGGCGGGGCCTTGATGAGTCTGAGCAGGTTTGATGAAGCCGATGAATGGTTTGATCGTACACTCTCTCTCAATCCTGATCATCTTGCCGCTCAGCTGCAAAAGGCCGGGATTCTGGTTCTTTCTGTCGGAGATACGGAAAAGGCGCGTGCCTTGCTGGAGACAGTGCCCTCGCACCCGTTGACAGATTACATGTGGTTTACACTCGGCATGCTGGAGCGCAAATACCAGGATGTAATCTCCCGGCTTGATTCCCTGGGCTATGATCTGTTTGAGGAACAGCATATTTATTTTCATAGGGACCTGGCTTATGCGGCTGTCTATCATGTCCTCGGAGATGAATCAAAGGTCAGGACCCATGCAGACTGGGTGCGGAGCGCGTTGGAAAGAACTATCATCGAGCACCCCTCAGACCCGAGATATTATGCGGCTCTCGGCTTGGCTTATGCGTATTTGGGCCGGAGCGACGAAGCCATTCAGGCAGGGGAGCGGGCGGTAAACCTTTACCCGGTGTCCAAAGACAAAGCCACCGGTCCCTTTTATCTTCTGAACTTGGCTAGGATTTACACTCTGGTCGGCGAATACGAAAAGGCTGTTGACCAACTGGAATACCTTGTATCTATTCCCTCAGCTGAATTTCTCTGGCAGCTTAATTCGGTTCCGCTGCTCCGGCTTGATCCCATGTGGGACCCGCTGCGGACTCTTCCGAGGTTCCAGCATTTACTGCAAGAAAATTCGGGGGGATTGGCTCCTTCAGTCATTTTCTAAGGGGTCGCATCTTAACATTTGCCGTTTCTGTGGCTTTTCAACGGTGCATTATCGGTGAGCACAAAGCATAAAGATTCGATTCATTAAGATGCGATAAAGAAACGTTGAGTGTTATGACCTGCCTCCATTGACTTTGTCGATATTGAGAAATGTAAAATGTTAAGATGCGATCCCATATAGATTTGACTGTTTTTGTTTGAATTGATATTCTTGGGCCTGTCATTCAGAGTTAAATAAGTATGAAGTGCCCTAAATGTCACTCCGATAATCCTGATCAAAGCCGGTTCTGTAACAAGTGCGCAACACCCCTGCCTTCCGTTGAGGATATCTCCCAGATCCCCACAGGAACACTGGAAACACCTAAGGAGGAGATAGCCCGAGGCAAGACTTTTGCCGATCGGTATGAAGTGATTGAAAAGCTGGGTGAAGGAAGTCTAGGGAAAGTCTACAGGGTCGAAGATAAGAAAATCAAAGAAGAAGTGGCGCTAAAGCTCATGAAATCCGAGATCTCTGCAGATAAGACAACCGTCGAGAGAGTTACTAACGGGATTAAATCTGCCCGCAAGATCGTCCATAAGAATGTGGGCCGTATGTATGACCTCAACGAGGAAGAAAGTACTCACTTTGTCACCATGGAGTATGTCCCGGGCAAGGATTTGAAAAGTCTGGTCAAGATGACAAGACAGTTGAGTATTGGAACGGCTGTTCATATAGCCCATCAGATATGTGAAGGCCTGGCTGAAGCCCATCGGTTAGGAGTAGTCCATCGTGATTTAAAGCCGAGTAACATTATTATTGATAAACAGGGGGAAGCCAGGATAATGGATTTCGGATTAGCTTCTTCCCTGAGGACGAAGGCCCTGACAACACCAGGCATGATTGCCGGGACACCAGAGTATATGTCTCCTGAGCAGGTAAAGAAGAATAAAATCGACCAGCGTTCGGATATCTACTCTCTGGGAGTGATTCTCTTCGAGATGCTGACAGGAAAGGTCCCGTTCAAGGGCGATACACCGCTCAGCACTGCTGCCAAACATAAAACAGAAATGGCCCCCGAACCCCGAAAGTTCAATACTCAGGTCCCCGTTGATCTCAACAGTATAGTGCTTAAGTGTATGGAGAAGAATAAAGAAAAGAGATATCAGTCCGCAGAAGAAGTCATTGCTGATTTAGAAAAGGTCGAGAAAATCATCCCGGCTGAGGAGACTGATTTTCCGGAGAAAAAATACTTCACTCCTGTGAAGATCACCCGGACTTTGAGAAGACGCTGGGCGCTGATTGTAGCGTTCTTTTTTGTGCTTGGTGCTGTCTTCATCACCATCCTCTATTTTGGAGGAAGAGAGCCCGTTCTTCCTGTGCCTGGAGAAAAAGTCATGGTCGTTCTTCCTTTCCGGAACCTGGGATTTCCTGAGGATGAATATTTTGCGGATGGGGTAACAGAGGAAATCACCAGCCGCCTGGCTGCCATACATGGGCTCAGTGTCATTTCCCGGACAAGCGCTGTCCAGTACAAATCGACTGATAAGACAACAAAGCAGATTGGAGAAGAGCTTGATGTGGATTACGTGCTGGAGGGCACTGTACGTTGGGATAAAAGTCCGGAGGGAATGAGCCGGGTTCGTGTCACTCCCCAGCTTGTCAGGGTTTCCGACGATACCCAGCTTTGGTCTGAGCACTATGACCGTAATATCCAGGATATATTTTCTGTCCAGTCCGAGATCGCCGAACAGGTTGCCCAAGCACTGGACCTTACACTCTTGGAGCCAGAACGCAGAGTTCTTATTTCCCGCCCCACTCTCAATCTCGAGGCTTATGATTTTTACCTGAGGGCAGGCGAGCTTGCGGGGCAAGGTTGGCAGCAGTGGGACATTCGGGATGTCGAGCAGGCTGTTGATGCCTTAGAGCGAGCTACTCGACTCGATCCAAACTTCACCCTGGCTTTCGTTTCTCTTGCTAATGTCCATTCCTATATGTATTTTTCAGGAATGGACCACACAGAAGAAAGGCTGGCCAGGTCCAAGGATGCTGTCGACCGGGCGTTAGAGCTCGACCCAGACCTTCCTGAGACTCAGGAAGCATTAGCCTTTTATTATTACAGGGGATTCCTTGATTATGAACAGGCAACAGAGATACTGGAATCCATTCGGAGAGCCCGGCCCAATTATAAACTTGTATTGCTGGGCTATATTCAAAGGCGACAGGGAGAGTGGGAAAAATCTCTCGAAACGCTGGAAAGAGAATTCAGGCTAGATCCCCGGTCCTCTGATCTTGCCCATCAGATTGGAATCTCCTATATGTGTCTGCGCAGGTTTAGAGAAGCTGAGGAATGGTTTGACCGCGCCATCACGATAGATCCGAATAGGATCTATTCTCAACTGGCTAAAGCAAGGATTCCTTTTCTGGAGAGAGGAAATACGCAGGAGACTCGGGCCCTATTAGGCACGTTTCCCCACAGCCAGATCACTGAAGTGACGTGGTTCAATATCGGCATGTTTGACCGGAATTACCAGGAGATCCTCGAACGACTGGATTTCCTTCCCTATGAGTCATTTGAAGAAAATTACTACTTTTTCCACAGGGACCTGGCTTATGCAGCTGTTTATCAGGCGATGAATGAGACGTCTTCAATGAGAACGCATGCTGAGAGAGCAAGGGTTGCACTGGAAGGCCTTATAGAAGAACGGCCAGGAGACGCGAGGTTGTACTCAGCTCTTGGCTTAGCATATGCCTACCTGGGTATGGAGCATGAAGCTGTTCGAGAAGGGACTCGAGCCGTAGAGCTTTATCCTGTGTCCAAAGATGCCTTCGGCGGGCCTCGGTATATCCTGGGCTTAGCTGAAATTTATGAAATTGCCGGGCTCTACGAGCAGGCCATCAGCTTGCTTGAGTATCTGATGTCCATCCCTGCTGGCAATATCATTTCCGGACCTGTTTTGAGGCTTGACCCCCAATGGGATTCCTTGCAGGGGCACCCGAACTTTCTGCGTCTGGTTGAGTGAAAAGGGGTCGTGAAAAGGGGTCGCATCTCGACATTCGACATTTGCCATTTTTTAGATTCTTCTGTATCAGTCAGCCGTGAAAATAAAAATTGCAATCCATAGAGATTAAATTAAGAAATGTCGAATGTCGAGATGCGACCCCCTATTATTGAAATAGTACGGTTCAAAAAAAATAAAAAAAATTTTAAAATATTGCTTGAAGATTTTATAATTATGGTATAGGCTAAGAAAGCCAAGAGGGAAGGAAAGACAAATAAATTTGCTAGCACCGCTCTCGTTGGATGTAATTCTGCAACTAAATGTGTTAATATAAAGGTAGCAAATTTGCTGGCTGGAGAGGATCCTCCTTAGCCCCGCTTCCTTTTCCAAACCTTGGCGCCTCGACAGCCAGCACCCTTCTTTTCAACATTCCAGACCATCAGAGGCGCTTCATAAGATTCCCTAGAAAGCGTGACATTTTGCATAAATTGGGGACAGTCCCCAATTTCCCCCTTTTATTTTCCTCGCATAAATTGGGGACAGTCCCCAATTTCTTTGAAGTGACCTTATTTCTTTTCTTTAGCTATCTCCTTGAGATGATCTTTTAACTCGAGGTGGGGGATACCTTCTTTGAGCCAGTCAGGAGCAGGTTCTCCCTTGAGATAATGGTCGAAGAACTGCCGCATCCGGATGGTGTAGTCCTCGCGGTTAGCGGGTTTGCGCAGTCCATGATTCTCCCCCTTGTACTGGAGCATGACTACGGGCTTCTTGAGCCTCCGGAGCGTGTTGAAATACTCGATCCCCTGGTTCCAGTCCACGGCTCCATCCTTATCGTTGTGGAGAAGCAGAAGAGGTGTCTTCACCTTGGCGGAGAAGTAGACCGGGGAGTTCCGCGTGTAGGCTTCGATGTTTTCCCAGTAGCCGCCCTCAAACCGTCCTTGGCTGCTCTCGAAAATTGGCTGGTTGGCCGAACCCGAGTTCCAGTAGATGGAGCTGTACATGCTGATCATGTTGGTTAATGGAGCACCCGCCACCGCAGCTTTGAAGATATCGCTCTGAGTTATTAGGAAGGCAGTCTGGTATCCTCCCCAGGAATGGCCGTGGATAGCGATGTTGTTTCTGTCCACAACTCCTGTCTTTATCGCGGCTTCAATTGCGGGAAGCACACACCAGACAGCTGACATACCTGGATCGTTCACCTTATAGACAATATCCGGCATGAGTACGGCATACCCGTTACTCGTGTACACGGATTTATTGAAGCCGTTGGCAGAGGGAGTGAAATAACGGTTGAGCGACTGCGAAAGTTTCTCGTAGATATAGATTACCATCGGGTAGCTTTTTCCTTTCTCATAGTTAGCAGGAAGGAAAAAGGCAGCCTGAAGCTTGTCTCCCTTGGCGCTCTCGTAATCAAGGAGCATGTTTCCAGATGACCAGAGAAACTCTTCCTGCTGTGCTCCAACGTCGGTTATCTTCAGGCCTTTTTTGAGAGAGCTGTCTGTGACATAGTAATCAGGGTAATCTTTATAGGTCTGTCTTGTATAGAGGTAGACTTCGGCATCTTCGGCTTTCCTGACGGAGAAAAGAGCATCATCCCAGAGGAGCATTTTAGCTCCGGGTTTTCCTTTGTCGATACGGGCGACTCCTCCCTTTTTTGTCCATTCTCCGTAGGTGCTGATATAAAGCGGCAGGGAGAGGTCTATCCCTTCCTCTTCCGGGTCGAATCTGTAGCGGCTTCGGTAGCGGATCCCTTCCTTTTGCCCGTTTACGGTCAGGTTGACTCCCTTGCCTCCATGGACCGGGATATTCCACACATCCCAGTTGTCATAGAGAAGAACAGAGACACCGTCTTTGACCCATCCAAAATAATAAGGATAAATGGGCGGGTCTTTGACGTTGTGGTCATCTTCCTTGTTGATGAAGGATGTAGGAACATCCTTGGTGATGTTGTATTTTTTCCCGGTGGACATGTCATAGGTATGGTAATGACCGTCCTCATAGTAGAGAAAGTGCGTTCCGTCAGGAGAAGGTCCGAAGTACCAGCGGCATTTCTCGAGGGCTAGCTTGCGGGCTCCTGTCTTCAAGTCGATCACATAGACATCCTGGTAGCGTCGGCCTTCGAGGTTGCCCGTCAGTTCATAATCGCGGTTATCGAGGCCGATGGCCCAGCGCTGCTTGGGCGCGGCCGCCACCTGTCTCACATCTTCGTCAGCGAGCCTGATGAACTTCCGCTCTTTGACCCGGTAAAGGCAGAGAAAACTGAAATTCTTATCCCTGTTCTCCTGGACCTGCTGCATGGATTGAAGCCGTTTGTCGAGCCAGTGCCAGATGACAAGGTCAGGATATTCATCTTCTTCTTCCTTTCTGGGAGCGGGTTTTTTCTTCGGTACCTCCTTTTCAGGAGCGTCTTTGGGCTTGTCCTTCGCTTCTTCCTCTTTCTCCTTTTCCTTGTCTTTCTTATCCTCTTTTTTCTTGACCTCATGGATGCCGAACAGGATTCCGGAAAAATCCTCGGTCCATTCCGGAGCCCTGTTCGGGCTGATGGTCATATCTTCTGGAAAGTTCCTGTCTTCTTTGGGGTCATAAGCGGTTTTCTGGGGTGATCCTTTGGAGAAGTTGGTGAATCCGATAATGCTGTAGAGCTTGTCTTCATAGTCTTCGTCCTCTTTGCCTTTCAAGACAGACAGCCCATCTCCTTCTTCTGTCCAGGCCAGTCTTTTGTAGATGGCTTTATCGTTATCGAGAGAAGCGACGACTCCTGTCTGCATGTTACGGAGCTGGATCCCGTTCCCGCTCATTTCCTCAGCATCGACGATCCATGCCAGCCAGCTGCCCTTTTTGTCAAAGCTGAATTCGGAGACGTTCCCGATGTTGAGCTCTTTCGAACTGGCTAGCTCATGGAGGATCATATCCGATCCGCTCCATTTTTCCTTTTCTTTTGCCTGGCTTTCGGGCGGATACCTGTGCAGGGCGATCCATTTGGAGTTTTCCCCCGAGAATTTAAAACTCTTCGTTTTCTCGAATTCGACCTTTTCACCCGAAGAAAGGTTCAGCAATCCCACTTTGTTATAAGGGGTTTTCCTCTGCTTCTTGAGCGCTTTCGCTTCCTTTTCATCAGGATAGATTATGTAAGCCAGCCATCTGGAGTTTTCAGAAAAAGCAAGGCCGCCAAACGAAAACCCTGAGACTTCACCCACAGGGAACTTGTATTCTTTTTCACTCAATGTCTGCCTGATGATGACTTCACTGTCACCTCTGGTGGGGGAAAGCAGGTAGGCAAACCACTGGCCGTCATTCGAGATGACCGAGCTCCTGATGTTTTTCCAGGCCAGGATGTCTTTCAGCCCGATCGGCCTGGGCGCTTGGGGCTCAGCTTTCTCTTTCTGCTCTTCCTGATAGGAGAAGCTGGGGATGACTAAGAACAGCATCAAGACAACTGCCAGAGCCCATTGTGTTTTCCTTATCATTTCGACCTCCTCATTGACTCAGATGTATTGGAGACATGGCTAAAAGACCAGGCGATAGGCCAGGTTTTTAGGCCTTTTTTTGCTTTTTCCCTGATACATGTGGATTCAACATGGAGACCTATAAAGATAGAAAATCGAACAGAAAAAGTCAAAAGGCAAAATACAGTTGTATATGTTATTATTTTTTTCAGGAGAGACCATAAACACTTTTCGAGGAACAGGCGTACTAGAAGTGAACAACCCGAAGCGCATGAATGACAACCAGTTATTAAAGGAATGTCTGCGTGGAGATACGGAGAAGTTTAAAGTGATCGTGGAAAAATACAGAGGAAAAACCCTGGCTCTGGCTGTGAATGTTCTCGGAAACCGGCAGGATGCCGAAGATGCCTGTCAGGAAGCCTTTTTGCAGGTCTACAGTCATTTGAATGCGTTTGACTTCAAGAAGAATTTCTCCAACTGGCTCTTTTCGATCCTTTACAAGCGGTGTCTTGACCAGTTGAGAAAGAGGCAGCGGTTTTTCAGTTTTTTTAAGAAATCAAAAGGGGTATATGAAGAATTGGCTGGTTCCCAGGCTCTGAGGTTTTCCAAACAGGATCCTGTACCACATGGGATGCTGGAGAAATTGAGCCCCAAAGAAAGGAGCTCGCTTTACCTCTGGGCCGTCGAAGGATATACGGGGAAGGAGATTGCCGAAATCCTGGGGTGTTCCCCGGGTACAGCCAGGATTCATCTCTTCAAAGCCAGAAAAAAGATCAAATCTTTACTGGAGAAAGAGGATGTTTAAATGCAAATTCATTGATTTTCTCTTTTCAGTTTTGCCCATAAAAAGATGGCAGGATTTTCTGGTTCGCCGTCATATCCAGAACTGTGCTGTATGCCGGAAAAAGCTGGCCACCCCCGAGGAAGCGCGAAAGTTATTGATCCCTGAAAATGAGATTGAGGACCTGGAAGGTATCTGGCCAGCGATAAAATCCCGGCTGGATGAAAGAAGGAGACAGAAGCCTCGGGTGCAGCGCCGGTGGATATGGGCGGCTGCCGCGGCTTCCCTGATTATTATTGTTGTTAGCGCGGTTTGGATATACCAGGCCGTCGGACCAGGGAAGGGGAGTCTTGAGCCGCCCTTTGCCGAACAGTTCCGGATCAATTCAATCGAGATCGACAACCAGCCTGCCCAGGCCTTTATCTATCATCCCCATGATTCGAAGACGTACTTTATCTGGGTGGAGAAAAAGACATAAAAGAATCGAGAAATATAAAGGAGGAAAACCATGTTTAAGAAAAAAACAGTTTTGTTTTTTTGTTTGCTTATTGCTATCTCTTTCCTTCATCTTCAGGCATCTGAAAAGTTGAATATTAAACTGAGAGTATACGAAGGCGCCAAAGAAGGAGAGGCTGAGCCGCTTCGATTCGTGACATCTTCTTTCCTCCAGTCCACGATTTCGGCGACTATCCAGACCGAATTTAAACTGGAAGAAGAGAGAGAAAAAATCAAGAGAGTTTTTAATCTTCAGGATGTGAGTTTGCTGACCGAGACAGAATTGGAGCTGGGTCTGAAACCAAACCAGGCCAGCCATTATTTCCGCTTAGACGGAAAGGAGTATTATGTCATCCTCGCCTTGGATGAGTGGAAGGGGATAGGTCAATTCGTGATCGCTGTGAATGAGGCTCTCGAGGATAAGAAAAAGAATATATTGACCACAGCCATTACTCTGCCCGGAGGAAATGCGGCTATATTTGGTTTTGAAGACAGGGAGGGCAAACCCTATTTTCTCTCCTTCCATGTGACCAGTGTCATCGGGCCTGATGGGAGGCTCAAGCCCCCACCACCGCCGCCGCCCCCTCCACCTCCCAAGAAGGGTGCATTGGCTCCGCCTCCACCTCCTCCCACAGAAGAGGAACTCAAGGAATTCGCCAAGGGTGCTGTTATCGCCATCGGCGAGATCAAGCCGCCTCGACTCATAAGGGAAGTGCCGCCGGTCTACCCTGAAATCGCCCGTCAGTCTTTTGTCAGGGGAACAGTGGTCTTAGGTGTGAGAGTGGATACTCAAGGAAGGGTTACAGAAATAAAGGTTTTGAAGTCGATTCCTTTGTTGAATAAGGCCGCTGTTGATGCGGTCAGGCAGTGGATTTACGAGCCGTTTATACTGGATGGGAAACCGACTCCGGTCGTATTCTCGCTTAACGTTGTTTTTCACATGAGGTAATGGGGCCGAAGTAGAGGATGAATTCTGGCTAGATTTTAGGTTTTACCTAGGTTTAGACGAGTTCTTTTCCGAAATATATCGAAAAAAAAGCTGCCCGGTGCTTATTTTGTTTACCCTCCATAATTGGGCGGAGATAAGGGGCCAGATTCTTTCAGAAACAAAGATGAGACACTTGTTTCGGCATATTCCAGCTCTGAGCCGAGAAGGCTGTGGGGGATGAGATAGACCGCCATAAGCAGGATTGAAGCTCCGAGGACCCACCAGCGGGCAGGCTTGCCGCCCCGGCCGGCGATTACAGCCGCTATCCAGCCGATCATGGCCAGGAGTGTTTTATTATCTGTCAGGTCTCCGCCAAAGGGGAACCCGGTCCAGAGCTGGCCGAAGGCGAATTTCTGGACCAGCGGACCGAGTAT
>JGI2172J19969_10000866_pt1 | contig 13539 bp, 3 predicted proteins | sample DeeMarSWOR230_32_FD_19969 | JGI IMG/M metagenome (IMG submission 19969)
TCCTTTAACGGGTCAAATTTTTCAAAATCATTAACTCTTTTTGCGATAAGTCCCGTTCCGCCGTGCAGCGTACCCGGGAGCCGTATCAGTTTTGAAGTGTCTGCCGTTACCGATTTATCTGTATCACCATGGAAACCATTATATAATCTATTAATCTGTTTCTATCATCGGATCTTTAGTAATTTATGGTGTGTTCCTATTTCTATTATCCCTCAAACCAATCTGGTTTTTCTTCTTTTAAAATTTTCATTTCATATCCCAATTCATATTTATGTTTCCGCCCCTCTGTTGTTTTTGCAATTAGTTCTGGTTGTTTTGCTAATTTAGTCAATATTTTTTGTAATGTCGGCTGCGAACGATTGCACATTTCCTGGAAGTTTTCATCGCTCGGTGATGCAGAATCAATCTTTGCTAATTTATCAATAATATTCTTTTCAGAATCCTCCAATGAGCCGTATCTCATCTTTGCCATATCACAAATTATGTGTTTGATCGTTTCATCTGTGATAGAATATGTCCTTATTTCTTTTTCTTTATTTATTATTTCTTGAAACATCATGTGCAATAAATTAAATGCCCACCTTATATCTCCTCTGATTCGTTTATAAACATACTCCATAATGTCATCATCAAATGGGACAGTATATTGCAAGTCGTATATGTCTAGATTTGCTTCAGCATCTTTGATTCTGTACCTCCTCCTGCCGTCCACGATCCCCCAAGTTGTTTTATCTGTTTTGAATACTTTTGCCTCATTTGACAAGAACTCTTTATTGTGTTCAAATTCCTTTTTTAACTTGTTATCAATGTTACCTTCTTTTAAGTATTGCCTATAATCTGATTCCAAACTAAACAAACATTGAGCATTATAATCTAATCGTGCTTTAACTGCCTGTTTAAACTCATCCATTGTAAGTGGACCAATTTTGATAGTATTTCCAATTACTGACCTTAACCTACCTCTTGTTTCAAACCATTCCCTCAGATTTTCATCACCAATGAATACAAAAAAATAATGAGTAAATATTAAATCGCGTAGATTCTCAATAAGGTTTAATACTTTGCCTTTCTCTTTTATTTTTGCTTTCTCTAAATTGTTAAGAGATATGATAAATTTCATATTTAATTCTCCACTAATTATATTACTTAATTCTTCCAACCGGCGTATCACCTTGTTTGGCAATTCTGAAGTGTCGCTTTTCTGGATACTTTTAGATTTATGTCGAGCATGTCCTCTACTAAATATGGGTATTATGGGTGTTTTACCCTCAATGGTTTCAGTAGATCCTTCAGTAATATTGTATGTGCCTTTAATTTCTTCCACTGTATTTTTAGCATCATCTGATAATTCATTAATATGTGGTTCAATTTCTTCTATCACAACTTCCAATATGTCTTTTAAAAAGTTTTCAACGCTTTTAGTTTCTACAACTTTTATCGTACTTCCAATTATAAAATCACTTCTTACTTCTTTTATCTCATATGTGCACCTGTTAAAAAAACTTGACTTGCCGATACCAAAATCGCCCCCAATGCAAAATGCATCAGTTCCGCTTTCAATCATTCTAAAGAATTTAAATTTCTCATCTCTGCGACCTATAAACAGATCTGCTACTTCATCATCTTTTAACTCTTTGGTTGTGTACGGGTTTTGTTTAAATCCCCATTTATTGGGCAGCCCTTGAAATATTTCATTATATTCCATCTTTTTATTTGTTTTATTGGTAGTTTTATTTATATATTACTCTGTGGTGAAAATATTTGAAAGTTTATTCAACATATACTTGATATTTTTAGGTTTTTGTTATTTTTATATTGAATAGATATGAATAATATACAAATTTCTGTGAAATGTTCAACACTTCTTTAAACAATTTCAACACTTCTTTAAACAATTTACTAATTTTAACATATAAGTGTATGGAATAATTATTGATTAAATCGAATATTATGTTTATGTTTTTATTATTTTCTTATTAATTAGAAATACATAAATATAAAATGAATAGGTATGAATAATATCTAATTTTTTTGGAACTGATAAACATTTAATATTTAAAGATGTAATCCTATATATAATATGTAACAAAGTAAAATGTATGTCATAAGAGATTCATTATATGGTGATATAACCCTGAGCAAAGAAGAATTTGATGTTGTTAATACTTATGAGATGCAGCGGCTCAGCAGAGTAAAGCAACTTGGAACATCGTATTTAGTTTATCCTGGTGCAACACATACCCGACTTGCACATAGCTTAGGTGTGAGATACTTAGTGGAACAAATATTAATAAGATCAAATATTTATATCTCCGCAGAAGAGAAACGACTCCTGTTTCTTGCTGCGCTACTGCATGATGTGTCTCATCCTTGTTTTGGACATAGATTGGAAGATATCCCTGGCATTCCACCCCATGAAGATGTGCGGGATTATATTTTAGATGGGAAAATTAAAGATAAATTGAAAGAACATGAAGTGTTGACAGAAGAAGAGATAGATAATACCTATTTTATAAGTGATAATGATATATTGGATAAAGATACACGGGAAAAAATAAAAGAAATTTTTAATAAGTCAAATCGTTATCTCAAACTCAGTAAACTCATAGATAATTATATAGATGTTGATAATCTGGATTATATCAAGAGAGACGCGTTTTATCTTGGGTTACAGGCAGCAAATTATGATGATAGAGTATTATCACTATTTAGAATAACTGATGATAAAGAAGAACCAGTTGTATTTGCCAAGGGGAAGACAACACTTGAATCAATAATTGCCGTTATGCAAGCTCGTTATTACTTATACAAGGTTGCTTATCTTCAACATACTACTATGATAGCAGATGCGATGCTTACAAAAGCAGTGCGGATCTGGAGATATGGTGATAACGGAATTGTTCCCTTTTTGGTTGGAGATGAAGAAATGCTTTTAAGAATTAAGAAAGAAAAAGAGGGTGAAGCCAGTGATCTGGCTCATTGCATACTTGCCAGAAATTTATACAAACGCGCTTATGTGCTGGACAATTCAAATTTAAGGGCAAAAGATAGAGCAAATGCCATCCTGAATGATCCGTTATCTGATTTTAAACATAAAATTAAAAACAAAACAGGGGAGGATATATTACTTGTACCTCCAAGAACACCCGCATGGAAAGATTTTAGAAAAATACTTGTAAACGAAAGAAATCCACAGCCGATAGGTAGTAAAATTATGAGTGAAATAGAGATATTTAAAAACAAATATGATGATCTCTGGACATTTATTGTTGCAACAAAAAAGCACAACATAGATATACGAAAAAATGTCCATGAAGAATGTAAAAAATATTTTTTTGATTATAAGGGAGTATATGAACCCAAAGAAAAGAGCAGTGAATCAGGATACGCCCTCACACTGGCTCTTGAAAATATAAAGAAAAGAAAAGAAGCCGCACTTTCTGTTTTAGGCGCAATATGCAGTAAGAATGAAATATCAACAGATGAGATCGTAAAGGAAACAAACTTACAGCGATCAACGGTCTCGCAATATCTAAGTTATATTAAAAAAAATTTAAAAAAATACAATATCTTGCAATCCGAATTACATAAAAAGAAGAAATACTGGAAAATAAAGAGAAAAGAGGATAGGGACTTAATAATAAAATTTATTAGAGAAGGAGTATGACACAAAACGAAAAATATAAACGAATAAAGGAATTAATGAAAAGGGATTATTTAATGGAATTCGGTAGTATAGAGGAATTTTACGCTTTTGTAGTGTGGATTTTATATGATAAATATAAAGTTAAACAGAAAGCGAGTATCATAATAGCAAAAACAATAGATGTATTATATCACTTGTGCAATGTCAAGACCGGTGAACACCCCAACATTCCAACGATACATAAGTTTGGTCCCGAATGTGTTGGAAACTATGAAATCTGTAAAGGCAGGAAATATGAAGATATTGAAAACAGTAAACTCAATATGTTCAAAATTTTAGGGAATGTTGCAAATATTGATAATGGAGGAATAATCGATTTTGAAAGTATAAGTGATGAAGGGAGAGATAGGTTGCGAGAGACAGTTAGTCGATATAAAAAGTATGAATCTCATGTAAGTGATATCGTTTCCAAAATTATAGATTTTGGAGATAATGAGGATAGAATCAATCTCGCATATAATTTGTGTCTTGGAAGAGACGAATATGATCCATCCCGTAGGATTTTAGGAATGGAAGCATTCAGTGAAATTGTAATAAATTCTATATGTAGAAATTTTTCAAGAGCAAGAGCAAAGGGGGTTATACCTAAAAAATCTGATTTAGACAGTTATAAAGCACTTGCCATAATAGAAAGGATAAAAAATTCAGGAGATACACCTATTGAAATAAAAGATATATACAATTCTGCAGAAGTTAAGGAGGATCTTAAATATGGTTCAAAAAATAACATTGTCAAATATCTTGCGATTTATTTTTTAAATCTCATGGGATTTAAAACAGGAACTTCTAAAAATAAAATAGAGAATCTATGTTGTTTATTATCACCATATTACATTGACTATAAAGACAAGTGTTCGTCTCTTGAAGAAGGAAAAAATAAATCAGAGATTATGACGAAAATACAAGAGATTGAGAGAGTAGTTAAATTAGGTGTGGAAAATCTTGAAAAACAAGGGGTTATTAAAGAAGACGATAAGAATATACACAACTATCTTGTACTTGGACCTAAAATCAGAGTAAATATTAATGGAAACACAAAAGATAAAATACTTCCTCATCAATCCGAATTAACTAATTTAAGAAGAGAAATAAGATCAATCAGTAAGTATCTTAAAGATGAAAAATTTATAATGTGATTACAGTTATTATTCCAAAATATCGCAAACCCCCTTAAGCATTAAATAAATTCCCGCGTACATAGGAACTGTCGCATATTTTCCTCCAGCATCAAGACACTGCCCGTTCATCTCAAATTTAATTTTACTTTTAATCTCATCATCAATTTTAACTTTAATTTCTTCATCACCGAATGCAAGTGCATCCTTTAACGGGTCAAATTTTTCAAAATCATTAACTCTTTTTGCGATAAGTCCCGTTCCGCCGTGCAGCGTACCCGGGAGCCGTATCAGTTTTGAAGTGTCTGCCGTTACCGATTTATCTGTATCACCATGGAAACCATTATATAATCTATTAATCTGTTTCTATCATCGGATCTTTAGTAATTTATGGTGTGTTCCTATTTCTATTATCCCTCAAACCAATCTGGTTTTTCTTCTTTTAAAATTTTCATTTCATATCCCAATTCATATTTATGTTTCCGCCCCTCTGTTGTTTTTGCAATTAGTTCTGGTTGTTTTGCTAATTTAGTCAATATTTTTTGTAATGTCGGCTGCGAACGATTGCACATTTCCTGGAAGTTTTCATCGCTCGGTGATGCAGAATCAATCTTTGCTAATTTATCAATAATATTCTTTTCAGAATCCTCCAATGAGCCGTATCTCATCTTTGCCATATCACAAATTATGTGTTTGATCGTTTCATCTGTGATAGAATATGTCCTTATTTCTTTTTCTTTATTTATTATTTCTTGAAACATCATGTGCAATAAATTAAATGCCCACCTTATATCTCCTCTGATTCGTTTATAAACATACTCCATAATGTCATCATCAAATGGGACAGTATATTGCAAGTCGTATATGTCTAGATTTGCTTCAGCATCTTTGATTCTGTACCTCCTCCTGCCGTCCACGATCCCCCAAGTTGTTTTATCTGTTTTGAATACTTTTGCCTCATTTGACAAGAACTCTTTATTGTGTTCAAATTCCTTTTTTAACTTGTTATCAATGTTACCTTCTTTTAAGTATTGCCTATAATCTGATTCCAAACTAAACAAACATTGAGCATTATAATCTAATCGTGCTTTAACTGCCTGTTTAAACTCATCCATTGTAAGTGGACCAATTTTGATAGTATTTCCAATTACTGACCTTAACCTACCTCTTGTTTCAAACCATTCCCTCAGATTTTCATCACCAATGAATACAAAAAAATAATGAGTAAATATTAAATCGCGTAGATTCTCAATAAGGTTTAATACTTTGCCTTTCTCTTTTATTTTTGCTTTCTCTAAATTGTTAAGAGATATGATAAATTTCATATTTAATTCTCCACTAATTATATTACTTAATTCTTCCAACCGGCGTATCACCTTGTTTGGCAATTCTGAAGTGTCGCTTTTCTGGATACTTTTAGATTTATGTCGAGCATGTCCTCTACTAAATATGGGTATTATGGGTGTTTTACCCTCAATGGTTTCAGTAGATCCTTCAGTAATATTGTATGTGCCTTTAATTTCTTCCACTGTATTTTTAGCATCATCTGATAATTCATTAATATGTGGTTCAATTTCTTCTATCACAACTTCCAATATGTCTTTTAAAAAGTTTTCAACGCTTTTAGTTTCTACAACTTTTATCGTACTTCCAATTATAAAATCACTTCTTACTTCTTTTATCTCATATGTGCACCTGTTAAAAAAACTTGACTTGCCGATACCAAAATCGCCCCCAATGCAAAATGCATCAGTTCCGCTTTCAATCATTCTAAAGAATTTAAATTTCTCATCTCTGCGACCTATAAACAGATCTGCTACTTCATCATCTTTTAACTCTTTGGTTGTGTACGGGTTTTGTTTAAATCCCCATTTATTGGGCAGCCCTTGAAATATTTCATTATATTCCATCTTTTTATTTGTTTTATTGGTAGTTTTATTTATATATTACTCTGTGGTGAAAATATTTGAAAGTTTATTCAACATATACTTGATATTTTTAGGTTTTTGTTATTTTTATATTGAATAGATATGAATAATATACAAATTTCTGTGAAATGTTCAACACTTCTTTAAACAATTTCAACACTTCTTTAAACAATTTACTAATTTTAACATATAAGTGTATGGAATAATTATTGATTAAATCGAATATTATGTTTATGTTTTTATTATTTTCTTATTAATTAGAAATACATAAATATAAAATGAATAGGTATGAATAATATCTAATTTTTTTGGAACTGATAAACATTTAATATTTAAAGATGTAATCCTATATATAATATGTAACAAAGTAAAATGTATGTCATAAGAGATTCATTATATGGTGATATAACCCTGAGCAAAGAAGAATTTGATGTTGTTAATACTTATGAGATGCAGCGGCTCAGCAGAGTAAAGCAACTTGGAACATCGTATTTAGTTTATCCTGGTGCAACACATACCCGACTTGCACATAGCTTAGGTGTGAGATACTTAGTGGAACAAATATTAATAAGATCAAATATTTATATCTCCGCAGAAGAGAAACGACTCCTGTTTCTTGCTGCGCTACTGCATGATGTGTCTCATCCTTGTTTTGGACATAGATTGGAAGATATCCCTGGCATTCCACCCCATGAAGATGTGCGGGATTATATTTTAGATGGGAAAATTAAAGATAAATTGAAAGAACATGAAGTGTTGACAGAAGAAGAGATAGATAATACCTATTTTATAAGTGATAATGATATATTGGATAAAGATACACGGGAAAAAATAAAAGAAATTTTTAATAAGTCAAATCGTTATCTCAAACTCAGTAAACTCATAGATAATTATATAGATGTTGATAATCTGGATTATATCAAGAGAGACGCGTTTTATCTTGGGTTACAGGCAGCAAATTATGATGATAGAGTATTATCACTATTTAGAATAACTGATGATAAAGAAGAACCAGTTGTATTTGCCAAGGGGAAGACAACACTTGAATCAATAATTGCCGTTATGCAAGCTCGTTATTACTTATACAAGGTTGCTTATCTTCAACATACTACTATGATAGCAGATGCGATGCTTACAAAAGCAGTGCGGATCTGGAGATATGGTGATAACGGAATTGTTCCCTTTTTGGTTGGAGATGAAGAAATGCTTTTAAGAATTAAGAAAGAAAAAGAGGGTGAAGCCAGTGATCTGGCTCATTGCATACTTGCCAGAAATTTATACAAACGCGCTTATGTGCTGGACAATTCAAATTTAAGGGCAAAAGATAGAGCAAATGCCATCCTGAATGATCCGTTATCTGATTTTAAACATAAAATTAAAAACAAAACAGGGGAGGATATATTACTTGTACCTCCAAGAACACCCGCATGGAAAGATTTTAGAAAAATACTTGTAAACGAAAGAAATCCACAGCCGATAGGTAGTAAAATTATGAGTGAAATAGAGATATTTAAAAACAAATATGATGATCTCTGGACATTTATTGTTGCAACAAAAAAGCACAACATAGATATACGAAAAAATGTCCATGAAGAATGTAAAAAATATTTTTTTGATTATAAGGGAGTATATGAACCCAAAGAAAAGAGCAGTGAATCAGGATACGCCCTCACACTGGCTCTTGAAAATATAAAGAAAAGAAAAGAAGCCGCACTTTCTGTTTTAGGCGCAATATGCAGTAAGAATGAAATATCAACAGATGAGATCGTAAAGGAAACAAACTTACAGCGATCAACGGTCTCGCAATATCTAAGTTATATTAAAAAAAATTTAAAAAAATACAATATCTTGCAATCCGAATTACATAAAAAGAAGAAATACTGGAAAATAAAGAGAAAAGAGGATAGGGACTTAATAATAAAATTTATTAGAGAAGGAGTATGACACAAAACGAAAAATATAAACGAATAAAGGAATTAATGAAAAGGGATTATTTAATGGAATTCGGTAGTATAGAGGAATTTTACGCTTTTGTAGTGTGGATTTTATATGATAAATATAAAGTTAAACAGAAAGCGAGTATCATAATAGCAAAAACAATAGATGTATTATATCACTTGTGCAATGTCAAGACCGGTGAACACCCCAACATTCCAACGATACATAAGTTTGGTCCCGAATGTGTTGGAAACTATGAAATCTGTAAAGGCAGGAAATATGAAGATATTGAAAACAGTAAACTCAATATGTTCAAAATTTTAGGGAATGTTGCAAATATTGATAATGGAGGAATAATCGATTTTGAAAGTATAAGTGATGAAGGGAGAGATAGGTTGCGAGAGACAGTTAGTCGATATAAAAAGTATGAATCTCATGTAAGTGATATCGTTTCCAAAATTATAGATTTTGGAGATAATGAGGATAGAATCAATCTCGCATATAATTTGTGTCTTGGAAGAGACGAATATGATCCATCCCGTAGGATTTTAGGAATGGAAGCATTCAGTGAAATTGTAATAAATTCTATATGTAGAAATTTTTCAAGAGCAAGAGCAAAGGGGGTTATACCTAAAAAATCTGATTTAGACAGTTATAAAGCACTTGCCATAATAGAAAGGATAAAAAATTCAGGAGATACACCTATTGAAATAAAAGATATATACAATTCTGCAGAAGTTAAGGAGGATCTTAAATATGGTTCAAAAAATAACATTGTCAAATATCTTGCGATTTATTTTTTAAATCTCATGGGATTTAAAACAGGAACTTCTAAAAATAAAATAGAGAATCTATGTTGTTTATTATCACCATATTACATTGACTATAAAGACAAGTGTTCGTCTCTTGAAGAAGGAAAAAATAAATCAGAGATTATGACGAAAATACAAGAGATTGAGAGAGTAGTTAAATTAGGTGTGGAAAATCTTGAAAAACAAGGGGTTATTAAAGAAGACGATAAGAATATACACAACTATCTTGTACTTGGACCTAAAATCAGAGTAAATATTAATGGAAACACAAAAGATAAAATACTTCCTCATCAATCCGAATTAACTAATTTAAGAAGAGAAATAAGATCAATCAGTAAGTATCTTAAAGATGAAAAATTTATAATGTGATTACAGTTATTATTCCAAAATATCGCAAACCCCCTTAAGCATTAAATAAATTCCCGCGTACATAGGAACTGTCGCATATTTTCCTCCAGCATCAAGACACTGCCCGTTCATCTCAAATTTAATTTTACTTTTAATCTCATCATCAATTTTAACTTTAATTTCTTCATCACCGAATGCAAGTGCATCCTTTAACGGGTCAAATTTTTCAAAATCATTAACTCTTTTTGCGATAAGTCCCGTTCCGCCGTGCAGCGTACCCGGGAGCCGTATCAGTTTTGAAGTGTCTGCCGTTACCGATTTATCTGTATCACCATGGAAACCATTATATAATCTATTAATCTGTTTCTATCATCGGATCTTTAGTAATTTATGGTGTGTTCCTATTTCTATTATCCCTCAAACCAATCTGGTTTTTCTTCTTTTAAAATTTTCATTTCATATCCCAATTCATATTTATGTTTCCGCCCCTCTGTTGTTTTTGCAATTAGTTCTGGTTGTTTTGCTAATTTAGTCAATATTTTTTGTAATGTCGGCTGCGAACGATTGCACATTTCCTGGAAGTTTTCATCGCTCGGTGATGCAGAATCAATCTTTGCTAATTTATCAATAATATTCTTTTCAGAATCCTCCAATGAGCCGTATCTCATCTTTGCCATATCACAAATTATGTGTTTGATCGTTTCATCTGTGATAGAATATGTCCTTATTTCTTTTTCTTTATTTATTATTTCTTGAAACATCATGTGCAATAAATTAAATGCCCACCTTATATCTCCTCTGATTCGTTTATAAACATACTCCATAATGTCATCATCAAATGGGACAGTATATTGCAAGTCGTATATGTCTAGATTTGCTTCAGCATCTTTGATTCTGTACCTCCTCCTGCCGTCCACGATCCCCCAAGTTGTTTTATCTGTTTTGAATACTTTTGCCTCATTTGACAAGAACTCTTTATTGTGTTCAAATTCCTTTTTTAACTTGTTATCAATGTTACCTTCTTTTAAGTATTGCCTATAATCTGATTCCAAACTAAACAAACATTGAGCATTATAATCTAATCGTGCTTTAACTGCCTGTTTAAACTCATCCATTGTAAGTGGACCAATTTTGATAGTATTTCCAATTACTGACCTTAACCTACCTCTTGTTTCAAACCATTCCCTCAGATTTTCATCACCAATGAATACAAAAAAATAATGAGTAAATATTAAATCGCGTAGATTCTCAATAAGGTTTAATACTTTGCCTTTCTCTTTTATTTTTGCTTTCTCTAAATTGTTAAGAGATATGATAAATTTCATATTTAATTCTCCACTAATTATATTACTTAATTCTTCCAACCGGCGTATCACCTTGTTTGGCAATTCTGAAGTGTCGCTTTTCTGGATACTTTTAGATTTATGTCGAGCATGTCCTCTACTAAATATGGGTATTATGGGTGTTTTACCCTCAATGGTTTCAGTAGATCCTTCAGTAATATTGTATGTGCCTTTAATTTCTTCCACTGTATTTTTAGCATCATCTGATAATTCATTAATATGTGGTTCAATTTCTTCTATCACAACTTCCAATATGTCTTTTAAAAAGTTTTCAACGCTTTTAGTTTCTACAACTTTTATCGTACTTCCAATTATAAAATCACTTCTTACTTCTTTTATCTCATATGTGCACCTGTTAAAAAAACTTGACTTGCCGATACCAAAATCGCCCCCAATGCAAAATGCATCAGTTCCGCTTTCAATCATTCTAAAGAATTTAAATTTCTCATCTCTGCGACCTATAAACAGATCTGCTACTTCATCATCTTTTAACTCTTTGGTTGTGTACGGGTTTTGTTTAAATCCCCATTTATTGGGCAGCCCTTGAAATATTTCATTATATTCCATCTTTTTATTTGTTTTATTGGTAGTTTTATTTATATATTACTCTGTGGTGAAAATATTTGAAAGTTTATTCAACATATACTTGATATTTTTAGGTTTTTGTTATTTTTATATTGAATAGATATGAATAATATACAAATTTCTGTGAAATGTTCAACACTTCTTTAAACAATTTCAACACTTCTTTAAACAATTTACTAATTTTAACATATAAGTGTATGGAATAATTATTGATTAAATCGAATATTATGTTTATGTTTTTATTATTTTCTTATTAATTAGAAATACATAAATATAAAATGAATAGGTATGAATAATATCTAATTTTTTTGGAACTGATAAACATTTAATATTTAAAGATGTAATCCTATATATAATATGTAACAAAGTAAAATGTATGTCATAAGAGATTCATTATATGGTGATATAACCCTGAGCAAAGAAGAATTTGATGTTGTTAATACTTATGAGATGCAGCGGCTCAGCAGAGTAAAGCAACTTGGAACATCGTATTTAGTTTATCCTGGTGCAACACATACCCGACTTGCACATAGCTTAGGTGTGAGATACTTAGTGGAACAAATATTAATAAGATCAAATATTTATATCTCCGCAGAAGAGAAACGACTCCTGTTTCTTGCTGCGCTACTGCATGATGTGTCTCATCCTTGTTTTGGACATAGATTGGAAGATATCCCTGGCATTCCACCCCATGAAGATGTGCGGGATTATATTTTAGATGGGAAAATTAAAGATAAATTGAAAGAACATGAAGTGTTGACAGAAGAAGAGATAGATAATACCTATTTTATAAGTGATAATGATATATTGGATAAAGATACACGGGAAAAAATAAAAGAAATTTTTAATAAGTCAAATCGTTATCTCAAACTCAGTAAACTCATAGATAATTATATAGATGTTGATAATCTGGATTATATCAAGAGAGACGCGTTTTATCTTGGGTTACAGGCAGCAAATTATGATGATAGAGTATTATCACTATTTAGAATAACTGATGATAAAGAAGAACCAGTTGTATTTGCCAAGGGGAAGACAACACTTGAATCAATAATTGCCGTTATGCAAGCTCGTTATTACTTATACAAGGTTGCTTATCTTCAACATACTACTATGATAGCAGATGCGATGCTTACAAAAGCAGTGCGGATCTGGAGATATGGTGATAACGGAATTGTTCCCTTTTTGGTTGGAGATGAAGAAATGCTTTTAAGAATTAAGAAAGAAAAAGAGGGTGAAGCCAGTGATCTGGCTCATTGCATACTTGCCAGAAATTTATACAAACGCGCTTATGTGCTGGACAATTCAAATTTAAGGGCAAAAGATAGAGCAAATGCCATCCTGAATGATCCGTTATCTGATTTTAAACATAAAATTAAAAACAAAACAGGGGAGGATATATTACTTGTACCTCCAAGAACACCCGCATGGAAAGATTTTAGAAAAATACTTGTAAACGAAAGAAATCCACAGCCGATAGGTAGTAAAATTATGAGTGAAATAGAGATATTTAAAAACAAATATGATGATCTCTGGACATTTATTGTTGCAACAAAAAAGCACAACATAGATATACGAAAAAATGTCCATGAAGAATGTAAAAAATATTTTTTTGATTATAAGGGAGTATATGAACCCAAAGAAAAGAGCAGTGAATCAGGATACGCCCTCACACTGGCTCTTGAAAATATAAAGAAAAGAAAAGAAGCCGCACTTTCTGTTTTAGGCGCAATATGCAGTAAGAATGAAATATCAACAGATGAG
>JGI2172J19969_10000869_pt1 | contig 13506 bp, 12 predicted proteins | sample DeeMarSWOR230_32_FD_19969 | JGI IMG/M metagenome (IMG submission 19969)
TTGAAGAACTGAATTATCACAACGCTCTTGCCGTGACCAACCGAACGCAAGGCTAAACCCAAAGCGTTAGCGGTTTTGCCCCCACCTGTTCCATAATACAAGTATACGTAACCCATTTTTCATCACCCTGGAAACGGACAATTCATGGTTGGGCAACCACCTGCATACTCAGACTGCGCCGAAACGAACTTTCCTTCCTTGGTCTTGATTTCGCCTATGTACAGAACCTGTTCGGGCTTGCTTCCGTACCTGAAAACCGTTACCCCCTTGCACTTAAGCCGCCAAGCCAAATCGTAAATTTCCCGCACATCCTCAACCTTCGCCTCAAACGGCAAATTCACCGTTTTTGAAACGGCGTTATCCGTGTTTTTCTGGAAAGCCGCCTGCATCTTAACGTGCCACACAGGATCAATGTCCAATGCGGTAGCAAACAACCGTTTAACATCGTCGGGCACACCACCGATTTTCTGAACTGAACCTGTCTTGGCTATTTCCTCAAGAAGCTTGGCGCTGTAAAAGCCCCTTGCTTTGGCGGTTTCCTCAAACAACGCGTTAGTCTCAAAAAGCCGTGCTCCACCCAACACGTTCCGCATGAAAGAAACAGCAAACAACGGCTCAATCCCCGAAGAGCAACCTGCGATTATGCTTATGGTTCCCGTAGGCGCCACCGTGGTCACAGTCGCGTTCCTAAAGGCGCTGTACCGGTCTTTCCAGACGCTCTTCTCAAAATTCGGAAAAGAACCCCGCGTTTCGCCTATCTCTCTGGATTTCTTGTGCGCTTCCTCTTCGATAAACTTCATCACTTGCTCGCCCAATTCCAGCGCTTCCTCAGAATCGTAAGGCACGCCAAGCATTATGAGCATGTCTGCAAAGCCCATGACGCCTAAACCTATTTTCCTGTTAGCCCTCGTTATCTCAGCTATTTCCTTAAGCGGATAAACATTCGCGTCTACAACGTTGTCAAGGAAATGAACCGCGTTCCGCACGGTTTCGCGCAGTTTATCCCAGTTTATCTTGCCGTCTTCAACCATGCGTGAAAGGTTTATCGACCCCAAGTTGCAGGATTCGTAAGGAAGCAACGGCTGCTCACCGCAGGGATTCGTAGACTCTATTCTCCCAACTTCCGGCGTCGGATTATGCCTATTTATCTCATCTATGAAAACGACTCCTGGATCTCCGCTTGCCCAAGCAGACCTCGCCATAAGATTCCAAACTTCTCTCGCTTTAAGCTGCTTCACCTTCTCACTGTTCCGAGGATTAATCAGCCAATACGCTTCATCTGACTCAACAGCCTGCATAAACTCATCCGTAACTGCAACTGAAACATTAAAGTTTGACAGAAACGTCGGATTCTGCTTAGCAGTAATGAACTCTAAAACGTCAGGATGATCCACGCGGAGAATCCCCATCATGGCACCTCGCCGTTTTCCACCCGCCTTAATCACTTCCGTGGCAGTGTCAAAGATGCGCATGAAACTCACTGGTCCCGACGCTACGCCCTTCGTTGACCTGACAATGTCGCCTCTCGGCCTTAATCTGGAAAAGTTGAAGCCCACTCCTCCGCCAGTCTGCTCAATTAGGGCCATGTTTTTCACGGTGGTGAAGATGCCGTCAAGCGAGTCGTGAACTGGCAGGACAAAGCAGGCGGACAGTTGACCCATGTCTGTTCCGGCGTTGAACAGCGTGGGCGTGTTGGGGAGAAATTCAAGTTTTGCCATCATTTCGTAAAAGGTTTTTTCGCTTTCTTCCGGGTTATCTCCGAAAGTTTTGTCGACTTTGGCTATGGCTTTGGCGACTCTTTCGAAAAGGAGCGTTGGAGTTTCTATGATGTTTTCTTTTTCGTCCCGTAGAAGGTATCTTGCCTTTAAAACTTCAAGGGCGTTCACGGTTAATTTAGGCTCTATCCCAAGCTTCTTCCTGAGAGTTCTAAGCTCTTCTTTTTTCTTTCTGTAATCCTGATATGCTTGCGCAACTTTTTCATAGCCCTTTTCCTCTAGAATTTCAACAACTATGTCTTGCACGTCTTCAACTGAAGGGGTTTTCTCTTTGAATTTCTCCTCTAAACGCTTAAGAACTTCACTTGTTATGCTCTCGGCTTTTTCGCCGTCTTCCAGCTCAACGGCAAGAAAGGCTTTATGAACAGCGTTCCTGATTCTGTTCGGATCAAAATCAGCGATTCTGCCGTCCCTTTTCTTTATTTTGCTTAAAATCATAGCTGCCCAAATAAACTCTTCTTTTTAAGGCAATATAAAGTTTTCAAAAACAAAAAGTGTGCAGTTTATTTTGGTTGTCGTTTTATAAACTGGCTTTTCGGCGCTCCGCAAACTGGACAAGTCCAGCTTTCAGGTAATTGCTCAAAAGGGGTTCCCGGTTGTATATTGTGCTCTGGGTCTCCAACTTCTGGGTCGTATATGTAGCCGCAGACTGTGCATTCCCACTTATCCATTTTCAATCCTCGCTGTGTGACATAGAATCGGTGTTTCATCTTATATAAGGTCTACTGGCGGAATAGGCGGTTTCTGTCATTTGCCTTTTCAAAAAAGGAAAGAGGATGTAAAGGTGGTGTTCGTGTGGTGCTTTAGACCAGTGTTTTCAGTTTTTCGATGAGTTCTTTTTTCATTTCTGGGCTTGCGTTGATTTCTTTGCGGGCTTTCCGCCAGTCTGCCGAGCAGCGACCATAGCTTGACTGTTCGCTTATGTATTTGTGGATTACTTCGTCGATTTTGCCTTTGTTCTTATCTGTGACGTTGACTTCTGCTTCTTTTAAGACGCCGTTAAACCATTTCCAGCAACCCAAAAAACTTCACCAATTAAAGTTGAGTATTAGTGCGATATAATGCTTTTGAAAGGTCACTGAGCTTGGGTAAAGATAAAAAAAGTTGGTGTTTGTTTTTTTATGTTGGTTTGAAGAATTTTTCTTTCGGAGCGCCACATATGGGGCATTTGTCGGGTGGTGCGCCTTCAACCGTGTTTCCGCAGACGCCGCACACGTAATAGTCCACTTGCTCCAGCGCCTTCTTGTTCTTCAACGCTTCGATTGCCTTGTTGAATAGTTTAGCGTGTATTTGCTCTACCTTGTTTGCCACGTCAAAACTCCATGCAGCCTGCTTGTTTCCCTCTTGTTTAGCAACGTCTATATATTCAGGATACATCTTCTCGAACTCGAAAGTTTCCCCCGAAACCGCGGTGCCCAAGTTCTCCAAGGTTGATTTGATTTCTCCAATTATTCTCAGATGGTTCAGCGCGTGCACCGTTTCCGCTTCCGCAGCGGCTTTGAAAAGTTTGGCGACTTGCGTGAAACCTTCTTCTTCAGCTTTTCTAGCGAAAGCCAAGTATCGCCTGTTAGCCTGCGATTCACCTGCAAAAGCAGCTTTCAAATTCTCTTCAGTTTTGGTCATAACGAAATTCTCCCCGCATAGTAATCTTCATGGTCAGTTATAAGCTATGCTGACGGTTTATTGCTATTTTCGGGTGCTCTCTAACGCGTGAAAAATTGTCTATACCCCCTCTATAAATAGATTAAACCAGAGGTTCACGGTCCAAGATGCATAAGATAACTGAAAACACAGCAAAGAAGGGCGCATCCATTGAATTCTATATCTCGATGAGGTAGTTACTTCGGTTAAGTGAGTTATTAGCTGTTGAAAGCTGTTATTGCACAGCCTCGTAGGAATACTAAAAATCATGCAAACGAGTTAGTCAAAAAAATTAAGTAAAAATTGGCAATACAAGTTTTCTTGCGTCAAGAAATCTTTACAGAAACCTTTTTGTGAAAAAGATGGGGTGTTTTAGATAGAGGATTTCACTGTGAACAAGAGGTCACCCCTTAATGCGTTCGTAAGCATGCTTCTGTTGTTCATGCTAACTTCTTGTTCAGTAGTACTAGTTCATGCTGACGCATTATGGAATGTTCAAACTGTAGCTTTCAACGGTGCAGCATTAGCTGGGGGCAGTTGTTCAATTGTAGTTGATTCTAAAGACAATCCTCATATGGCTTACACAGCACGCATCGATGGCATAAATTATGTTAAGTATGCAAATTGGGATGGTTCAAGGTGGAATATCCAAACAGTAGACGTCGGCAGGTTATTCGACCTTAAATTAGACAATAGAGACGACCCTCATTTAGTATATATGTACGGTCCTGGAGGCATAAGGTATGCTAGTAGGACTGCATCAAACTGGAACATCCAAATAGTAGACCCAGGATTTTTGAGGGGTATTGGGTCTGTTGCTTTGGATTCATTAGGCAATCCACACATCGCATACCTAGATAACTTTAAGGAGTTGAAATATGCTAGTCGGCTCGGATTGAGTTGGAGTATTGAGACCCTTGACAACGCAGAACGAATCTGGCCTGTTTTGTCTTTTGAATTTGGTTCATACAACACCCCATACATACTATACGGCTTATTCCATATAGAAAACTCTTCAAATACCGCCATGATAGCTGCTAAGAAAGATTCAAGCTGGAGCATTCAAACTGTTGCTTCTAACTTGATCAATTATGGAAATATGGTTTTAGATTCCATTGGGTTTCCTCACTTTTATTATCTCCCAGAATCGGATGACACTGACCATAGTAATGTTAAACACGCCAGCTGGAATGGTTCCGATTGGAATATACAGTCTGTCGCCTTGGACACAATAGGTTTCCTGGCGCTAGACTCCCATGACAACCCCAGCATTGCTTATATCCAATCATATGAAAAAGTGATTTATGCCAGTTGGACAGGTATAGCGTGGAAAATCCAAACCATAGACTCAAACCTCAGAGCCCTTGGACATTGCCAGTTGGCAGTAGACGTTAATGGCAATCCGCATATTTGCTATTTTGCAAATCCTCCTGGAGAGGAACTACCCAGTTCAATTCAATATGTGATGTATGCCACCGCTGCAGCCAGCGAATTTGCCCCAAGCATCAAAGTGCTATCGATAGCCGACAAACTTTACGACACAAACAGCATTCCATTAGACTTCACAATAGATGAACCTGCATCGCAAATCGCTTACAGCCTTGACGGTCAAGAAAACATCACCATCACTGGGAACATAACCCTAACTGGATTAACAAATGGAGACCATGACTTAACGATCTACGTAACGGATGAAACGGGGAACGTTGGATCTTCAGAAACCATCCATTTCACCATAGATGTGCCCTTTCCCACAGCGTTGGTTGCAGTGGCAGTAATAGTGGCTGTTCTTGGCTCAGGTCTGTTAATCTACCTCATCAAAAGAAAATAACCTGACATCTTAAAAATAATGGTGGGGCTTTGAGAAAAAATGGAGAGCGCCGCAGGGGTCAGCGCTTCGCTCGTTTTACGGTGGCGTTATTTTTATGGCTGCGGTTGGGCACTGCATCTCGCAAGCTAAGCACTGTATGCAGTCTGGCTCTCGGACAGGGTCAGATTTCTTCTCAGAAGTCGGATGCCCAGGAGCGTCTACCAACTCATACAGCGCCACGGGGCAAACGTCGATGCACACGCCGTCTCCAGTGCAAACGTCCCAGTCGACAGCAACGTTAGTTCCATGTATGCCCAGCTTCGTCGGTGGCTCCACTGGTCCCCAGACTTTATGTCCGTTGTGTTCGCCTACAACCTTTCTGTTCTTCTGAAAATCAGGGTCTATCGGCAAAAACTTTCACCATCTCTATTGCAGGGAAAACGGGAAATATTAGGTTTTCTACTTCGGGCACCACAAGTTTTTTGTCATGACTGTTGCAATGTGCCTAATTGAGAAAAACTGATATTTTCCTTGGAATAGATTGAGAATTTGATATCTATGGTTGTGCTCGAAGAAATAGAGCAAGTAAGAGCAGCTTTCCTCAAGTATACGCGAAAAGCCTTCTTAAGGCTACCCCGCTTGGAAAAACCTCGAATACTGGACATTGGTTGTGGTTCTGGTGTGCCTACTCTTGAATTAGCAAAGCTGAGCGATGGTGAAGTAATAGGAATTGACATAGATCAATCATGCATAGATGAATTTAACAGGAAGATAAGGGAAGAAGACCTATCAAACCGAGTTAAAGCCATCAACCTTTCACTTTCTGAGATGAAATTCCCTGATGAAACCTTCGATGTCGTCTGGTCGGAGGGTGTAATAAGAAAAATTGGATTCGAAAGAAGCCTCAAGGAGTGGCGTAGACTGCTTAAGCACAATGGCTACTTGGTAATTCATTATCAAGTAAGTCTTGTTGCAGACGTGCTCTCACGCATACCGCAGCATGGCTACCGGCTCGCAGATACTGTTTCACTGCCTGAGGATGCTTGGTGGACAGATTTCTATAAGCCTCTAGAAGAGAAAATGAGCGCCCTACTCCGCAAATACGAGAACAGTGCAGACGCCCTCAAGTTACTTAAGCAGTTCCAGAGCGAGATGGACATGGTAAAAAAGAACCCGCTCAACTTCAGGTCTGCATTTTACATGATGAAGAAAATACAATAAAGCCGCACTTTTTTATCAGCCGATTTCCAACGCCCATTCAAAATTATATATACACAGCTAAGCGCATAGAGAAACGGCGAGAAAGATGAGCGGTCAAATGGCGGCAAAACCAGAATACGGTAATTGGGTTTCAAAGAGAATTATCTACCTGTCTGGTTTTGTAGGCTTCGTGTTTTTGGGTTTGGCTTTTATGTTCTGGGTCTTGGTGATTCCTGCGGTGCTGTTCCTTTTAGTTTCCGTGTATTTTCTTTATGCTCGGTACCAATTTTCTCCTCAAGGCGGAAACATGCAAGACCGCATCTGGAAATTGGTGTTAGCAAATTTGGATTGGAACGGAGAGGGAAAGGCACTTGACATAGGCTGCGGAAACGGAGCCCTCACAATCAAGCTTGCTCAGAAACACGAAAAGGCACACGTCACTGGAATTGATTATTGGGGGAAAAATTGGGAGTACTCGAAAAATACTTGTGAAAGGAACGCAGAGATTGAGGGAGTAAACGAGCGTGTGGCCTTCCAGAAAGCCAGCGCTGTATCTTTGCCGTTTGATGACGGGTATTTCGATGCGGCTGTGAGCAATTTCGTGTTCCACATGGTCGGCTATGCCAAAGATAAGCGAGACCTTATTCGCGAAGTATTACGGGTTGTCAAAAAGGGTGGAAAATTTTCTTTTCAAGACGAGTTTCTAATCAAGCAGCTTTTCGGCGACATCGATGACCTAATTGAAACCATCAAAAGTTGGGGAATAACCAAAGTGGAGTTCGTTCAAACCCGAGATGCAGATTTTATCCCACGGGCGTTGAAGCTGCCGTTTATTCTGGGAAACATAGGCCTTATCAAAGGAGAAAAATGACCTCGATATAGGTGCAGTCTTTTCCGATCATATCGGGCCCTCAGTAACCATAGCAGGATTTTGCAACCGCCCCCTTTGCAGTTCATGTTTCTCCGCAAAACATTTTGGCTTCAGAACTCATAGTGATTTGTATGGCTAGGTACTACTTGCCGCGTGGCATGCGTTATTCCACTCTTGAGGAGCGAAAACGGTTTTACACGCAAGAGTTTAGTCTCGAAAAAGTGCAGAAGTGGCTCGAAGAACACAAGGGCAAAGTAAAGTTTGCTGTGATTATGGGCAGGCACACCAAGATTTACCGAGAAAAATACAAGGAAGACGCCAGCACTACTATAATCATAGACGAGTACACGGATCTAAGCGAAGTGCGGGATGACATAATCGAGTTTCTGCCCGAAGCCGCTTACTACGACCGAAACGTTTACGACGAAAACAACCGCAAAACAGGCCAAGAACTCGCGTTCGACCTTGACCCAGAAAACATAACCTGCCCCATCCACGGTAGCCTCGCAGACAAAATGCAGCGCCATCAAGGCTTGAGTTTCTGCAAGTTAGAGCTGGAACTGGTTAAGAAACAAGCATTAAGCCTGTATGAGCATCTCGAAGCGCAGTTTTCGAGTATGAAAATCGTTTATTCCGGCAGAGGCTTCCACATCCACGTTTTCGACCCTGAAGCCTACACGTTGAGCACCAAAGAACGGCGCCAGATTGCCCAAAAGGTGAAAGAAAAAGAATTTCAGATTGACGAGTGGGTAACTTCGGGCAGCATGCGTTTGATTCGGCTTCCGTACAGCCTGCATGGTTTAGTGTCGCGCGTTGTGGTTCCAGTAGAGAAAGGCGAACTTGACCGTTTTGACCCTGTCCATGATAAAAGGTGCATCCCAAAGTTTCTCGGCAACAGCGCTACTTCTTGACTTCTTTGGCTTTTTTCTCCTTCTTTTTGTAATAGTAGTACTTTTTCTTCTTTTCAGCTTCTGCCTTCTTTGCTTTTGACATAACACTCCCCAAAATTACTATCTTTGAAATGCCAATAAAAAGATTATCCAAGAGGCTCGAATTGAAAGGTTTATTTGTTATCCTCTCTTTTCCTTTATTGAGAGGGTTCTTTATGGAAAAGTTTGATGTTCTTGTCATAGGCTCAGGCTCTGGAATGATTGTTGCTTCTGCAGCGGTTGACCACGGTTTAAAAACAGCGGTTGTTGACAGCGGACCCATGGGTGGAACATGCTTAAACAGGGGCTGTGTCCCCTCAAAAATGCTCATTTACCCAGCCGACGTCGTCGCCATCCTCAAAGAGGCGGAAAAACTAGGCGTAAACGCAACGGTAAACTCGGTCGACTTCAAGAAAATCATGGAACGAATGCACCACCTCGTCAACGGAGACTCCACCACCCAAGCTAAAGCTGTAGAAGACACACCTAACCTCACATGGTTCAAAGAAACGGGCAAATTCACTTCTGACTATACAATGCAAGTGGGCGAACACACGATAAACGCGAAGATGATTTTCATCGCTTCAGGCGCACGACCTGGAATCCCCCCAGTCAAAGGAATTGAAAACGTGAACTACATGACAAGCGACACCGTTTTGAAACTGGAAAAGCCGCCCAACAGCATCATAATAATCGGCGGAGGCTACATAGGCGTCGAGTACGGGCATTTCTTTTCAGGCATCGGCACAAAAACAACAATAATACAAAGACCCTCCAGAATCTTGCCTGAAGAAGAGCCAGAAATCTCCGATTTACTGAAGAGGGAAATGGCGCGTCGAATGGAGATACACACAAGCCTCGAAGTTGTAGCGGTCAAACAGGAAGGCGACGTTAAAACCGTGGTTGCCAAGAACCGCGAGAACGGCAATCTCAGCGAGTTCTCTGCGGATGCGTTGATGGTTGCTACAGGGCGAGTTCCCAATTCGGATCTTTTGAAACCTGAAAAAACTGGTGTGAAGCTGGATGAACGCGGATACGTAAAGGCGAATGACTATCTGGAAACCAGCAAGAAGAACATTTGGGCTTTCGGCGACGCCATCGGCAAGGAAATGTTTAAGCACGTTGCTAATTACGAGGCTGGAGTAGTGTGGCACAACGCTGTTCACGACCACAAGGTGCCGATGGACTTTTCCGTGGCGCCTCACGCGGTTTTCACTCATCCGCAGGTCGCTTCCGTGGGTCTGAAAGAGGCAGAAGCTAAGCAGCAAGGACACAAAATCTTGGTCGGCAAAGCCTTTTATCGTAATACGGCTATGGGCGGTGCCATGGGTGAGCCTGAGGGCTTCGTCAAAGTCATCGTCGAACAGGAAACTGGAAAAATCTTAGGCGGTCACATAATAGGCGCTGAAGCGTCGGTGCTTATTCAGGAAATCGTTAACGCTATGGTCACTGAAAACAGAAGCTTCGCTCCTATCGTAAGAGCTATGTACATTCATCCTGCCCTAGCGGAAGTGGTTCAGAACGCCTTCGGGAACCTAAGACCTGCATAAAATGATCATGCAATTTTATAGACGAGTGCATTCCGTCTGAAGCAGCAGAAGCTATTTATCGGCTAAACAGTTATATCGGCGTTAACGCAAAGGATAGCAAGTGAGAACATGAAATTCTCCAAGGTTTCAGGTAAAAAAAGCCAGCACAAGGTTGTTTTGTACGCGCTTAGCACATGCGCTTGGTGCAAACTGACCAAACAGTTTTTGAAAGACAACGGCATCGAATACAAGTATGTGGATGTGGACTTGTGCGAAGAAGAGGATAAGCAAAAAATTCGTCAGCACATTCAAAGCAAAGGTGGACCCCTTAGCTACCCAACGGTAATTGTAGACGATAAAGTGTTGATTACTGGTTTTCGCAAAGACAAATTAAAGGAGGCTCTCGGAATTTGACTGCAATAACATTAGAAATGGTGCTGCAGAGAGCGGAAGCTGACGCAAGAACTCACGGGTACCATCTAAACCCTGACCCAGAATTTCTACAAAGTCTCCTAGAGGGTCTGAAAAGGAACGAGGAACGTTACGGTTACCCCTCATGCCCCTGCAGGCTCGCGTCTGGAAAATTCGAGTTTGATAGGGATATAATCTGCCCTTGCGATTACCGCGACCCAGACGTCGCGGAATTCGGCGCCTGTTACTGCGCACTTTTCGTCAGAAAGGACATCTACGAAGGCAAGACCGAGTTAGAACCAGTTCCTGAGCGGAGACCATTAGCAAAACAGTCAAGAGCCTATAACGTTGCGGCTACATCTACAGAAGCAAAGGCAGGAACGAAAGGAAAACCTGCAGCGGCTGCCAAGGAAGAGGCTAAGGAGACTTCGGAAATTAAGCCGAAATTGTGGTACTGTAAACAATGCGGCTATGTTGTTTTCAGAGACGACCCGCCATACACCTGTCCAATATGCCAAGCAAAAAGAGAAATGTTCGCCGAGATAAAAACGCGAATCGACTTTATCGGATAACTCCTTTTTCTTTATCTTGAAATTTCTATTTAGTTAACTTCTCAGTTAAAGATTTGTTTTTCATTTTGCCATTTCTAATATGCCAGGCAAATATATCGTGTTTACATAGTCTATGTATCACGTCATCATTTTGATTATGTTATGATGAATAGTCAACTCAATTGGGTTGATTAAATTTTAATCCCCAAACCCAAATGAACTTGCAAAGAAGCAGTTCTTGGCTCAGCTGTCGGAGAGTTAATTCTGGTGTTATTCACTAGTCCCATGGACCAAGCCAAGATGGAAACTTGTAGGTTGCTCCAGCTTCCTCCATAATCTCTTTGGGGTAAACGGGGACTTGCTCTCCATCTTGCCATTGAAAATCGCAAACCAGCAAATAATCTTCACTAGGTTTGTTCGGACCAGCCTCGCCAATCATGACATCGTGCGTAGAAGTATAAACGAAATGGCGAGCCATCGAAGTCTCAACATCCGTCTCCTCCAACGCAGCAATCACTGCCTCGGTCTCTATTGTGCCGGCACGCCTAATAGCGTCAGGAAGGATAAACCGGACCAAATCATAAGTACTGGCTGCACCACCACTCGGTATTTCTCCCCACCTTTCTATAAACGCCTCCCTAGCAGGCAACGTTTTATTAGTCACCGGATAGCCCGAAACAACCGGAAAACCAACAAAAGACACAAATTCGCATTTGCCATCTGTCAACTCCCAAAAATCACTATCCGAAGCCAACATAACATTTCCCCAGATAACAAATGGTGACTGTCGGTCATAATACTCCTTGACAAAAGGAACACATGCTGATCCCGCAACAACGGGATAGAGAATTTCGGCTCCAGACGCTTCAACTGCTGCAAAATAACTTGAAAAATCAAAAACCTCTGGTGGAAATGTGTTGTCGTAAACGATATCAAAACCTTTCTCTCGCAGCACATCAGCAGCTCCTGAAGTAAGTGCTGTGGCGGCGGGAACACCAACAGTGAGGAAGGCAATTTTGCTAAAGTCAGTATAATCTTTCAGAGTGAGAATGCTGTCAACTATTCCGTCTACAGCTGAGCTTGTATTTCCTGTCGTTGCTCTGAAAAATCCCTTATAGAGATCATAATCGTCTGCAACCCGCTGCGCCATCTCATCGTCTAAAGCCATAGAAAAGAAGATGATGTTGTGCTTGGCGCAAGTATCTTGGTATAGAGTCGGAAATATGCGGTTAGAACTGAAAAGAAAATCTACTTTATCTACTGCGATTAGTTTGGTCAAAGCATTGGTGGCAAAGGCAACATCCCCGGATGTTTCACTGTCGTCATCCTCTGCTACTATTTCGAATTGTCTACCCAGCACACCACCTTCTGCGTTAACCTGCTCAGCAGCCAAGACAGCTCCTTGCCAAGCAGCCCTCCCACCGACATTGTCTATATCGCCTAAAACGCCGATTCTTATGACTTCTCCAGAACCCTCCAACCCACTCCAAAATAAGTAGGCAAAGCCGCCAATCACTCCAGCGACAATGACTATCACAGTCACAAGAACAGCTTGAATCTTCGTCACTGCTTTAGAATTTGGCAAATCATCAACCCAAATAAAATGATATTCTTTCGATGGAAGATATAATATTTTCTGATAATCCAGTGCGCGCTAGAATATTATCAAAGATAGTGATAGTTCTTGGACAATAATGCAGAATTATGAAATGGAGCCCCTTTTAACCAGAACAAAAGGACTGACTAGTGAGTGCTTATTCTAGTTTTTCTCTGTTTAAGACCAGTTCATTTTCAAGAAATCTCTGGTTATACAGTCTTCGGATTCGAAGGATTTTCTCGGTGCCCATCACAGTTTCCTTTACAGAAATTCGTATTTCGCCGTCAAACAAACCTAGAACAGCCCGTACTTCCTCTTCTGGATGCATATTTGGGTCTATCGCTGCGAGTGTAGTAAAGCCCTTTGATTTCAGGTTGGGAAGGAGCCCACTCAACCACTTCCGAGTTGTCACAGCATGATGTTGCAATAATACATCAGATACTAGTTCAATGCACATTCTCCTTGGACCAGCCACTAAGGGCCCCATATTGCGAAAAACCCTAGTAATTGCGATGTCGATTTCCGTAAGGTTCTCTACACCTTTCAGCTTGAAAACATTGGGCAGATCGCGAATCATAGTGTCAGCTTGGGGATTACAGACGATCAGGAAAAAGCTTGACTGGTATTCCTCAGCCAATCTCCCTACGTTTCCGGGTTCGGTGGTGATGTAGACGGTTATCTGACCTGATCTAACGCCGGCTTCAAGAAACTTATGAGCAAGCAATGTTCTCTCGTCGATCGAGGGCGATTCAAGGAGAATTGCATAGTTTTCCGGTATTCCTCCAAATAGTAATGCGTCGAGCTGAGAAAAGCCTGTGGTGATTCGTCCTGGCAGTACCTCAAACGTGGGTTGTGCCTGATGCGCGGTTATGGTTACTGGAGTTGGCTTGCAGGTCTTACTCTTTCTTAGGTCGTCAATGTAGATTATTTCGGGATCCAAAATGAAAATGCCTGCCTTCGTAGCCTGCAATCCAAGTTTTAAGGTCTTAATCTGAAAAGGGTCAATTTTTCTTTTCTGCATGTCTATCAAGCCATGGTTTGGGCTGCCATTGGCTGTTAGAGAGGTGATTTTGAACTCAGGAGGCACCCCATTTTCAACTTTGACTATTTCACCGGGAGTTTTTGAAACATTGACTATATCAAGTCGTGCTTCAAATGTTTGGCCGACTTCAACTCTTATTGGAGCCATCAA
>JGI2172J19969_10000870_pt1 | contig 13500 bp, 11 predicted proteins | sample DeeMarSWOR230_32_FD_19969 | JGI IMG/M metagenome (IMG submission 19969)
ATTCCCCCCCTGGGTTTGGCAGCCTTTGATGGCCAGAAATCCAAATACACAAACGACCACAACGATGACGATGATAATAATGACTTTCTTCATAGTATCTCACTCCACAATTTATTCTCATAAATACATAAATTTGCTTCTTTTTTTGTCGTTACTTTCTGCAGTTTTGTTTGATTTATGTCCATGGATGTCTTTATTAGCTTATATCATAACAAAAAATACACTATATTATTAAATTAGACGTCGACTCTGCTTCCCCAACAAGGTATAGAGAATAAAGCCAACTATGGGCATGGCAATGATGATTGTCAGCCATTTAGTGAAGACGGGTCGAGACAATTCTCTCTTCAATAAATCCACAACTCCCCAGGTCCACAACACGACGACTACACAAATGATGAATATTTCTAAAATGCCCAAGGAATAAGACATATTAATCCTTCTAGTTATACATACGAATTATAACCACAAGAGTTCCATCCAGCCTCCTTTAAGACTTCCCACAAAAAAGAGGTGATAGCGTTGCCGCTTGAGCTTTCTTCATAATATTCTCTGTGAATCTATCTCTTTTCCCGATTTCTCTGTGTTTGACCAAAATTTTTCTCTATGATATAGGTTGTAAAGAAAATCAAAGGGCGGAAATTGAACAAAAATGTGAGTAAAGTCCGGCAAACGCAAAAACCAAATTCCTATCCCTAAAATTTCGAACACACTTTTGATATACTTTTTATGCTTTTAACACCTTTTGATTAATCAATATGAACGTAAAAAATAAATAAATGAAAATCCTGTTAATTAAACCTCCCTTAAGTCGCAACTTGATAACTATGTATAAAGCCGAGCCACTGGAGCTTGAATACCTCGCTTCCGCTGTGAAGGAACATGAAGTGGAAATACTTGATATGAGGATTGATAATGATTTGGCTAAAAAACTAGAACAGTTTAAGCCAGATTTTGTGGGTATCACCGCTTATACATGCGAGGTAAATGTGGCTACGGAAGTTTTAAAAGAAGTCAAAAAATTTGACAGCAATATCACGACAGCTGTTGGTGGACATCATGCCACTTTTGCTCCATTTGATTTATCGCTTCCGTTTGTAGATGTCTTATTTTTAGGAATTTCTGATTTTTCTTTTAAAGAATACATTAATACCATGGAAGAAGGAGGGGATGTTAGGAGTGTAAACAACATAGCTTTACAAAACGAAAATGACTTTTATTTCACTGAGCAAGCTGATGTTGATGTCAATCTTGATCTGATTCCCCAACCAGCCAGACATTTAACCAGTCATTATAGAAAAAAATATCGTGATCAGATGAGAAGAAAATTTGCCTTGGTCCTGACAAGCCGAGGGTGCCCATTCAGGTGTACTTTTTGTGCATGCTGGAAGATAATGAATGGAAAATGCGCCTCTCGTAATCCAGAATCCATAGTTGAAGAGCTAGCCAGTCTACACGACGATGTGGAGCTTGTGCATTTTGCTGATGACAATACTCTTTATAATGTCAGAAAGGCCTGGCAGCTGAGTGAATTAATTAAAGAGCGGAAAATCAAGAAAAAATTCGCCATGTATGCCAGAACAGATACCATAGTTAAACATCCTGACCTTATCGAAAATTTTAGGGAGGCAGGACTGGAAAGAATAACCGTGGGCATTGAATCATTTAAGGATAGTGAATTGGATTTATTGAATAAAAAGACTTCAGTTCATATAAATAATGAAGCAATCAGAATTCTCCAGAAACTAGGTATCAGCATTGCATCCCATATTATGGTCAACCCGGATTATTCCGAGGAGGACTTCAAAAGACTTTACAAATATGTATGTGATATGAATCTTTTTCGACCTGCGTTCCCTATTTTAACTCCCCTTCCAGGAACTGATCTGTATTTTGATAATTATGACCGTTTTGTTATAAAGAATTACGATTTTTTTGATTTTGCTCACTCCATTTTCCCTACAAAATTAAATCGCAGAGAATTTTACCGCCGGTTTTCAAAACTTTACACAAAGAGCTACTCTTTTCACAGATACTTTAGGTCTAGATTTAAAGATTTGCGTTCATTGTTTATAAAATCAGCAGATATTATACCAATTTATACTGATAGATTATCATTGTTCAGACTGGCACTCACAACTGTTTTTGCAGTGCCTATGTATTTTAGACTCAAAAAGACTTATAAATCCGAACCTTTAATTTAATCCTTAGATTTTTCCTGTAAGATACAATTCATACAAACAAAATTTCAACTCCCGATCGCAGTCATTTTTAAATTTCGTTTTACTATTGAACAATTTGGAATTATTTTCTATTATTTCAAGGAGGAGAGGACAATGCTCAAGAGATACCAGGTCCTTCTTCCAGACTGGATGGAGGACAACATCAAATATTATATTGATAAATACGGTTTAAGTTTTTCTGAAGGAATTAGAGCGGAGTTGTGTTCGGCAATCATTGCCACCGTCCATCTGCAATTTCCAGAATATAAACCAGACACAACCCTTGAAGAGATTATCGATAAGCTAAAAAAAATTCGGAACAGAAAAATGAAGAAAGAAGAGATAAAGCAGATACTGTCTAAAGTTTATTTTGAAGCAAGAAAGGCCTCAGAATACAGACATTCCAAGGAAAATAAGCAGAGGCAATCGAGGTCTTGAAATTATCTAAAGCTCGAGCTGAAGTAGCTTATTAAATTTTAATATAATTCCGTGCTTAGAAAATGGTGCACTCGGGGAGATTTGAACCTTCGGCCTTCAGTTTCGAAGAGAGTGGATTGTAGTTAACATGATAAAGGCTGAGAGGAGTTAAGGATTGTTCTCATACTTGATTTTCAGTTTGGCTTCTATCAGTTCACTATGATCCAGTTGAAGCAGTTTAGCCAGTTTGTGAACAAAATGGTCTTCGTAGCCGTCTAGCTTTTCATCCGCATAGATCACCCGCCAAGCGCTCTCCACGATTTTTATCTTCTCCTCTTTCGTATAATTCTTGTTGATGAGGTTAGTGAACTGCCAAAGATCGACACTCTCCTCTCGCTTCTTTGAGGCCATCTCCATTAATTCTTCTACGGCTTCAGCCGATACATCAAACTTTTTCTTCAGGATGGCTTTTACCGTGGCTTTCTCGATGCTGCTGAACTCGTCATCGGATTTTGCCACCTCAAGAAGAATGATACATGTTGCGACCTGAAGCCGCTCTGTCTCACCTTTTTCCTGAGGTTCTAAAACGGCTTCAGTCCTTTTTGTGAGCATGTTTTTCAATTTGAGTATGGCCATTCCTTTTTCCTCAACCTTCGAGGCTGTCTCTTCAAACACTTCCAGCGGACATGATAATAAGGCTCTCGTCTTCAGTCAAGGTTATTAGAGCCTTTTAGTGAAAAATTGAAGGATGTGAGCATTTACGACGCAGGGTGTTCATCAATTTTCTTTCCCATCATAGTCATATATGAATTCAATTTCAATTTTTTCATTGTCGACACTGGAAATCCCTTTTGGAAGAGAAAGATGGTCATTTTTCATGTGTTCTCAAAGAAAATCGATGACTCCACTCTTGCTAGAATGTCATTGAGAGTGGAACGCTTCAACTTCATTAATTTTGTGACTTGCTGGAGAAAAGAAAGCCATATAAAAAATTCTAAAATTCAGGTAACCTTTTCCACTTAAGATGCGTATATATATTTGGGAAACACAATAAAATATAAAAGAGGCCCAAATGAAGGATTTAAGCAAAGCCGAAGAAATGGTTCTCCTGGCCATCTGGCGTCTGAAGGATAAAGCCTACGGTGTGTCTATCAGAAGGCAAATTTTGAAGGACACGGGTAAAGACTACACATATGGCACACTCTATGGTCTCCTCAGGCAGCTGGCCCATAAGGATTATGTCGAGATGATCAAGGGAGAACCCACTCCGGAAAAAGGAGGCCGAAGTAAAAACTTTTTTAAAATAACACCCGAAGGAATCCAGGCTTTAAAGGACGCTCTGAAACTCCATAGACGTATTTGGAAGGATACAACCGAGTTTTCATTCGACAAAATATGAGACATAAAAAAAGTCCTGACAGCAGACCTCCCGTATTCGCTGAATGGATTGTGCAAAGACTGACGTGGTCAGAGGACCAAATTTTCGTTAAAGAGGACCTTCGCGAAGAATTCCAAGACTTCGTATCCATGCAAGGGATCCGAAAAGCCCGCTTCTGGTACTGGAAGCATGTGTTTCGATCCATCATCCCTTTTATCATAAATTCCTTCTACTGGAGGGTAGTCATGTTTAAAAATTACTTCAAAGTGGCTCTCAGGAATATTCAAAGACACAAGGCGTTTTCCTTCATCAACATCACGGGTCTGGCCATCGGAATGGCCTGCTGCATTCTCATCACGCTCTGGGTTCAGGATGAGCTGAGCTATGATAAGTTTCATGAAAACAAAGACACGCTCTACAGGATGATCAACCAGGATCTTGATGCCAAGGGCGACCTCGGAGGCTCAACGATTCCCTACGCTCTTGCTCCCATCGTCAAGTCCGAATTTCCTGAAATTGCCAGTTTCACACGATACCAGGACCTCAGCTGGCGTCTCTCCTGTTCTTTTACCTACCAGGAGAAAAAATTCTATGAGCCAGACTTCTTCCTCGCTGACCCGTCCTTCTTCGAGATGTTCTCATTTCCTTTCATCACAGGAAATCCCCAAACAGCCCTTAAAGATCCCTATTCAATCGTACTCACACAAGACACGGCCAATAAATATTTCGGCGAAGAGGACCCGATGGGGAAAGTCCTCAAGTTCAATAACAGAAGAGACCTTAAAGTCACTGGAGTCATACAAAACCTTCCTCATAACACACACATGCAGTTCGATTTGATCTCGCCCATCCAGATCCTTGGAGAACAGAAGATCAGCAGCTGGGCCTGGGAAAGCGATTCCTACATCCAGCTCTACCCCAACACAGATGTCGATGAATTCCGAGAGAAAATCGCAGGCGCCTTCACCAAGCATTCGCCGCAAACCTGGATAAAGTTAAAAGTCAACTTTCAACCTGTCACTAAAATTCACCTTCATCAGGGACGAGGAGATATTAGACTGGTTTACATTTTTTCTTCGGTCGCCTTTTTCATCCTGCTCATCGCCTGCATCAACTTCATGAATTTGGCCACAGCCCGGTCGGCAAAACGAGCCAAGGAAGTCGGTCTCCGAAAAATTGTCGGCGCCCATAAGATACAGCTCATAAGGCAATTCTTCAATGAATCCCTGTTGCTTGCTTTTATCGCCTTTGTCATGGCGCTTATTCTGGTCCGAGTGGTCCTGAGTGCCTTCAACAACCTGACTTCAAAACCCCTGTCGTTGGACATAATCGCCAATCCTGCCCTGTTTGTGGGGATGGTTGTCCTGACGTTTCTGGTGGGAATCATATCAGGGAGCTATCCGGCACTATTCCTGTCCGCCTTCCAGCCTGTCCAGGTGCTGAAGAGCAGTTTTTCCGGACGCTCCGGGGGATCACTCTTCAGGAAGATTCTTGTCATCTTTCAATTTTCCATTTCCGTTGTTTTGATCATCGGTTCGATTATCATTTACCAGCAGCTGTACTACATCCAGAACAGAGATTTGGGCTGGGATCGAGAAAACATCATCGCGATGCCCATCAACAATGAATTGAGGCAGCAATTCCGATCCCTGAAAACCGAGCTGGAAGGAAATCCGAATATCGTGAGTGTGACAGCCGCATCCACTGTTCCGACCCAAATCGTCGACACGAATCCGATAAACTGGGAAGGAAAAGAGACTGACGAACCCGCCTTGATTAAATTCGTTGTCACCGAACATGATTTTGTCAAGACATTCGAGATGGAAATACTTCAAGGCAGAGATTTCTCGAGAGATTATGAAACCGATGTGAACAATTTTATCGTCAATCAAGAAGCCGTAGAATTGATGAAATTGGAATCTCCGCTCGGAAAGCAGGTTCGGTCTATGGGCGTGACCGGAGAAATCATCGGTGTTGTGAAAGACTTCCACTTTCGACACGTGAAATATGAAATCATTCCTCTTATTCTGACTATCCATCCCCAGCTCTACGACTATTTTTACAAATTCGTATTCGTCAAACTCCGACCCACAGAAATCCCCCAATCCATCGAGTACGTGAGGACAGTCTGCGCCAAATATTCCCCTCATTTTCCGTTTAAATACAGATTCGTGGATGACGATTACAGCAATATGTACATCTATGAACGGTATGTGGGGCGAATCTCGAACTATTTCACCTTTCTGGCCGTATTCATTGCCTGCTTGGGCCTTTTCGGACTGGCTTCTTTCATGGCTGAGCAGAGGACAAAAGAAATCGGGATACGCAAAGTCCTGGGCGCTTCTGTCCCCGGAATCATCGTGCTGCTGACCAAGGAATTTTCCAAGTGGGTCATCATTGCGAACGTCATTGCCTGGCCGATAGCCTACATCGCTATGAACAAATGGCTGAACAACTATTCTTACCGTGTTCCCATTTTATGGTGGATATTCATAGCGGCTGGAGCAGCCGCTCTGGGTATTGCTTCTCTCACCGTGAGTTATCAAGCTATCAAGGCAGCACGAGCCAATCCTGTCGACGCTCTCCGGTATGAGTAAATGTTGGGCCTGGGCTCCTTGTTGTGTTTCAAAGCGAGTGAATCCTATTAAAAACTCTTCCTTTCATCCTTCTTAGATTTAAGCTGTAAAAGAATAGTGATCCACCAAATAGAGAAATTCATAAAACAAAAATAATTTTTAAAGCATAGTCAACCTTTTTAATTAAATTGCGTATAAATATATGTATCCATATTTCATACATATGAAAAAGGAGCGAGTGAGATGATCCTATTATCAAGGTCCGAAGAAATCGTCCTTCTGGCTATCTGGAAGCTCAAAGACAATGCTTACGGCGTATCCATTCGTGAGCAGGTCTCTAAAGATACCGGCCATGAGTGGTCGTTCGGAGCGATCTACAAGCCGCTCAAAAAGCTGGTGCATAACGCCTATGTTGAAAAACGAAGTAGCGTACCCTTTGCAGAAAGAGGAGGCCGGAGTAAATACATGTATACATTAACTCGGGCTGGAAAAGAAGCTCTGAGGGAGATACGAAAAATCTATAACGCAGTCTGGACCAAGGAATGTAAGATGACTTTCGATTGAGAGAAATCGATGAATCCCCATAAAGACACTCTTCCTCTTCTGGGTAAAGCCGTATTGTGGTTTTTTCTGGATGATGATGATTATTATCAAGCCATCGGTGATTTTGAGGAAGCCTATCGAGAAAGAGTGAAAACAAAAGGTTCAGCCACAGCCAACCTGTGGTTTTGGTTCCTGCTTTTCAGGTCCCTTCCGGGATTCATTTTAGACCATTTGTATTGGAGAGGAGTCATGATTAAAAATTACTTGAAAATTGCATGGAGAAACATCAAAAGACAGAAAGGGTATTCTTTCATTAACATCACCGGCATGGCCGTTGGTATCGCTTGCTGTCTGTTCATCACCTTATGGGTTCTCGATGAGCTGAGCTTTGACCAGTTCCATGAAGATGTAGAGAATATTTATCAGGTTCTCATCCATACGGACGTCCCAAACAATTCAACAACACCCAATTTAGTCGGACCCACGCTCAAAGAGGAATTCCCTGAAATCGTAGAAGCCACAAGGTTTCATTGGTTTTTTCAAGACGCGCTAATTTCCCATGAAAACACGTCCTTTTATGAAAGACGGATACGGATTGTCGATCCTTCTTTTTTCAGTATGTTTAACTTCCCATTTTTAAGAGGGAATCCGGATACGGCATTCAAGGAACCGTATTCCATTGTTCTCTCAAAAGAGGCCGCTGGCAAGTATTTTTCAGATGAAGATCCGATTGGGAAAGTCCTGACCATGAACCAGGAGCACGAATTTGCCGTGACCGGAGTTATCGACAACAAACTCAACAATTCCACCCTTCCGTTCGACATGCTTGTGCCTATGGAATTCAGGATACAAACAGAAGGCAGTTGGTATACAGAGTGGACGAATTTCTTTGTGTATACTTTTGTAAAGCTTCGAGATAACAGCAATCTCGACGAGGTTAATGCCAAGATTGCTGATGTTGTCAAGAGGAACGGGGGCCGAGAGGATTCAGTGCTTGCTCTCCTCCCTTTTGCGGAACGGTATTTCTTCTTTTATTCAGAAAAAATGTACATCTACATTTTTTTAACGGTGGCCGCCTTTATTCTTATGATCGCCTGTTTCAATTTTATGAATCTTTCCACTGCGCGTTCAGCAAAGAGGGCTAAAGAAATCGGTATGAGAAAAATTGTCGGAGCCTTTCGCAAGCACATTGTCTATCAATTCTTAGGTGAATCTCTGTTTTTCTCTTTTACGGCTGTCATTTTGGGACTCGTATTGGTCGCTCTCTTGCTTCCGCTGTTCAACACGCTGACCGGAAAGGAGATTCTCCTCAATCATAGTTTTATCCTTCCTGCGTCCCTAGGATTAGCTTTGTTCACAGGTCTTGCCGCAGGAAGTTATCCCGCCCTTTTCTTATCAGCCTTCCAGCCGGTCAAAGTGCTCAAAGGCAAGTTGAAATCTGGAACAAGAAGTTCTGTGTTGAGAAAGTCTCTTGTTGCTGTTCAGTTCACGCTCTCCATTCTATTGATTATCGGGATGTTTGTGGTCTACAAACAGATCGATTATTTCCGAAGTATTGGTACTGGTTACAATAAGGATCATATTGTCAGTATCCCCATGGGACGCGGGAGCGAAAAATACTTTCATACCTTCAAAAACGAGTTGCTGCGTGATACAAGAATCCTGGGTGTAACAGGAACCGCAGCTGCCCTGCCTTACTTCAACTGGCACCAATTCGGATTCCACTGGAAGGGGAAGGACCCAAACAAGCAAATATCTGTATCCTTTAACGCGGTTGACTATGATTTCGTGGAAACTTTGAAAATAAAGATAATAGATGGAAGAAGCTTTTCCAGAGAGTTCGCCTCTGATGAATCAGAGAGTTTCCTCGTCAACGAGGAAATGGTCAAGCTCATGGGAAAAGAGTCGGTCGTAGGAGAGACTCTGATGCATGGAGATAATCCGGGAAGAATCATCGGTGTCGTGGAAAACTTTCATTTTCAATCCTTCAGGAATCAGATCGAGCCCCTTATACTCCAATTGCTTCCCAAAGGTGTTGATAATCTCTTGATCAGAATTCCACCTGAAAACGTTTCGTCTTCCCTCAGACTCATAGAGGAAACCTGGCAAAGGATAATACCGGGGTATCCTTTTGAATACAGCTTTCTCGATGATAATTTTGACCGAAGTTTCAGGAATATTGAAAGAACAGGCCGTGTTCTCAACAGTTTCGCTATCCTGGCGGTCATCATTTCCTGTCTCGGCCTTTTTGGTTTAGCCTCTTTCGCAGCCGAGGAACGCACCAAAGAAATCGGTATCAGGAAAGTACTCGGTTCTTCAGCCTCAGGAATCGTTCTGCTGCTCACAAAAGACTTTTCCAGATGCATCCTGTATGCCACTTTAATTGCCTGGCCTCTTGGTTATTTTGTGATGAATTCGTGGCTCAGCAACTTCGCTTATCGGACCAATGTTGGATTTGGTATCCTCATTTTCTCCTCCGCACTGGCTCTGATTATATCTGTGCTGACGGTTAGCTACCAATCCATCAAAGCCGCCCTGGCCAACCCGGTCGACTCACTGCGGTATGAGTGAATATTTACTACTGACAGTCTGATCGTGATTGAGAACAGAAGCCCAATCCCCTAAAGACTTGGTTCCCCAAATCTGGAAAAGATAGCAGAAAAAAACTGGGGACTGTCCCTTTCAGTCTTTATTTTAAATAATAGAGGGACTGTCCCTTTTTGATAAAAAGGAATAGAGTGTCAACATATTTTATGAATAATTCAGGTTAGGATATCGGATTCGGAGTCTCTCACTTAATCCACTGAGCCATGGGCTTACCTCTTATTTTTGATTATTTCGCCAAATTCTAAGACTTTCTTTATTGTGAATTGATAAATAATTAAATTTAAAAAATTGTAAACCTTTTTACTTAATTTTAGTAATAATAAGTAGTAGGAAGGTATTAAAATGAAAATACTCTCAAGAGCGGATGAGATCTTGCTCATGGCCATTTTAAGGCAGAAAGATAATGCTTACGGCGTGACCATTATCAAAGAAGTCAAGAGAAGTACAGGCAGGGAACTCAAAGTCGGGGCTTTATGGGTGGCGCTGGATATCCTGAGCAAAAGAGGGCTGATAGAGAAACGAATGGGCGACCCCACACCCCAGAGGGGAGGACGGAGCAAAATTTATTATGCCCTGACTCCAAATGGTTTGAATGAATTGGAAAAGATAAGAGATTTCCAAAAAGAGCTCTGGAAAGGCATCCCTGAAACGATAAAGGATCACAGTTGAAAGATTATCCTCCAAACAAGAAAAAGCCCCCGGCATTTCCCCGATGGATTTTTGAGCGCTTCATACGTTCAGAGGAAAAGCGCACCATTTCCGGAGATATGGATGAATATTATTCAGATATTTTAGAGGAGGAAGGAGTCATTCGGGCGAGATTGTGGTACTGGAATCAGGCCCTGGCATCTCTCCAGATGTTTACATACCATCGCATTTACTGGAGTTTAGTCATGTTTAAAAACTATTTAAAAGTCGCTTTCCGCAATTTTAAAAGATACAAAGGATTTTCCTTCATCAACGTAGCCGGACTGTCCATTGGATTGGCCTGCTGTGCTTTGATCTTGCTTTTTATCAAGGACGAACTGAGCTATGACCGGTTTCACGAAAATGCGGATCGTATCCACAGGGTGGTCTTCTCGACATCCCATGAGGATACAATCCCGACCAACGCCAATGGTTCCTTTGGCGTTGGTCCGGCTCTGAAAAGAGATTTTCCCGAGATCATCGAAACTGTTCGCATCCGCAAAATGGGACAGGGTGTAAAAGTGTACATCGGGCACAAGGACAAAAAATTCTACGAAGAAAGATTCTTCTTTGCCGAACCCAGCATTTTTACCGTTTTCGACTTTCCTCTCATCAAAGGCGATCCCACAGCAGTACTCAATGAACCGAACACCATTGTTTTGACCAGAGAAATGGCAGAAAAATATTTTGGTGATGAAGATCCTATCGGAGAGACAGTCGAAGCCGATCCCTACAATGATGGAAAAATCATGCTCTTTCGCATAACCGGGATTGCACAGAACATCCCCCGAAATTCCCACATCCATTTTGATTTTCTGGCTTCCTACATCAGTCAGAAGGAAGACACGAATGATTTTTCCGGTTTTTGGCAGCATTTCACCTATGTCCTTTTAGACAAAAAATCTTCTGCTGCATCCTTGAATCCCAAACTGCTGGCCTTTCTCCATAGGCACTGGAGGAAAAACCCCTGGTACACCATCAGTCTTCAGCCGCTTCTGGATATCCGCCTTCACTCCCGGTTGTATTCCGAGGTCGAACCGACAGGGAATATCTTGTATGTCTATGTCTTTTCAGCCATTGCTGTTTTCGTGCTTGTCATCGCCTGTATCAATTTCATGAATCTCACTACCGCTCGCTCCATCAAAAGGGCCAAAGAAGTCTTTATCCGAAAAGTTGTGGGAGCTCAAAAAAATCAATTGATTCGCCAGTTCCTGGGAGAATCCCTGCTGCTCAGTGTTCTTTCCGCACTGATGGCGATTTGTATTGTGGCAATAACTCTCCCGCTGTTCAATAGAATCGCAGTGAAAGACATGTCGCTGAATTCTATCATCAACCCTTGGCTCATTCCGGGCGTGATCGCTATCGCTCTTGTGGTTGGACTCTTGGCTGGAATCTATCCCGCTTTCGTTTTATCTTCCTTTCAGCCGATACACTCCGTCAAATCCGGAACGGTGTATTCCTTTTCAGGAAACTTACTGCGTAAAGGACTGGTAATCTTTCAGTTTGCACTATCGGTTGGAATCATCTTTGCTACCCTTATTGCCTATAAGCAGATGTTTTATATACAGTCGAGAAATCTTGGGTATGACAAAGAACAAATTATCGTCATTTCTTTAAACAAAGACCTCCGGAAAAACTATGAGGCTTTCCGGAATGAACTGCTCACAAATCCGGGAATCGAAAACACCACAACGTCTTCCTTTGTCCCCACAAGAGGAAGCGGTCATCTTTCTCTCCAGTTCGAAGGCCGGGATGAACTTCTCACCCAGGTCGTGTACTTCGTTGATGAGGAATTTGTCAGCACATACGGGATTAAACTCGTGGCCGGGAAAGACATCCACCTCCCACTTTCAGCAGAGGGCACATCGGAGTTTTTGGTCAGCGAACTTACAGCCCAAGAAGCCGGTTATTCCTCTCCGCTCGAAGCTGTGGGGAAAGGTGCGGTTTTTGTGAGTCGATTCAGAGGACATATTGCTGGAGTTGTCAGTGACATCAACATTTACTCTCTTCATCAAGTACCCTACTCCATCACCTATATGATCACACCCATAATAAATCATAACTACCTGTCCATTCGCATACTCCCTAAGAACATATCGGAAACAATCGAATTTATCGGAAAAACATGGAAGAAGATCGTCCCCAATTATCCTCTTGACTATTTTTTCCTGGATGCAAGCTTTGAAAAGATGCATCTTGCAGATAAAAAATTGGGCGAAATATTTTCGGCATTTTCCATCCTGGCCATCCTTGTGGCCTGCTTGGGACTCTTTGGGCTGGCAACCTATACAGCGGAACAAAAGACCAAGGAGATCGGAATCAGGAAGGTTCTCGGTGCTTCAACATCCAATATCTACTTGCTCCTGTCACGGGATTTTCTCAAATGGGTAGCAGTGGCAAACATTTTAGCCTGGCCAGTTGCCTATTATGCGATGCACAGGTGGCTGCAGAGTTTTGCTTTCCGAGCGAGTATCGGATGGGAAATCTTCCTGCTCTCTGCGGGAATGGCTCTGGTTATTTCGCTGCTGACGGTCTCTTACCAATCCATCAGAGCTGCCCTGGCCAACCCAGTCGATTCACTCCGGTACGAGTGAAAGAGGTAGCCGGATCATCTATCAACCTACGCCTTTAGCCTCTTGTCTGGATGAGGTCTTAACTTAGGTATGGACACTGAAACCGATATGCCGCCAGGTAAGGATTTTTATGCCAGCCGGCGGTACTAGAGCCACATTTGTCCATTTGACATTGACTTTGGCTGAAAAATAAGTATAAGAAAAATCATCATCAAAATAATCATGAAAGGAGGGGAGTCATGAAAATTTCTTTCGCAGGATTATTAGCACTTATTTTTGTGAGCCCGATCATTCTTTCCTTCTGTAAAAGCGCGACACCCACGTTCGGGGATGACCTCACATTCCTCAANNAGTTCACCAANGCNTTNGTCCTCTCCGACGAATCCGGCAAAAAACAAGTGGCGGTCGTTCCCGAGTATCAAGGTCGGGTGATGACCAGTACTGCAGATGGGGAAGCCGGTATCAGCTTTGGCTGGGTCAACCGCGATCTTATTTCC
>JGI2172J19969_10000875_pt1 | contig 13476 bp, 11 predicted proteins | sample DeeMarSWOR230_32_FD_19969 | JGI IMG/M metagenome (IMG submission 19969)
GCGGTTTCAGGACAAGAAGTTTCAAGTCCAGGTGATACTGACTAAGAACGCTTCCCGTATGATTTCTCCTCTCCTTTTCAGCGCGCTTTCAGGGCGAGAAGTGATCGTCGACCCCTTTGAGGACGAGCAGTCGGAGAGAATTTCCCATGTGGCGCTGGCCAAGGAGGCTTCACTTTTTCTGGTTGCTCCAGCGACGGCGAACATCATCGGCAAATTGGCATCGGGAGTTGCCGATGACTTCCTCTCGACTTTTTATACAGTTGTCAAGTGTCCTGTTCTTATCGCACCCGCGATGAACGAGGCCATGTATTTGCAGCGCCAGACTCAGGAAAACATCCGGAAACTCAAAGGCCTGGGAGTTAAATTCGTGGAACCGGAAAAGGGATTCCTGGCCTGTCAGGATACGGGATGGGGAAGGCTGGCGTCTCCGGAAAAGATTGTTGAAGAAGGACTGAAGCTCATCCAGAGAAGCGAGAGCTTGAAAGGAAAGACGGTCCTGGTGACGGCGGGCCCCACTCGCGAATTCCTGGACCCCGTGCGTTTTCTTACCAATCGCTCCACGGGGAAAATGGGTTATGCACTTGCTGAGGAAGCACTCAGGCGAGGAGCCCAAGTCATCCTTGTTTCAGGACCAACTCATGTTTTCCCGCCTTCGGAAGCTGTCGTTAGAGATGTCCAGACCGCTGAAGACATGAAAAGGGAAGTATCGAAGCATTTCCCCAAAGCGGATGTCGTACTCATGGCCGCCGCTGTTTCGGATTTCACGTTTGCACAGACCGCTTCGAGTAAAATCAAGAAAGAGGAATTCGGCGAGAGTATCAAAATCACTCCTGCCCCGGATCTCCTTCAAGAATTGAGCCGGAAAAAGGGATCGAAGGTTTTAGTGGGATTCGCGGCTGAGACAGAGAATGTGGTCGATAACGCCATAAAGAAGCTGAAGAAGAAAAGCCTGGATATGATCGTGGCCAATAATGTGCTGGATGAAGGGGTCGGCTTTGAGTCTGATTTTAACCAGGTGAGCCTCGTTTTTCCCGGCGGCCAAGCGATTCAGACCGAAAAGATGACTAAAAGCGAAATCAGCCAGATCATCCTGGATAAAGTCGAGGAAATCATTGGAAAAAAGAGCTGAAAAGCTTATAGAAAATCTCGAAGAGCGAGTCAAATTTTTTTCCCAGATTGGCGTTGATTTCATCGAGTTATCTTCTGCGCCCAAAGAGCCCTCCTCTCATTCCTTTCAATCCTTGAACGAACAGATCCTGGATTGCCAGAAGTGCTCCCTTGCCAAGGGAAGGAAGAATGCTGTGCCAGGAGAGGGGTACCTGGAAACTGATTTGATGTTTGTGGGTGAAGCGCCGGGTCGGGATGAAGACGTTCAAGGCCGGCCTTTTGTGGGAAGAGCTGGGCAGCTTCTCACAAAGATCATAAATGCCATGAATTTTGAGAGAAAAGAGGTTTATATCACGAATATCGTTAAATGCAGGCCACCTGAAAACAGAACTCCGCATGTGGACGAGATCGAGCAGTGCAAAGGCTATCTCCTGGGCCAGATAGAGATGATTCGGCCGAGAGTTATTGTGACACTCGGAAAGGTGGCGACGGACTTTTTTGTTCGCAGTCGCCTGGGAATGTCAGCGCTGAGAGGAAAATTTTATGATTATGGAGACATTCAGGTGATGCCGACTTTTCATCCCTCCTACCTTATCCGGAACGAGCCTAACAAAATACTCAAGAAGATGGTCTGGGAAGACATGAAGAAAGTAATGGCCTTCCTGGGCAAAGAATGACCTTGTACGCTGAAGTTGTCCTTTCCCTGCCAGTCAGCCAGACTTTTATCTATGCTGTCCCGGAGTCNCTGCGCGTGAAAATCCTGGTCGGTTCTCGAGTCCTTGTTCCACTCGGTCAGAGGATGATGACCGGATTTGTCGTGAAGCTCAGAAAAAAAAGAGTGTCTTCCGAGATTAAGCTCAAAGAAATCGTGGAGGTGCTGGATGAAGAGCCTGTTTTTTCGTCNGCCTTCCTTTCCTTTNCCAGAAANTTAAGTGANTATTATTACTCNTCCTGGGGAGATGTGCTTCAGGCTTCTCTCCCCCCNTCTTTTATTCTCAAGAGCCAGGCAAGGGTGTCTCTCACTGAAANCGGAGAAGACGCAGTCCGGAAGGNTGACCTCNCGAAGGAGGAAATGGAGGTCNTGAATCTCCTCAGGGTAAAAGAATACAGTGTGTTTTTCCTGAAAAGGAAGTTGNCGATAAAAAATCTCTCGACTCTTCTTTCCCGTCTCGAGAAGAAAGGGCTGGTTCAGANACAGAGAGATATCAAAAGGATAAGGCCGAAAAGGGTGCTCTCTGTGGCAAAAACTGAATCTCAGCTGGAAATGGATTTTTCGCTGGACGCCCATTCCCGCCAGATCGCCGATGANATAGTTTCNGCATTCGGGCAACAGGTTTTTTCCTCATTCTTTCTTTATGGNCNCGCAGAAAATAGGCANTCTGTTTATTTTTATCTGATTAGAAGAATTCTTGAGGAGGGGAGGAAAGCGTTGTTTTTGGTTCCAGAGATCGCTTCCACGCAGATTTTGAGAGAGAAGTTTGAAAAAAGACTGGGAGAAAAAGTGGCCCTTCTTCACAGTCGATTAACTGAGAAGGAGAGAGAGCTCGAGTGGCTGAGAATAAAAGAAGGAGAGGCAGATATCGTTGTCGGGCCTCGCTCAGCTCTTTTTGCTCCAATTGATAATCTGGGTTTGGTAGTCGTCGATGAAGAACAGGACGAGTCCTTTTTCCAGCAGGAGAATCCCAGCTATGACGCCAGGAAAGGGGCCTGGTTGAGGGCAAAGCAGGAGAAAGCGGGCCTGGTTTATGGGTCGGAGATTCCCTCTGTCAGTGCGTTTTACAGAGCCAGGAAGGGCGGATACCTGCTATATTTAAAAGGAAAGAGAGAGAAGAAAAAGGTTGAAATTGTTGATGATCGACGAGAAAAAGGTGTGGTTTCCCGGAGGCTTGCAGAGCGCATCGCGACGAAATTGAGGAAGAAAGAACCAATCCTGGTATTCTTGAACCGGCGGGGTTATGCCTCATATCTTCTTTGCTCGAGCTGCAGTTTTATCCCGCGATGTGTTCGGTGTGATGTGGCTCTGGCATATCATAAAGGAGAAAAGAAGTTAGTTTGCCACTCCTGCGATTATTCGACTCCTGCTGTGGAGAGCTGCCCGGATTGTGGCCGCAGGATGATCAGAGGTGGGGGAGTGGGTGTCGAGGCTGTTGAGGAGAGATTGAAAAGGATTTTTCCTCATGCCAGGATAGCCTCTTTTGCGACAGACCTGGACAGGAAAGACCAGAACAAAATCCTTCAGGAGTTCCGGAAAGGGAAAATTGACATTCTGGTTGGAACCCAACTCCTGGCCCATCAGTTCGACCTTCCTTCGGCATCTCTAGTCTCTATCCTCTACCCTGAAACGCTCCTCACTTTGTCAGACTACAGGGCCAGCCAGAAAACTTTTCAGGCCGTTCGCCAGATGATGAGATTTCTCAGAGAAGAGGGAGAGGCAGAGGCCATCATCCAGACGGCGCTTCCCCGCCATTTCAGCATACGTCAGGCCGCGTCCGGGGACTATTTATCTTTCTTTAAGGAAGAGCTGAATTTTCGACGCCTGATGAAATATCCTCCCTTCACTCATCTGGTTGAAATCCTGTTCCAAGGGGAGAATTTGAGATATGTGGCCAGACAATCAAGAGAATTTTTAAGCCGGGTGAAGGAGGCTTCAAAAGATGTTGAAGTTTTGGGTCCTGCCCTGGCGCCAGTCTCCATGTTAAGGGGGAGGAGCAGGGTTCAACTCATACTCAAAGCACGGAAAAAGAAAGAACTGGATGATGTTCTTGAGAAATTGCTGAAGTCGGTTAAAGCAAGAAAATCCATCCTCATCCATGATTTATAAAAAAGCTTGAGTTTGGGGTCAGGCCTTGTCAGAGACAATTCCAGATGCCTGGAATCAAGCGTTTTATCTCGAATTCCTGATAAGGCCTGACCCCGATCCAAAGTCGAAGCCTGATCCCAATAAACGGTTTAATCTTTTTTAAGATGAGAGCCTGACCTTGAGGGAAGTAGAGCTATAAGTTGTTTTTTGGGTGAGATTCTATCCCTGAGCGGGTCCTCAAAGATTCCGAATGTTTAGAAAAAACTGTGTCTGATTACGTGTCTAGGTAGTCTTCGAAATAAATTGTCAGATAGCCTGTAGCCTGCACAGGATGACCAGCTATGTCTTCTCCGTAAAAAGTGACTTGAGCGACTACTTGTAATATTCTTGATGGTATTATAGTAATTAAAGGAGATTCGGCTTTCGCCTGTTCTCTGACGATAACAAANTCAATGCTCGCGCTGGAATCNATATCTATTCCAACCGAGAGGCGCCCCTGGAATGTCGCGGGGACAGATGTCGTCGCCATATTCAAAGAATCAACGTAGGTGTATCTGACCTCATACGTATGAATAAATATTCTGTTCTGGTACGTCGGACCGGGCCCCATACTTTCCGGTGCTTTGAGCTTTGCCTCGAGTGTGGCAGAGACAATATCTGCGACAATGGTGCCCGGAGGATTGTCAAAAACATCTGACTGGAGAAAGTCTGCTGCGTCTCCGTTATCAGTATGACCTATTACTTCTGTAACCAGAAGTATGCTGTCGCTTGAGTGTTCGTCGCGAATTTGACAGGAAAACATGAGAAGAACACACGGAAGAATGGCCAGTATTTTTAAAACAAATTTTTTTCTTTTCATTTTTACACCCTGTTATTGGATTATTCTGGGAGTAATGAATATGAGCAGCTCCCTGTGCTGCTTTGTGCGTGCGAAATTCTTGAAAAGGAGTCCCAGAATCGGGATTTTATGCAGAAAAGGAACTTTTTCTCGGGTGATGGAATCTTCTGTTCTGTAAATTCCTCCGATCACAGTTGTCCCCCCGTCAGGGACCATAACCCTTGTGGTCGCACTTTGAGTTGTAATCGGAGGAATCCCGTTGACCAGGTTGGCGAAGTCAGCGGCATCATTCCTGATGACGATGTCCATGATGATGGTTCCCTCTGCTGTGATCTGGGGTGTGGCTCTCAACTCTAAGGCTGCGTTCTGGAACCGGACAGAGGTGGTGAAATTCGCAACAGTCTGAATAGGAATCTGTCGACCCTGGACAATTTCAGCCTGATGGTTGTTCTGTGTCGTTATCGATGGAGAGGAGATGATACGTCCCTCACCTGAAGTCTCCAGGGCAGAAAGAGCCAGGTCGATCAAGGCAGTATTCATTACATTGGCGAAAGAGATGCCTACCGCTGTGTTGAAGGAAGGGGCAGGAAGGTTTATTGCATAACCACCCAATGCCCCTCCGATTCCTCTCGTGACGACTCCCTGGGGGATCATCGATCCGTCAACATTTATACTGTTCGGGAATTGAAGGGATGTTTGGTTTCCGTGGAAGGGGTCCATATCTCCTCGAAAGCCCCACTGAATACCTAAGTTCCTGACAAAATTGGACGTGGCCTCGACGACTCGAGCCTCGATGGAGACTTGTGGAGTCGGCGTGTCAAGCACGGCTATGAGCTGTTCCAGAAGATCGAATCTGTCTATCACGTCCGAAATAATCAGCGTGTTCGTCCGCTCGTCGATGATCAATTCTCCTCGGCTGGAGATTTTATTGGTCAGGAGACCCCGGATATCTGAAGCCCGGGCGTAGGAGAGTTCGTAGTATTTAGTCTGGAGAGGTCCGGCCAGTTCCCGGCTTTCCTCCAACCTTCTCGCCTCCTCATCTTCCCGGGTGAGAGTCGCGACTGTGGCGATCCGAAGGATATTTCCTTCGATGGTTCTCCCAAATTTGTGCTGTCTTAAAATGATATCCAGAGCTTGATCCCAAGGGATGTATCTCAAGTCGCAGGTGACAGCTCCTCTGACTTCCGGGTCGAAGATAACGTTTAATCCAGCAAAATCCGCAATCCAGAGGATAACGTCCCGAATGTCTGCTTCATAGAACCTGAGAGCTCCGATGATTTCTCCACTGTACCTGTCTTCACGGCTCACGATTGCCTTTGGCCGGGTCACTTCTTCCGGAGGTACGACTTCAGGCTTAACTGGCGGTTTTTCTGGCACAGGTTCGATGGGCTTCGGAGGGACTTCGACTTCTGGCTTTGGAGTGGGAACAAGGGGTATAGCCCGGGTCACAGGTCCTTTGGTGAAAGAGGCCAGGATTTCATCCCTGTCAATGTCCAGAGTGTAGTATCGGGGTTCAGACAGGTCGAACACCAGTCGGGCGATGGTGTAGGGACTTTCTCTCTGGAATTGCCCAGTTCTCACTCTGAAGATTCCCAGTCTCTGGACAGGATAGGTGTATGTCGGGTCAGGATAGAGAGTATCGAAAAAGTCGACAACCAAACGGAGAGGATCTTCCAGGGCGAAGACCTGGGATATGGCTTCCGCACTCAGTTTGGCAGTGACCTCGAGGCTGTCAGTTCTCTCTATAATCCCGACTCCCACGAATTGAATGGCCTTCTTGGGCATCGCCCTGAGTTTTTCTTCGGTTTCAGAAGTGAGAATGTATCCGTTGAGCGTCCTCTGAATCCTGTTCAACTCAACAACCGTGTACCCGTTGGAGGCATAGAATCGGTAGGGAACTTTCTCCGGGAGTTGTATGAGAAGTCGGGCGGTCTCAGCTCCTGTTTTTTCAATTTTAATGTCTTCAACATGTAGAGATTCCCGCAGGTCGACCTGCGTCTCTGTATCCGTAGTCACCTTGTCCAGGTCGATGACAATCGTTGCTGGGCCGGTCTCGGCGTAATATGTTCCTGTGATCTGGAGAGGTCCACTTGTTTCCAGAAATATGAGAGTGTTGAGCTCTTCTGATTGAACGAAAATCTTATCTATACTGACTGAGGATTGGCTGCTGGCATATCCCCACAACAGGGAAAGAAAACAAAATAAGGATAGAACCTGGAGTATTTTTTTCTTTTTCATCTTCGCTCCTCTGTTTGAATTTCTTTGACTATATCTTTTGGCTTAAATAAAGGAGAGCCTCTTTCTTGTGTCTTGCGGAAGATGACTTTTGTCTCATCAATCGAAAGAACGAAGCCATCGGAAAATTTATGACCGACTTTGATGAAAAGGGGAAATTCCTCAGCACCAGTGACTACCGCGGTGAACTGTCCTCTTGCCTTGACGATCCCGATAACATTAATATTCTCAACAGAGACCTGAGGTTCTCCTTCTCTTCCCGACGCGGGCCCTGCTTCCTGCTCAGCGAGTAAATCCCTGAAAGGGTCTCTCCTTCCTGCACGGGAATAAGAGGGCTTTGTCTTTTTCGGCATTATTTCGCTGATTTCTTTCTCCATAGCCTGTTTTTCTTCCTGCGTGGTTTCCTGTTTTGCTTGTTGGCTTAAGGCGATTTGGGCGCACAGACAAAGAAAACAGGCCATAAGACAAAAAGACAGTGCTTTTTTCATTTTTTACTTCCTTTTTGATTTTTTCTCCTTTTTGGCTGGAGCTTCTTCGCGGAAGATGTACGTCTTGGCTGTGTATGTGGCGGAAATGGTGTTGGTGGCGGTCTGTCTCTGGATCGCTTTTATCGAAAAATCCTCTATGTTAAAGAGGCGTGCAAAGTTGCTCAGTCGGTCAAAGAAGAGCGCGAGGTTGTGGTAGTCACCGGTCATTTCCAGGTTGATGGGCCACTCATAGTAAAATTCCTTCCGGATTTCTCCTTGAACATCAAACTTATCGAGAATGAGGCGGGAATTGTTGGCGAGCTCCTGCATGTTTCCCAGAATGTTCCATATTTCTCTCCTCTGAGGGATGATAGCCTCGAGCTCTTGGAGAGTTTGATTCAAGACCGCAATTTCCGCTTCGATTTTATCCAGTTGTCTCTTTTTTGCCCGGAGAGTCGTGACTTCCCTTTCTACTTTATCCCTTTCGACCTTGAGGTTTTGCAGTTGATCGTTTTTAGGTTTGAACCAGACAAAATAAAGGAGCGCCGCCATAATGCCTATCAAAACAAGATGTCCGTACCATGGCCAGTCTTTCATTTTAGTTGGCTCCTTTTTGCCCGGCTTTGGTTGGAGGCTGAGGTGGTTGAGGAATCACATACATTGCGGATAAAGAAAAATCATAGTATTCGTCACCTCTAACCTGCCTGCGGGTAGTGCTCTTGAGATCGACGTTTGTAAAATAGGGGCTTGTTTCCAGGTTATAGATGTAATCGGAAATCATGTTGTTATCTGTAGCTCTTCCTCTTATCTGGATCTGTTGTCTGCTGAAAGTAACCTCGGTCAACCAAACCCACTGGGGAATTTGTTTGCTGATCTCATCTAGAATGCTGACTGCGATTCCCTGTTGAGCTTTTAGCTGGTTGATGAGGTCGATCTTTCTCAGGATGAGATCCTGCTGCCCCTGGACCGTATCTAACTTGGACAGGACATCTTTGAGTTTGTTCTTCTCTTCTTCGGCTACGTTCAGGAGATTCCTTTCTTTCTTGAGGGCGTTGAATTGAAGATAGCCGAGGGCGACCGCAACAATGACAAAAAGCCCGAGAAGGGAAGTCATCGGAAAGGGTTTTCTTTCCCTTACGGCCTCTTCTTCTTTAACAATCGGGGCTTTTGGTTCTTCTTTTAATAGGTTTATTCGTATCATGGCTTTACTCTTCCATTTTTCGGGTTGCTAATCCAGTGGCCACTCCAAACAAGGCGGCCATTTCCTGGAAATAGACAGCGTCAAATTTTTTTTCGTTATAATAGATATTCCGGAAAGAGTTGAAAGTTTCGGTTTCTGTGCCGAACTTCTGTTCGAAGAACTTGGGAAGATCTTTCAGTTTTGCTAATCCACCGCTCAAGAGTATTTTTTCGACTTTCCTCTCTCCTCCTTCCCCTGCTTCATAGAAAGAGAAAGTTTTTTCGATTTCCTCGAGGAGGTTCTCGATGTTCGTGTTCAGAACTGTTTCGATTTGCTCGGGTGGAATATCCTTGGCTGGAATCCCTTTGATGACTTTTTCAGCATCATCGACACTGAGCCCAAGGTCCTTTCTTATGTTTTCGGTGATAAAGGACCCGCCTATGGAGAGATCCCGGAATAATTGAGGCTTCTCTTTTTTGATGATGATGATGTTAGTGGTGTTTGCACCGAGGTTTATCAGAGCCACCGTCTTTTCCCGGTATAATTCTGGGTAATTGATTTCCAGAGCATTTTGAAGAGCAAACGCATCCACTTCTATAGCAAGCAGATTTTTACGGGCTTGTTGGACGACATTGCTGTAATTTGTGACTTTGTCTTTTTTTGCCGCGACAAGCAGGATGTCAAGGTTTTTATCCTCTGAACCGGCAGCGGGTTTCAGGATAGCGTAATCCACGGCGGTTTCTTCATAGGGATAGGGAATATTGTGCCTGGCTTCCCAGATGATGGATTCTGCCAATTCTTCGGTATCCATAGAGGGAAGAGATATTTTTTTGATAATCACTGAGCTCCCGGAGAGGGAAATGACAACGTTTCTGTTCGTGATTTTATTCTCGTCAAATATCATTTTTATGGTCTCAGACACAGCAGTCGAATCCATGATTGTCCCTTCGACTATGGCATCATGCGGCAGGAATTCCAAACCTATCTTCTGGACTTCGTAGATTTCTTCTCCGCCTTTTTTCTTTGATTTAAACTCGACAGCTTTTACGGCGTAAGAGCCGATGTCCAGCCCGACTATTGCTTTCTCTTTACCCAAACCAAACATTCTTCTTTCTCCCTTGTGTTCATAAATTTAAGCTTGGGTGCTTATTTTTAAATTTTTCCCTGAGTTTTTTTTCGACTTGATCTGGCACCAGATCCTTGAGGCAACCGCCCAACATGAAGATCTCCTTCACCATGTTTGAACTGAGGAAAGAATAACTGAGGTTGGGCATCATGAAAAATGTTTCGATTTCCGGGTCGAGTTTCATGTTCATCAGAGCCATTTGAAATTCGTACTCAAAGTCTGAGATAGCCCTTAGCCCCCTGATAACGACCTTGGCGTCGTTTTTTTTCGCGAATTCAACGAGCAAGCCGTGAAAGGCTTTGGCTTCTGTATTTTTTTGACCGGCAAAAATCTCCTTGATCATGCTCACTCTCTCTCCAGCGGAGAAAAGAGGTTTTTTCTTCGGATTTTCCAGTACGGCAACGAGAATTCTGTCAAAAATCTTTAAACCTCTTTTTATAATATCCACATGTCCGTTTGTGATGGGATCAAAAGAACCGGGATATACAGCTTTACGCATTTTTGGCTGTTGAGTGATTTCGCTCATTTTCGTTAAGTTACTATTATCAAAAAAATTATCCTTTGTCAATTCAAAAAATCACCAAATTTTTATCTGCTAGAGTGCCAATTTTTGTACATTTTTTGTGGTCATTTTGGACAATTTTAGTCACTTTATTCTTTCTAAAATTAATAACGGCTTGTCGTTTCAAATTTTCTCTTAGTGCCAAGCTCGCCTCATTTTTGAAAATATTCATTTTTAATTTTGACTGTTCTCATAAGTTTACAAAGATTGGCTTTAAGGTCAATCGCCAGAGGAGAGGATATCATAGGGTGAATTTTGATTGGATTTTCTCACCCCTAGGGGTTAAGGGCCTCATCAGCACCGATGATGTGTTTTTTCAAGGACTTACGTCGGTTTTTTTAAACGGAAAAAAGGAGACTGTTGCTTGTGCTCAGTAATTAGGTATCTCTTTTGGTGACGATATTGAAGGCAAAAGTGTCATTGCGATGAAGCGCAACAATCTCTTAAAGGAAAATACATTTCTTTTCTGAGATTGCTTCACTCCGTTCGCATTAGAAAAACGTTACTGAATTATTGGGCGGGCACAACAGGCCCCTTTTTATAAATAAGGGGGACAGTCCCTCTTTTCCTAAACATAAGGACTAAAAGGGACAGCCCTCAAAAAAGGGGCCTGTCCCTTTTTTCCCCTAATCCTGCTTTTTTTTTATTGAGAATGGGGATAAAATAGAAAATACAGGGGTCAAGCCTTGTCAGAGACGATGCCAGGTGGCTTGAATTGAGCGGCGTATCTTATGGTCTTGATAAAGTCTGACCCCCAGGAGAACATCATGAATAAAAGTCTATTTCTCAAAGGTATAATCGGGATGGCAGTCATTTTTTCTATCCCTTTTCTTTCTCTTTGTGATGAGGAGGATGTCTATTCCAAAAAGAGAGAGACGATGGTCCAGAGGCAGCTCCAGGGACGGGATATAACAGATAAACAAGTTCTGGATGCAATGAGGAAGGTACCCCGTCATCTTTTTGTCAGGCCTGGCCTGCGCAGCCATGCCTACGATGATTACCCTCTCGAGATAGATGAGGGCCAGACGATTTCCCAGCCATATATCGTTGCTATAATGACTCAGAGTCTCAAGCTGAAAGAGGGAGAGAAAGTCCTGGAGATTGGCACGGGTTCAGGCTACCAAGCGGCTGTTCTGGCTCACTTGACAGATGAAGTGTATTCGATCGAGATAAGGGAGAAGCTGGCGAAAAAGGCAGGAGAAACCCTGAAGACGCTGAAGTATGACCAGGTTCATGTCAAATGGGGTGACGGCTATTTTGGCTGGGAGGAGCATGCCCCTTTTGACGCCATTATCGTCACCTGCGCGGCCAATCATATTCCTCCTCCTCTGATCAAACAGCTGGGGGAAGGCGGGAGGCTCATCATTCCCTTGGGGAGCACCCTCTATTTTCAGTCCCTTACCCTGGTGACCAAAACCAAGGGCAAGCCTAAGACGAGGAACATATTAGATGTGCGATTTGTTCCTATGGTGGGAGAAATCAGCAAAAAGGAGAGCCAATAAGTACCCACTGGAAGCCAGGACGAGCACAAGGCTGTAACCGGCCCAGAAGGCGATCATCAGAGCAGATATTGAATTAACGACTGAAGAAAAAGCATTGGTTGCCCATGCCCAGGGAATAAGCCCTTTCTCCTGCTCGGCGAGAAGCCGGATTCCTGTAGGGAAAGGAAATCCCATCAGGAAGCCAAGGGGAAACACAGTCAAGAACGTCAGTCCCATTTTTAAGGGTGGATTGAGGTGAATGCAAAGATCATAAAAGGAAGGCAAGAGAAGGAGATAGAGAACAACGAGACCTGCACAGATGAGAAGGCTTTTTCTCAGGTTTCTTCTCAAATCCCGGCCAAGGATTTTTTTTGAAAAGAAACTCCCGACACCGGAAGCGAAAAGTAGAGAAAAGATTATGACTGAAGTCGAATAGAGGGGATGCCCCAGGAAGAGGATGAATTGCTGGATAAAAATTATCTCTACGAACATGAATGCCATCCCGATTGAACCGAAGTAGAAAAAGGTTTTTACGGATACGCCTTTTTTTCTTTTTTCCCGCCTTCGTAAAACATGCAGAGGCAGTAGTATCAGTATAAAAGCGATAATGATGGATTGGATAAGGAGAAGGAGCACCAGAAATTCACCTTGAAGAAAAGGGAGCCATTTCTGGCCAAGGACTCGATAAGTGGCCTTCAGCTTGGTTAATTTGAAAAAATTAGAGAAAAAGGGACGGTTATCGGTTGCAGGCTTTATTTGAAAGAGATAACCTCTGTAAAGCTCCTCTCTTTCTGGAGGAGAGAGAAGCTGAAGCGTGAGGTTGTAGTAGAGGGGGTTGTCCAGGATGTTGTGGAGGTTGACTTCTTCCGCTTTGATTCCCGGGTAGTAGACAAGGTCAAAAAGACATTTGGCTGAGAAGTCTTTTAATTTTTGGATTTCTTGCGGGGTGAAAGAGCTTTTTTTTATGAAGAAGCTGATGGTTCCCCAGCTTCTGAGGGTAATCATATGCAAGGCTGGGTCCAGGCCGCTCCTTTCCATTGCCTCAATCCAGGTGGCAAGAAGTTTTAACTCATGTCTGGGAGGCGGAAGGAGGTAGAGAGTCATACTGATGAGCCCGTTCGGGGATAATCGATTCAAGATATGGGCAAATGATTCGACAGTATACAGATAATTTTCGCTGAATCCATGCAGGCCTGTTCCTGTCGCACCGAACACATCTGTCAGGGAAAAAACGATTAAATCGTATGTGCCTTTTTCCTGTTTTAAGGCTGTACGGCTGTTGGCGGATAAGAACTGAATATTTTTTTGATTATAGAGGTTTCCGGTGGGGTCAGCTAATTCCTTTCGGAGGAGCTTCAAGGTAAGCGGATTTCTCTCGATTACTTTTATCTGACCTGCGTTGAAATAAAGGGCAGAAAGAACATCCAGACCTCCCTTTGGCTCGATGAGAAGAGTGTGGGGGCGTTCAACATAGGAATAGGCCAGGGATGCAGGAAGAAAGGAAAGGAATTCAAAGGAGGGATTTTGTCTGTTTCCCATGGCGGTGATGGCAGAAAGCTCTTCTCCATCTATGGAAAGACCGAATTGAGGCGGAAGTGTTTTATCATACAGGAGACTCAATCCAGGGGCGTATCTGAGGGCGGTTGACTCCAGGATATCGACGCGAGAAACAGCGTTCCA
>JGI2172J19969_10000876_pt1 | contig 13474 bp, 10 predicted proteins | sample DeeMarSWOR230_32_FD_19969 | JGI IMG/M metagenome (IMG submission 19969)
AGCAAGGCGGGCAACCGTCACATTCGATCGATGGCAATTCAGATTGCCTGGGCTTGGCTTCGGTGGCAACCCCAGAGTCAGCTCAGTCGGTGGTATGAGCAACGTTTCGCTCATGGCAGCCCTCGACTCAGGCGGATTGGGATTGTGGCCTTAGCAAGGAAGTTGTTGGTTGATCTGTGGCGATACCTGGAGAATGGTGTGATTCCCGAGGGGGCCCAACTAAAGGCGTAGAGGGCTAACAGACTCATGGGGGCACAACCGGAATCTACGAGTGTAACCTTTCGAGCTGGTGTGAGCTGCCCGTTCAATGATTCTTGGTCCTCTCGGGAGGACCGCCAGTTAGATGGGGCCGCTCACCCCGGCGCTTCCCGAATCGCCTATGGGCGAATACAGCATTAGGTGTCTGGCAAAAGAAGCCAGCACGGATAGAAGTTCGTTCGAGGCAAATACAGGCCTCACGTATAAGGAAGCCGCTAGCTCGATTGACAACTGAAGGAGTAACCAACGTGTAAAGAAAAAAGGAGCTTGACAACAAGCAGCCTCATAGAAGTATTCGCTCAACCACTTTCCATCCCCAATAGCTTCCCCCCAATCCATCCCACTTTTTTTTTGTGAAACCGTGAGAAAATAGGAGAAATTCCAAGAAAATTTTAGAATTAAACACAAGATGTGTAACTTGCAGTAAATACAAAGAAAATGAGGTAATTTCTTCTTGACATATACTCTTAATCTAAGATAATAGAAAGTGCGGATGAGTTGAACCGGAAAATTCCCCATAGCTTTGAAGGATACCCGGTAATCGTAGAAGAGACTGGGGAGATTCGGGCACTCCGAAAAAATCGGAACCAATGAGGAATAATCAGGAGTTAACAAGAATGAAAGGCTTAAGATTCTGGCTGTTCATCGTTTTGGCCCTCTTCATACCCGCATTAGCCCTGCTCGGCGGTTGTGGATCCAGTTCAAGTGACGGAGGGGGCGGGACCGGAACAGTGTCCTTGAGCCTTACCGACGCGACGATAGATGGGGTCAAAGCTGTATACGTAACCATAGAACAAGTATCTGTGCACAAGGATGAAGGTGGTGGCTGGCAGGATATCCCGGTCGAGACAAAGACTCACAATCTGCTCGAACTTGTGAACGCTGTGAGAGAAGAACTCGGCATCGCGTTATTGGAAACGGGCCACTACACGCAACTCCGAATGAAACTGACAGACCAACCTGACGACGGCATTAACATTCTGAGTGAATCCCATCCCTATGGGAACTACGTAATCGACGATCTCAATGAGTATACAAAGTTGAAAATACCTAGCGGGTACCAGACGGGCGTCAAGGTAGTCTGTGGGTTTGACATCAATCTGAACCAGACGACCGAGCTGGCTTTGGATTTCGACGCCTTAAGATCCATTGTAGAGTCAGGAAGTAGTGAGAACCTGCTTTTGAAGCCGACCATAAAGGTGTTCGAGCTGGACGAGTATTCTATCATAAGTGGAACAGTAACAGACGGCGAGAACGGGCTGCAGGATGTCCTGGTCAGTGCGCAGGATTATGATCCCACTGCTAGCGACGTTGTACAGGCATCGACAACAACAGATATAAGCGGATCATATGCGATCTTTGTTGCGCCAGGTACGTACAGCATCGTGGCTTACAAAGATAATTACGGTCCAGCGTGTGCTGAAATTGAGGCTCTACCTAACACTACTCACACAGAGGTGGATTTTCAACTTGCCAGTGCTGACACCGGAACCATTTCTGGCGCCGTCACAATAGCTAACGGTAGTGAGGAACAGCACGTAACGATCAGTTTCAGGCAGTCAACCCAGTGTAGCGCCGAAGATAAGGTTATCGAGATTAAGTCGGTCAATGTGCTCAAGGACGAGAGTTATAGCAAGACCTTACCAGTAGGGTTTTACGATGTCGTGGCCTGGACTTATAACGAGCTAACTCAGGAGGAGACCAACGTAGAAATTGTGGCTGATACTGAACCTACTATTCTAAACTTCGACTTCTGAACAGCAGAGCATTCAGCTAAGATCACTGTCAAAGGCAGGGGTGTTCGGCTCTGCCTTTCTGTTGATTTCAAGATGAACTCGATCATCGGGGACAAGCGAAAAGTATTGATTTGCGCTAGAAATCTTTACTGCATCGCCCTCCGGTCTCCCAAGTCTTGATTTCCGAACCTACCCATCAGCGATTCGCATCATAAATTGCCAGATAATCCCACCTTCAAATCCATCTCAGGATAGAGCCTATCGAAGGCCTTTAGCCGTACAAAGCGGTCTGGCACATTTATTGCTTTATGATACTAACAAAGCCAATGTAGATGTAAGGAGGGTTTATCATGGACGACAACAGATGGAACATAACGTATGAACAACTTAATCAGAGGTCTCGATGGTATTCTTCGCAACTCTGGTATATCCCGTTTGCCTATTTAGGAATTGTGGGAATCGGTTTGGAGAAGATACTGAAACTGTCATACCCGCTTAACAGTTTGGGGCTCGTCCTTTTCAGCATATTTTCCATATCAGTCTTCACGCACGTTTCTTCCATCAAGTTTTACGAACGTAGAACTGTCAGGAGCATGCAAGAGATAGAAGATAAGCCCATTTCGGGTGGTGGCAGGCCCTGGTATCTAAGTTTTGATTGGTACATTAGGTTGATGATAGGCTTTGCAAGCTATTTCTTTTTCGCCCATAGCGTTTTGTTGATGAAGAAAACGCTGACTGCGCAAGGGGTCATACTGGGAATCATTTATTCACTTCTTACAATCCTCTACGTTGTCATAGTTCGGCAAAATCACATTCGTAGTCGTGACTTGCTAAAGAGCATCCGGGAAGGCACCCATTAATAATACGCAGTAGCCTTAAAGGATTGCTTGGGATCTGATTGAAGAGGTCACGCGCAAATGGAAGAAAGGCGGCAATTTCCTCAGTTACCCGTGACGGCACCGGTCATTTGCTCCCGCTACGGGAGGCGGATGACCATGCGGGGCCTCGATATTAGCCAGCAGGGCTTGAAGCTCGAGGCCAATTTCGATTTACAGCTCGGTGAGTTACTGGATTTTGTCATTCTCTTGAATAGCACTGAGATACCTTGCAGGGGGAAGGTCGTTTCGATCGAAGAGCTCGGCTATAAGGTTCGGGCCAGGGTGCGTTTTACCCGAACAGCGAGTTCTGAGCAGAGGAAGTTGTTCGAGCATATCCATTTTCTGTCCCCCCTCCAAAAGGGTCTAATCGGCGGGTTATTGGTTTTTGCCGTTGCTTCTCTGGTTGGAGTGATAGTCTACAGTCAGTATTTTCGCTCACGTCCCGAGAGAAGACATGTGGGGGAAAATCGGCAGCTCGAAAGCGATATGTCGGGAGATCAGGCTCCGACCTCCAAAATGGAAGCAGGGCTAAAACCTCCCCAGGAGGGTGCGCCCTCGGATAAGGAGACAGTATTGCCAGTTCTCCCTGGCCGCGCAGTATTCAGTAAAGGTAGAGATATTCGAGAGCCTTCCACGGAGATAGCTAATTCTCGACCAGCAGCGATCATAAGCGAATCCCGTGGTGAATCGGAGATGATTCAGGATGCATCCGGAGATCCGGAACAAGCCAGGCTGGAGGGTCAGGAATCGGGCGAAATATCGAGAACAGAGGCAGAGGGTTTCCTTCCCTCATCAGGGAAGCGGATTCAGCCTACGGTCATCGGCAAAGATAGGCCACCAAGAGTGAGCCGTCCTGCGATTCGTCGATCAACGATCGCTCTTGGTGTAGAGGGCCGGGAACCCGTGGGTATGTCCAAACGGGTATCGGTCAGTCAGGGTCGGGTCTACTGCTGGATGCATGTCATCAATGGCAAGGGAGAGGCCATCATTGTGCGCTGGATCGGAGAGAAAGGAAAAAGGATCGCGGATGTCGATCTTCGTGTGGGCTCCAACAGCTGGCGGACTTGGTCCTATCTCTCTCTCCGACCAAGCATGATCGGCTCGGCACAGGTTGAAATCCGCGATAAGAATGGTGAGATACTTGAGATCTTATCCTTTGAGATAACGGAATAGTCGTGCCGACGGAACAATACAGAGTCATTAATTCAAGCAAGCCCGTTCATTTGGCCTTCGTTTAATACAAGATGTATTAGATAGACCAGCCTCGATCCTCGTTATTCTATGTTTCAATCGCAAATCAGTAGGTTCGCTAAAGCAGTCCGCCTCCCAAATAGTAGACTTCACTTATCCCACCCATTTTGCCCAGTCTTGAATCGCACAAAGAGTCAGAAGAAGTAAGATTTTCAGGGCACTCTATTGACTTTTTCCCCGCTCGGTGCTATGTGGACTGCGAACGAAGGCCGAGGATTGTCATGACAGAAGACAGACCCGAACGCCGCAAACATCCCCGTTTTGAAATCTCCTTTGCCATGAGTTTCCGATTTCTTCGAAATGATACCCGATCTGGTGATTCTCAGTCAATTGAGGCAATAGGTACTAAGACCCAGGGGAGAGTGGGCAATATTTCCCTCGAGGGCCTTTTCATCGAAGCTAACCCCACCGAAGATCAGATAAGGGAAATCATGAGGGCGAACCGGGACCAAGAGCAGCTTGACATTGAAATCGAGACTCGGCTGATGGGGGAGACTGTCAATCTGATGGGGAGGGTGGTTTGGTACGATATCATTCTGCCGAAACACGAACCTTACCATTTTCGAGCCGGCGTTTTCCTTGGACAGTTGGGCGGGCAAACCCAGAAGCTCTGGGGCAATCTGATCAGCAGTTTAGAACAGTAGGTTAGAACGGGCGGGGTGGGAATAGGACAATCTTTTAAATTGAGCCTTCCCGTTTTCTAATAGAGAACAGAGAGAGATACGGCTGATTAGATTTTCCAAATATAAGAATAGAGAAGGCAGCAATCAGAGAAAGGGGGCCTAAACTCATGGGGAAAAGGGATATCGAGCCCGGTGATATGGAGGCCTTTCTGGGCAAGAACACCTCCTTTGAGGGAAAGATGACCTTCGAGGGTATGGCGAGGCTGGACGGTAAGTTCGATGGTGAGGTCTCCTCGGGGGATTTCCTCTTCATCGGTGAGCATGCGGACATCGATGCAGAAATCAAAATCGGCACCCTGATCGTTGACGGAAAGGTGAGTGGGAACATTTCTGCAACCTCAAAAGTCGCGATTCATACCACTGGCAAGCTTCATGGAACCATCAATACTCCGGCCTTAGTGATTGAAGAAGGGGGTCTTTTCGAAGGAAACTGCAAGATGGACAGAGGTGCGGAGGCATCCTCCGGGGAGAAGGTTACCCCTCTCAAGGAAAAGGAGGCCAAGGAGGAAAAGATTATTGATCCTCTGGATGAGCTTTACTAATCGAATACAAGATGGATCAGGCAATTTAGGCGAGAAGCCAATGGGTAAAGATTTGAAACGCAAATCGATAAGGGCAGAGGTGATGTAGCCCCGGTTTAATAGGGGCAACTCCAAGAGGCTAAGAAGACTATCTAATTCAGTTAGGAACAAATACCTGAGGGGTCTGTCGATAGGAGTACCCCAAAAGATTGACTTTATTTTTGGACCTGCTAATATGGGGTTGCTACCCCCTTTGAGCTGAAACAGGAAATTGAGCACAGGGGAAGTTGAGTTGACATGGAGCCCGTTCTTCCGGATGAAGGGACGGGCTTTTTGTTAATTCAGGCACAGGGGACCAGGGGAGATGAAGTGCCCAAAGTGTGAGTATGAAAATAGAGAAGGGGCCAAATTCTGCAACGAATGTGGCAATAAATTAGAGGTTGCCTGCCCTGAATGCGGAAAGATAAACCGGCTTGGCAGTAAGTTTTGTGATGAATGCGGCCACAACTTAGGCCTTCGCTCAGAGCCTTCCGCCAGAGAACTCTCCTTAGACGAGAAGCTGGCAAAGATTCAACGGTACCTCCCCAAAGGCGTTACTGAGAAAATCCTGGCCCAAAGGGATAAAATCGAGGGCGAGCGTAAGCAGGTTACGGTGATGTTCTGCGACATGGAGGGATTTACCGCACTCTCCGAGAGGCATGGCCCTGAGGAGGCATACTCTATCATGGATCAGGTCTACGAGATCTTGATCCACAAGGTTCATGACTATGAGGGCACGGTCAATGAGATGACCGGTGATGGGATTATGGCCCTTTTTGGGGCGCCCATTGCATTGGAGGACGCCCCTCAGCGGGCGATCAGGTCAGCAATGGCGATTCACCGGGAGATGGCGAGGTTTAGCGACAGAAAAAAGCAGGAAAGAAAAGGCATACCGCCCCTGAGAATGCGGGTCGGCATTCACACAGGTCCCGTGGTCGTGGGGACTTTGGGTAATGACCTCCGGGTTGAGTTCAAGGCGGTGGGGGATACAGTGAATCTGGCCTCAAGGATGGAGGAGCTGGCAGAGCCGGGCTCAACATATGTGACTGGGGAGAGCTTCAGGCTGACCGAGGGGCTCTTCCGGTTTGAGGCCCTAGGGGAAAAGGCGCTTAAAGGCAAGGAAGAGCCGGTCACTGTCTACAGGGCCATCGCCCCCAGCACCAGGAGGACACGGTTTGACGTCAGTGCGGAGCGGGGACTTACGCCCTTTGTCGGGAGGGAGCGGGAGCTTGAGCTTCTACTGGATGGTTTGGACCGGTCTAGGGCAGGCGGTGGCCAGGCCTTTTCCATCGTGGCCGAGGCCGGGGTGGGGAAATCCAGGTTTTTATATGAGTTCAGAAAGGCCGTGGCCAACGAGGATGTGACCTTTTTAGAGGGGAGATGCCTCTCTTACAGCAGGGGTGTCGCGTATCATCCGGTCATAGATATCCTGAAGGCAAACTTCGATATCGGGGAAGGCGATGGGGATTTCGAGATCGGGGAGAAGGTCAAAAGGGGCCTGAAGATATTGGGGGCCGATGAAGCCTCGAACCTTCCATATCTTCTGGAACTGTTGGCGGTTAAAGACAGCGGCATTGACAAGATCCCCATGGGCCCCGAGGAGAGGAAAGACCGAGTCATTGAGGCATTAAAGCGCATCTACCTTAAGGGTTCGGAGATCCGGCCCCTCATCACGGCCTTTGAGGACCTCCACTGGATTGATAAAAGCTCCGAGGAGTCCTTGAAGGATCTATTGGATAGCATATCGGGGGCAAGGGTCTTATTGATTTTCACCTACCGGCCTGAATTTGTGCACACCTGGGGCGCCAAGTCCTATCACAGCCAGGTAACTCTTAATCGACTTTCCAACCGGGAGAGCCTCATCATGGTCTCTCATCTTCTGGGCACGGAGAATCTTGATAAGAATCTTGAGGAGCTCATCCTGAAGAAGACAGAAGGAGTTCCCTTTTTCATCGAGGAGTTTACAAAGTCCCTTAAAGAGCTGAAGATCATTGAGAGAAAGGATAACGAATATCATTTAACAAAGGATATCCAGGACGTGATGATTCCTTCCACGATCCAGGATGTCATCATGGCGAGGGTCGATACATTGCCTGAGGGGGCGAAGGGAGTCCTCCAGACGGGTTCTGTAATTGGGAGGGAGTTCAGCTATGAGCTCATAAAAAGGGTGACGGGCATATCGGAGCGAGAATTACTGTCTCATCTGTCTGCCTTAAAGGATTCAGAATTGATGTATGAAAGGGGTATTTACCCCCAATCGACGTATATTTTCAAGCATGCGATGACGCAGGAGGTCGTCTATGAAACCCTTCTTCTGCAGCGGCGGAAGGTTTTACATGGGCTGGTCGGGGAAGCCATCGAGGAGCTGTACACAGACCGCATCAAGGAGCAGTACGAACTGCTGGCCCGTCACTACGGCCTTGCCGAGGACTGGGAAAAGGCGGTGCACTTCGGCCGGCTGGCCGGCGAAAAGGCCCACAAGTTGAGTCAGTTCCAGCAAGCGGTCACACTTTATGAACAGGCCGCAGAGTGGCTCCTGAAACTCCCGGGAAACAAGACCCAGCAGGAAAGCCTGGTGGACATTCGGTTGGAGATCTGCTGGAACAATATCGGATTGGGGCAGTTCGAAAAAGCGGAGGAGGTGGGTTTGCAGGCCGAAACTGCGGCGAAGGTGTTGGATGACCGGGCGCGACTCGGCATAACATATCTCGGAATAGGCACCGCTTACGTTTTCCTGGGTAATTTCCAAAAGACCGAACACTATTCCTTGCAGGCCATCCAGCATCTTGAGGGGACCGGCGAAGAAAGCTCATTAGCGATTGCCAACCTCCTTTTGGGAGCATGCTATATCGGGCAGGGCCTGTGGCGGAAATCCGAGCCACATATTTCAAAAGCCGTAAGGGCCTATGAAAAGCTGGACCAAAAAACCGAGTATGTTATGGGGTGGAAGGCTCTTGGCTACACCATAGGATGCGCTGAATTGGGGTACAACCTGGGGGTCGTGGGCCGGATTGCAGAAGCCAAGGAGCTTTTCGAGAGGGGATATGCGCCGGAACTGGAACAGGTCAGCAATCTCACCACCAAGATGTCCTATTGTTCATGGCAGGGTCTTTTTATCTCCCTGATCGGTGAGGACCATTTCGGGGCCTCAGCCAGGATGGATCAATTGGTGGAGCTGGCCGAACGATCGGATTCCCCTTTTATGATTCTCGTCTTTAGCGTCGCCAAAGCCAATGTCCTGCTGGGGATGGAGGATTTCGAATCGGCGCTGTCTTCAAGCCAAAAAGCCCTGAAGGCCATCGAGGGAAAACCGATCCGCACCGGGCATGTGGTCAATCTCTATTACGACCTGGTGCTGGCCGAGTTGGAGTCGGGCAACCAGGCGTCGGCAAAGCAGCATTACGAGGAAGGACGGCCGCTGGTCGAGCTGGCTCCGCACTGGTGGGGGCCCCGCTTCGACTTCCTGCAGGGGCTGCTGCTCATGGCGGAGACTTCCCCCGACTATACGCGGGCGGAAGAGTGCTTCCAAAAGTCGATACAGGGTGACGAAGAGGTCGGCGCGGTCGTACCTGCAGCCCAGACGCGTTTTTATCTGGCCCAACTGCTGGCGCAAAAAGGAGAGGTTGAGCGCAGTCGCTCTCTGCTCAGCGAAATCCGGGACCAGTTTCATGATTGGGATATCTCCGTCTGGCAACAAAAGTGCGAGCAGGCGCTGGAGGCCTTGGAGAATTGAGGATAAAGGATTACGGTTGCTTCAAGATCTTGCAGAACCACTTATTAAGGAGTGCCTGGATTCAATATTTCAAGATGAATCAGCAAATTCTGACTCAGTGCCGATCATCATAGATTTCTATCGCAATTCGTTAGGCTAGCGCCATCCCCTTGGAAGAGCATTCCGAGAAACTCAAGAAACAGGCATGGTTTGTTGGAAAAAGAAAAAGATGGGAGACCCAAATCCTTTAGTGAGGATGGATTCGTTCTAAGCCCCAAATCCAAGTCTTTTTGAGACATTCCCGCCGGCTTCTTTAACGACGGGGATAATTTTCCCTTTCAGTACCGCATCGGTTATTCGGAAAGAAGGGCCACAAACGGAGATTCCCCCCACGACTCGCCCCGTATAATCTCTGATGGGAACGCCAGCACACCTCACGCCTAGGCTGTATTCTTCATTATCCAGGGCATATCCCTGCTTAGCCACCTCTTTCAGGTGTTTGATGAACGCGGCTTTATCGATGATGGTATTCTCCGTAAACTTATCCGTATTGTCCAAAACGCCCAGCTTTTCCAATTCCTCTTCCGATACAAACGCGATCTGGGCCTTTCCGATGGCTGTGCAGTGGATAGGAAGTCTCCACCCGACCCGATCTGCCACCTTCACCATTTGGTTGGGCTCTTCCACATCGAGGTAGATGGCGGAGCCCTGCTGGATCGTCCCGATACAGGCCATTTCATTGCACTGCTTTACGATTTCCCTCAGGAAGGGCTTGGCCTGCCGGACTAGGCCAAGCTGTTTGATAAAAGTCTGGCCCAATTCCAGGCTCTTCAGCCCCAACCGGTAGTTCTCGGTGGCCTTGTTCTGCTCGATGTATCCCTTTGCCTCAAGGGTTGCCAGTATTCTGAAGACCCTGTTCTTATGGAGGTTGAGCCTCTTGCTAAGCTCGGTCACCCCAAGTTCATCCCTGTTCCCTTTGAACTCCTCCAAGAGATTCAATGCGTTATGAATAGACCGAATCGTGTAGGTGTCCTTTTCCCGTTTAGCCATACCCTCACCTCCATATCGATATTAGAAAAAATATACAAAAAATGTTTTATTCGTATCAAGACGATATTTTAAGAATGGTGAGACAACGAGAGATATTCTCAGGAAATCGATTTCAAGATGAACTCGAAACCGTGCCCCTCTGTCCAATTCTATCGATATGCGAAAGAAATCTTGTCTACCGATGATTTCGATGCGCTCACGCAGATTGACAGGAATTCCCTGACTTTCGGCAGAACGGGAGAAAGCCACTAGCTCGATTGACTGATAAAGGAGAGGCTCAGTCCCATAGTTAATGACGAAAGATAGAGCTTGTTCTTTTTTTCCATTTTGTACTATTCTGCATTTATCAAAACCGATCCTTTCGGAGAGAAGAGGATGAGCGTCTGTGATCGTGGCGCGTCGCGGATTGTTTCTCTGAGGGTAGGAAGAACGGCCAACTCCAACTCTCGAGAGTTTCTAGGAAATAGATAGCTGATATGCAAGATACAGACAGTTCCAGTCGAGATTTAGTAAAGGCCTTTGAGGACACCTGTAGAAGGGAGGGTCTGAAGCTTACGTATCAGCGCCTAGCAATACTTCACGCACTGGCAAATGCAAAAGATCATCCGGGGGCGGAGGACATATATGAGCAGGTTAAGTCGAAAGTTCCCCCTATTTCCTTTGACACCGTTTACCGCACCCTGGCCCTTTTCGAGCGCTTCGGAGTGATCGCGAGGGTGCAGTATCCCGATGACCGAGCCCGATACGACCCAAATACGGCCCCCCACCCCCATATCATCTGTATTTACTGCAAGAAGATCGAGGATTTTCATTGCTCAACCTTCGATGAGGTCAAAATACCAGAAGAAACAGAAAAATGGGGTATGGTAAAAAGCAAGCATTTGGAATTAAGGGGAATATGCCGGAAGTGCCTGGAGAATGAGAAGAAGGGGGGAACGAGCGGTTGACGGGGGAATATTTTTTTTGTATATTAATCCCAGTAATTCCTGATTAGGAATTAACGGCAATGGCTCCCTTGAAAAAGCCCTATTTGCTTCATTCCATACAACAGTATTCAAGTGAAATGGCCACAGGGACACAAATGGCGCAAAAAGATCGCTCTTCACCAGAACTCTCAAACGAGGCAAAACCCCCTTCCCTGAATGGCTCCTTCATTTTCTTTGGGAGTAAGATGGGCCGAATCAAGGAACTTATCGATCAAGTGGCCAAGACCGATGCTACCGTCCTCATTCAAGGAGAAAGCGGCACAGGCAAGGAAATTGTGGCCCGTGCCCTGCATCTCTATTCCCTTCGGAGGGATAAACCCTTCATCAAGGTCAACTGCGCCGCCCTGCCCGATAATCTCCTTGAAAGCGAGCTCTTCGGTTATGAGAAAGGTGCCTTCACCGGGGCCTACAGGCCCAAGCCCGGAAAATTCGAGCTGGTACACGGGGGAAGCATCTTTTTGGACGAGATCGGGGATATGAGCCCACCACTGCAGGCGAAGTTCCTTCAGGTTTTACAGGATGGGGGGTTCTCCCGGTTGGGGGGTAGAACCGATATCCAAGTCGATGTGCGCGTTCTGGTGGCCACCAATAAAAACCTGGAAGAAGCCATACGGGCTGGCCGTTTCAGGGAGGATCTGTACTATCGGCTGAATGTGGTCAATATCTCCGTTCCTCCCTTGAGGGAGAGGAGACAGGAGATACCGATCTTTGTTAGCCATTTCCTCGAAAAATATAGGGAGAAGTATAATAAACGGGCAAGCAATCCTTCCCCAAAGTTGATGAGGAACCTCACGCGCCACCACTGGCCAGGGAATGTCCGGGAATTGGAGAATATGATAAAGCGCCTCGTGGTACTGGGCGATGAGGAAGCCATCATCGAAGAATTAGGCACTAAGGCAAAGGAAAAAAGAGGCGTCTACGAATCCAACCCCCAACCCCCAGCCTCAATCCCTCCCGTCCTGCCCCTCAAGGAGGTAAGCCAAGGAGCCGCCATGGAGGCAGAGAAGCAGGCCATTTTGAAGGTCTTGGCCCAGACCAACTGGAACCGCAAAAGGACTGCAGAACTGTTGGACATCAGCTACAAAGCCCTACTGTATAAGATAAAGCAATACGGCCTGGCCAGGTAGAGTCGCGGGCGGCCATGGAAAAAGGGATAATTGCGGAGTACGCTTTTATCCCTTTTTCTATCTGTTTAGCCACTTCATTTTACTTAGGGGGCATTACAGATTCAAGATGTTATCGATCATCGGGGGGCGAGTCAAAATTATCGATATGCGAAAGAATTATTTCCCATGAAGGATATCCATCCAGCGATTCGCTTCAGAAAGCATGAACATAGGTTCTTCTCCATTTTCCCTTAGTTGTTGCCTGTCCAAATAATGCCACCTTCAGATCCATCTCAGCCAGATTTTGACAAATTCTGAGAAAATCCTTTCTGAATAGGCGTGACCCGCATATCAATCTAACCTCAAAATACAGTGTTTCTACCTAAAAAATACAGTGATTACCCTATTTTCTTCTTTATAGCTTTTTTTATCATGTTGGTATGGCCCGTGTTTGGGGATTTAAGACCTGATCAATAAGGGGATAGACGCATGGATGAAAAGCGGAGGTTTGCTCGGTTTCCCGTAACGGCATCGGTCATTTGCTCTCGCTATGGGAGACAGATGACCATGCGAACCCTCGATATCAGTCAGGGCGGGTTAAGGCTTGAGGCCAATTTCGAATTAGGGGTTGGTGAGTCCATGGATTTTGTCATTCTCATAAATGGCACCAGGATACGGTGCAGGGGAAAGATCCTTGCAATCGAAGAACTCAATCACAAGGTTCAGGCCAGGTTGCGTTTTACCCGCACATCGAGTTCGGAGCAGAGGAAATTATCCGATTATCTTCATAGCTCTTCCGTGAAGCCCTTCGAAAAAAGGCTAATCGGTGGGCTGTTCATTTTAGCCGGCGTTTTTCTGGCCGTCATGATCGGCTACACTCGGTATTTTCACCTGGGCCCCAACAAAAGGCTTGCCGAGGAAAGTCGGCAACTCAAAGATGATCGCTCGGCGAGCCCAGTTTCCGAATCCAAAATGGAACCCGAAACTGAGTCACGGAAAGAAAACATACGCCCAGAAAAGGAAACGGTCGTTTCCGCTCGCTCCAGCCAGGGAGGGTTCACTCAAGAAAATGATATTAAACCCCATAAGGACTCAGCTTCCTCTGAACTACCGGGGGTGATCGGTGAATCCGGCGCTGAATTTCAGGCCATGCAGGATAAGCACCAGGGTTCCCAACCATCCCTAGTTCAGAAGCCTGAATCAAAAGAGGTCTTAGAAAAACCTGTCAAGGATTTTGGGCACCCATCAAGGCAG
>JGI2172J19969_10000879_pt1 | contig 13439 bp, 8 predicted proteins | sample DeeMarSWOR230_32_FD_19969 | JGI IMG/M metagenome (IMG submission 19969)
GTGGCACCATTGGCGACCACGGTATAGCTGTAATGAGTCAGCGTGAAGGATTAAGGTTCTCCATGACTTTGGAAAGCGACTGTGCTCCACTGAATAAATTAGTGTCCCAACTGCTGGAGACCTCATCCAGGATTCACTGCATGCGTGACCCTACCAGGGGTGGGCTAGCGACCACGCTCAACGAATTAGCCCGGCAATCGAAGGTGGGCATTGTGGTAGAAGAGGCGAAGATACCAGTGAAGGAAGAGGTTAAAGCTGCATGCGAGCTTCTGGGCCTGGACCCCATTTATGTGGCCAATGAAGGCAAGCTGGTAGCTGTAGTTGACCCCGCCGATGCCGGTAAGATTCTTGCCCGAATGAGAAAAAATAGCTATGGTAGAGATGCAGCCATCGTCGGCGAGGTAACCAACGAGCACCCGGGGAAGGTGGTAATGAAAACAAAGCTCGGCCCCTCCCGAATCGTTGATATGCTATCCGGAGAATTGCTACCCCGGATATGTTAGATTGTTTGACAGTCAGAATTCGCCAGTGCTACACTTCGCTCACCTGTGAAGCGTATTGGTATTCTGTATCACCCTCGACGGGAGAAAGCCCGAGACTTAGCTGAGAAACTGGAAGAGTTGCTATTCTCTCAGGGAGTCACTTCGTGGCGATGCTCAGCTTGGGATGAGGATGAAGCTAAACCCCAGGTGGCGGACACGGAGTTAATTCTCAGTATTGGTGGAGATGGCACTATCCTCCATTCTGCCCGAATCATAACTCCCCTATCAGTACCCATTTTAGGTATAAACCTAGGCAGGCTGGGATTTATCACGGAGATGGATGGCAATGAAGTTTTGTCTAATTTGCCCGATTTGCTCAAAGGGAAAGGCTGGATTGAGGAAAGGGCCATGCTCGAGGCTCAGGTTGCAAAGAAAAGCTTCCATGCTTTGAATGATGTAGTGCTACGAAGTGTTGCGATCCGCCTGGTCAACATAGAAGCAGAAATTGATGGCACCGCAATAACCACTTACAGAGCCGATGGCATAATTGTGGCCACCGCTACTGGGAGCACCAGCTATTCCTTAGCATCTGGCGGCCCAATTCTTCATCCTCAATCCAATGAAATCGTCCTCCAACCAATATCCTGCCACCTGGGATTGAGNCATGCCCTGGTACTGCCTCCNCAGAGCATAGTTGATTTGAAGGTTGCCCACAGNGAAAAGGTCATANTNAGCATTGANGGACAAGTTGAATTGCCACTATCAGACGGGCAAAATATCAGAGTGAAGCTCAGCCCNCACANNGCNCGCTTCTTAAGAATTCACNAGCCAACCTATTTNTATAGNTCGCTGTGGCAAAAACTGGGAGGAAGAAGAAATGAAAGCTGATATAAANGTTGATAGGGCAANGGTGAGCGATGCTNCCTCCNTGCACCAGATGATCAGTCATTTTGCTGATAAAGGGGAGATATTGCCTCGTGCCTTATCTGAGATATATGAGGATATTAGAGATTACTTCGTAGTCAGGAAAGGAGATCAAGTTATCGCTTGTGCGGCATTGCACGTTACCTGGGTTGATTTAGCTGAAATCAGGTCTCTGGCTGTCTATGAAAAGGAACAGAACCAAAGGATTGGCTCTTTGCTCGCCCAGGCCTGTCTTGAAGAGGCCAAGGAATTAGGAATACCCAGGGTTTTTTGTCTCGTTCGTAAGCCTGCTTTTTTTGAAAAACATGGCTTCCAACTAATCGACAAAACGGAGTTGCCCCAGAAGGTATGGGCAGAATGCTATCGCTGTCCCAAGTTTCCCAACTGCGATGAGGTAGCTCTTATTCGCCACCTCTGAAGCTCTGCAGGCAAAGCGGTGAAATTTTAGCTAAGTAGCAATAGCATGTTGAAGCCGGAAAAGAAGCTAGCCAGTCAACAGATTTATCAGGGGCACGCGGTAAACATACGTGTGGACACCGTGGAGAAAGTTAGCGGCAAAAAAACCACTAGAGACGTGGTGGAGCACAGCGATTGTGTAGCCGTAGTAGCCCTTGATGAACAAGATAATGTCATTCTGGTTCGCCAATTCCGCCATGCAGTGGACAGGTTTCTTCTGGAAATACCTGCTGGCGGCATTGACTCTGGTGAAGAGCCTATTGACTCTGTGCGCCGCGAATTACAGGAGGAAATTGGCTACTTCCCCCAGAAAATAGACAAATTGGGGGGCTTTTACTCCATCCCAGGCTATGGCACGGAGTATCTCCATTGCTTTTTGGCTACCGACCTTGTGCCCGCTCGTCTCGTGGCTGAGGATACTGACGATATCGAGCTGGTCCGACTTTCCCCAGATGAAATCCCCCGACTTATTACCTCGGGCGAAATCTGCGATGGCAAAAGCATCGCCGCCTTGCTTATGTTCCTCTTTAGACAGCAAGGGAAGTAGGCTCGTCTGTAAGGTGGTATCCCGATTGACGCACGTGCCAAATCGACTATTTTACGGTGCAGTTGATGTGACCTAATAATTCAGGAAATTACAACATATATAATTAACAGGATTTTAACACAAGTAGGTTAATATACTCTAAGCTAGAGATGTTGGAAAAACTGAACTGCTACGTGGCAAAAGTATGCATCTTTTTGATTACGGTAGCTCTCATTGCCGGGATGGCAGGCTGTGGCCCTCTTTCTCGAGACCTGAAAATACGGACTTGGTATGATTTAGATGCCATCAGGAACAACTTAGGCGGTCATCACATTCTGATTAACGATCTTGATTCTACTATTGCCGGTTATGCGGAGCTGGCGAGCCCGACAGCCAATGGGGGAAAGGGCTGGGAGCCGATTGGAGGCTATTTTTCTTATATTTTTCAGGGCACTTTCGACGGGCAAGGATACGAAATACGTGACCTATTCATCAACCGCCCTGACGAGCTTTGTGTGGGGCTTTTTAGTATTGTTGATGAGGGAGGGGTTATCGAGAATGTCGGCGTGGTTAACACCACTGTAACTGGCCGTGCTCTTGTTGGTGGTCTGGTGGGAGGGAATGCGGGTACTGTGAGCAACTCCTATTCCGGAAGCAGTGTGACTGGCGAGGAGTGTGTCGGTAGCCTGGTGGGAGCTAATGAGTGGGTGGGTACTGTGAGCAACTCTTATTCTACCGGCAGCGTGACCGGCGAGTGGCGTGTTGGCGGTCTAGTGGGAGATAATCGGGGCACTGTGAGTAACTCTTATTCCACTAGCAGCGTGACTGGCAATTCAGGTATTGGTGGTCTGGTGGGATTCAATATAGAGGAGGGCTCTCTGAGCAACTCCTTCTATAATTACGATGAGGTTCTGATTAATGGGGAGAACATAATTACTATTGGAGCTTTGTTCAATGGAGACTTTGACCAATGGCTTGCCAACGATAAGTTTTTAGATGTCAACGAAAGGCTTTCTCAAGAAGGCGGTTATTACGTGATAAATGATGTAGCTGATTTCAAACAGCTACTCGCCTTTGGTCAGGACAATTCATTAAAATTTAGATTGGAAAACGATCTCGATTTAGGCAGTGAACCCAACTTCTACATCCCTTACTTTGCCGGAGAGTTTGATGGTAATGTTCATAAAATCTCGAACTTGAACTTCGACTTTAACTTTGTTTCGCATGTTGGATTATTTGGATACCTTGCTCTTGGTGGAAAAGTCACCCAGGTCGGTGTCGAGAACGCAAACATAACTGGCGCTAGTTTTGCTGGCTGTCTGGTGGGATACAATCGTGGTGGCACTGTGAACGACTCTTATTCCACCGGTAACGTGACTGGGAGCATAAGCGTGACAGGCAATGAGGAAGGTTTCGGCGGTCTGGTGGGATACAATGTGAAGGGCACTGTAAGCGACTGCTATGCCACGGGCAGCGTGAGTGGCAATTCGCGTGTTGGTGGTCTGTTGGGATATAGTTCAGGCACTGTGAGCAACTCCTATTCCACAGTCAACGTGACTGGCGGCTGGTCGGTTGGCGGTCTGGCCGGACTGAATTCAGGCATTATAGACAACTCATATTCCACCAGCAGTGTGACTGGCGAGTGGTCGGTTGACGACCTGGCGGGATTAAATTCTGACACTACGTACAACTCCTATTCCAACGGCGGCGTGCCTCCCGTGCCTCCTAGCGAAGATGGTGTTGGTGGTCTGGTGGGACGGAATTATGGCACCGTGCACAACTCTTTCTGGGACACCGAAACTAGCGGACAATCTACTTCGGATGGCGGCATGGGCAAGACCACCGCGGAAATGCAGGACATCGCCACTTTCTCAGGGGCGGAGTGGGGCATAGTTGCCGTCGCTCCGGGCGTGACTAACGACGCATACGCCTGGAATATCGTTGACGGAGAGACCTATCCCTTCCTGAGCTGGGAGTCCATTTCTTAACACAACCGGAGCTTAGATGATCGGGCCGAACCTATAATATACCTAAGGGTGAAATCGCCCATTAGCCTGAAATATTACTTAGTGGCACACTAAGATGTACCGTGGCTCCTTAACTCTATAGCATGTCTTGAATACCATACAAAAACTATTGACAATTTCCTAGATAGCGGTATAATATGCTCTACGAGAATCGCCTTTATAAGAAATAGGGTTCAAGACTAACATCAAGGTGGGTGATCAAGTGTGTGCGTCACAGAGTTGCGGCAGTTCCCACAATGCTCAGCCCAGCACATGTAGAAATGTGAACTCGCCTCCCTTTCCCTGCCGCAGCAAAATCAACCCTCCCTTTCGAAATCCAAGGCTGTTTAAAAAATGTGCAGTTGCCCAATTTATTGGTCTTGTAAACAATGACAAATGACAAGGTTCAAAACCAAAATGGGAAAAAGGAGCAGTTTTGGCATTTAAGTATTGGGATTTCAATTGCCATCGGGATTTTTAAATTTGGAATTTGTCCAAGGCGACTACAAAATTTGGAGGTGAAGTATGAAGACAATACTTAGTTCGAGGAGAGACCATTACCTAACAAGACTTAGCATCTTTTTGATTACGGTAGCCTTAATTGCCGGGATGGTAGGCTGTAAGGAAGGATGGGTTGGGTACGACCTCACTATCGCCATCACCGAAGGCGGCTCAATAACGCGCCCCAGGCCCAGGGAGGGAACTTTTACCTACGCCTATGACGCCGGGAAGGTGGTCAACCTGGTGGCCAAACCTGAAACAGGCTACAAGTTTGTCAACTGGACTGGCAACGTGGATGACATTGCCGATGTCGAGGACGCCACCACCACCATCACCATGAACGATGACTATTCCATAACGGCTAACTTTGCCCTGGAAATCCTAGAAATATCCAACTGGTATCATTTGAATGCTGTCAGAGACAACCTGGGCGGTAATTATCTTTTGATAGACAGCCTCGATCGCACCACTACCGGTTATGAGGAGCTGGCAAGTGAGGCAGCCAATCTGGAAAGTGGCTGGGATCCGATTGGAACTGGGGGTCGCCCATTTACCGGAACTTTCAAAGGTAACGATTGTGAAATAAGGGACATGTTTATCACTCGTCCTAACGAAGATTATGTGGGGCTTTTCGGTCATGTTGGTGTGGAAGGAAAAATCATGGATCTCGGCGTGGTGAACGCCACTTTGACTGGCGATGAGAATGTTGGCGGTCTGGTGGGAATTAATGAGGGGGGCACTGTGAGCAACTCTTATTCTACCGGCAGCGTGAGTGGCGGGTCTCATGTTGGCGGTCTGGTGGGAAGGAATAATGATAAGGCCACTGTGAGCGACTCCTATTCCGAAGTCAACGTGGATGGAGATGATGGTGTTGGCGGTCTGGTGGGAAGCAATGATGATAAGGCCACTGTGAGCGACTCCTATTCCGAAGGCAGCGTGACTGGCAAAAATGGTGTTGGCGGTCTGGTGGGAATTAATGACGGGGGCACTGTGAGCGACTCCTATTCCGAAGGCAACGTGACTGGCGAAAATGGTGTTGGTGGTCTGGTGGGAAGAAATTGGGAGGGCACTGTGAGCAATTCCTATTATAATTACGAAGAGGTTCTTATTAAAGAGGCGCACATCATTACTATCGGTGCTTTGTCCGATGAAAGCTTCAAACAATGGCGTGCTGACAAAAAGCCTTTTGATATCAATGAAAGTGAAAGGCTTTCTCAAAAAAATGGTTATTACATGATAAATAATGTCATTGATTTCAAAGAGCTACTCGCCTTTGGTCAAAATCCTTTATTGAAATTTCAATTGAACAGCGACCTGAATTTAAGCGATTTAGGCGATGAAGCCAACTTCTACATCCCTTATTTTGCCGGAGAGTTTGATGGCAATGGCTTCACAATCTCAAACTTGATCTTCAACTTTGATTTTGTTTGCAATGTTGGATTATTTGGATACCTTAAGGATGGAGTAGTCCAGCGGGTGCATCTCGTGGACGTAAACATAACTGGAGCTAATTTTGTTGGCGGTCTGGTGGGAAATAATTGGGAGGGTACTGTAAGCGACTCCTATTCCACAGGCAGCATAACTGGGAATGATGATGTCGGCGGTCTGGTGGGAATTAACGACAAAGCAGGCATTGTGGAAAACTGCAATTCCACATGCAGCGTGACTGGCAATTACCATGTTGGCGGTCTGGTGGGATGTAATTACGGCGATGAGGGCACTGTGCTGGACTCCTATTCCACCGGAAGCGTGTCTGGCAATCGGCGTGTTGGCGGTCTGGTGGGACATAATCATCTGGGCACTATAGATAAATCCTATTCCAACGGCAGCGTAACAGGCAGCGTACTAGACAGCGTAATTGTCGGAGATGTTGTGGGCGGTCTGGTGGGATGGAATGAGGGCATGGTGAGCCAATCCTATTTCACCGGCAGCGTGTCTGGCGACAACTGGGTTGGCGGTCTGGTGGGATGGAATGGTAAAACTGTGAGCAGATCCTATTCCACCGGCAGTGTGTCTGGCGACGACTGGGTTGGCGGTCTGGTGGGAACTAATGGTGTCGAGGGCACTGTGAATACAACTTACTCCATCGGCACAGTGACCAGCGTGACCGGCGATGAGCATGTTGGCGGTCTGGTGGGAGAGAATTTGGGCGAAGATGTGAGCATTAGCAAATCTTTCTGGGACACCGAAACCAGCTTACAAGATTATTCGGATGGCGGAATCGGCCAGACGCCCTATAAAATGAAGAGCTTCGACACCTTCAATTTGGCGGGGTGGAAGATAACGGCAGTCGACAATTCTGATATGCGCCTCAACAAGATATACAAATGGAATATCGTTGACATTGAGAGCTACCCCGACGATGCGACCTATCCCTTCCTGAGCTGGCAGCCTTAAATGGGGTCAACTCTATTTCTCCAACGAGATTGCTTCGACATACCTCGCTTGACTGGCAACGCCATAGAGGCGAAAAAAATAAGTCTGACCCTGTGGTACCCATTGACAGTGACGAAGGGGCAATATAATAATACTATAAGCTAGAGATGTTGGAAAAACTAAGTTGTTACTTGGCAAGGGTTATCATCTTTCTGATTGCGCTAGCCCTAATGGCCGGGATGATAGGCTGTGCTCCTGTTCAGTACAACCTCACCACCTCCAGCACCGAAGGCGGCAAGGTAACCACACCTAGTGAGGGGACTTTTACGTACAACAAGGGAACAGTGGCCAACCTGATGGCCGAGCCTGAAGATGGCTACCACTTTGTCAACTGGACTGGCGAAGTAGGCACCATTGCCAATGTGAACGCTGCCACAACCACCATCATTATGAACGACCACTATTCAATCCTCGCTAACTTTGCCCTAGTAATATGGGAAATAAGGGACTGGTATGATTTGGATGCCATCAGAGACGACCTGAGTGGCCCCTGTGCTCTAATGAACGACCTCGATTCTACCACTGCCGGTTATGAGGAACTGGCGAGTGAGACAGCCAATGGGGGAAAGGGCTGGGAGCCAATTGGAACTGTTGCTGACCAGTTTGTCGGGAGTTTCGACGGTCAGGGATATGAGATAAGTGACCTGTTTATCAACCGCCCTGACGAGATTAATGTAGGGCCTTTTAGTGAGATCGGGCAGGAGGGGATCACCAAAGATATCGGCTTGGTGAACGTTACTGTGATTGGCAATGATTACGCGGGCGGTCTTGTGGGACATAATGATGGCATGGTGAGCGACTCCTATTCCACTGGCAGTGTGACTGGCAATTCATCAATTGGCGCTCTGGTGGGACATAATGGGGGCATTGTGAACGATTCGTATTCCAATGGCAGCATGACTGGCGATTCGCGCGTCGGCGGTCTGGTAGGATGGAATCAGGCTACTCTGAGCAACTCCTATTCAAGCTGCAGCGTAACTGGCGATTCGCGTATCGGCGGTCTAGTGGGGGATAATTGGTATTATGAGGGCACTGTGAGCAATTCATATTCTACCGGCAGCGTGACTGGTTCTACGCAGGTTGGCGGTCTGGTGGGAGTGAATTATTATGGCAGCGTGACCCACTCCTATTCCACCGGTAGCGTGACCGGCTCCTCGCAGGTTGGTGGTCTGGTGGGATGGAACACGGACATCGTGAGTAACTCCTTCTGGGATAGGGTAACTTCCGGGATGGAAGAAAGCGACGGGGGGACAGGCAAGAACACCATGGAAATGCAGGACACTGCCACCTTCACAGACACGGAGACACAAGGACTGGACAAGCCGTGGGATATAATCGCCGTCAATCCTGGCCAGACCAACCCCGCCTATATCTGGAATATCGTTGACGACGAGACTTATCCCTTCCTGAGCTGGGAGTCGTAACTCTTTATACTGCAAGGGAAGTAGGCTTGTCTGTGTGGTGATTTCCCAATTGACGCACACGCTAAATCGACCAGTTGACTATGCAGAGGATGTGACTTGATAATTCAGGAAATTATAACAAGTATAATTAACAGGATTTTAACACAAATGGGTTACTATACTCTAAGGTAAAGATGTTTGAAAAACTGAATTGTTACGTGAAAAGAGTTAGCATCTTTTTGATTGCGGCAGCCTTAATTGCCGGGATAGTAGGCTGTGACGGTGGTGGCGGTGATGGCGGGGGTTATCCTACTCTTCCTCCTTCCCAAAACCTGGAAATACAGACCTGGTATGATTTGGATGACATCAGAGACAACTTGGCTGGCAACCACACTCTGATGAACGACCTTGATTCCACTACTGCCGGTTATGAGGAGCTGGCGAGCCCGACAGCCAACCAGGGAAAAGGCTGGGAGCCGATTGGAACTTTTTTCCCTGAGTGGGGCTTTATGGGTTTTACGGGCACTTTCGACGGACAAGGACACGAGATACGTGACTTGTTTATAAACCGCCCTGGCGAGGATGATGTTGGGCTTTTTATTGGGCTCAATGAGATATATGGGGAAGGGGTCATCAAAGATATTGGCGTGGTGAACACCACTGTGACCGGTGGTGAGGATGTTGGCGGTCTGGTGGGAAAGAATGCTGGCACTGTGAGCAACTCCTATTCCAGCGGCAGCGTGACTGGCAATAACCGGGTTGGCAGTTTGGTGGGAGCTAATTCGGGTACTGTAAACAATTCCTATTCCACAGGCAGCGTGATGGGCAGCAGCGAGCACGCTGGCGGCCTGGTGGGAGATAATAGTGGCACTGTAACCAAGTCCTATTCCAGCGGCAGCGTGACTGGCGAAGTTGTTGTTGGCGGTCTGGTAGGATGGAATTTTGTTGAAGGCACCGTGAGCAACTGCCATTCCACCGGCAGCGTGAGTGGCAATTCAGGTGTTGGCGGTCTGGTGGGCGTTAATTTCATAGGCTCTGTGAGTAACTCCTATTCCAGCGGCAACGTAATTGGCAACGGGGATGTTGGTGGTCTGGTGGGAGTTAATGATGGGGGCACTGTGAGCAACTCCTTCTATAATTATGATGAGGTTCTCATTAATGGCGAGAACGTAATTACTGTGGGAGCTTTGTTCAGTGAGGACTTTGGCCAATGGCTTGCCAACGATAAGTTTTTAAATGTCAATGAAAGGCTTTCTCAAGAAGGCGGCTATTACGTGGTAAATGATGTCGCTGATTTCAAAGAACTGCTCGCCTTTGGCCAGGATGGTTCACTGAAATTTAGATTGGAGAACGACCTGGATTTAGCTACTGAACCGAACCTCTACATCCCTTATCTGGCTGGAGAGCTTGATGGAACTGGTCACAAAATCTCGAACCTGAGCTTCAACTTTTACTTCGTTTCCCAAGTTGGATTATTTGGATACCTTGCTCCTGATGGAAAAGTCACTCAAGTGGGTGTGGAGAACATAAACATAACTGGCTATTCAGGTGTTGGCGGTCTGGTGGGAGTTAATGATGCCACTGTGAGCGACTCCTATTCCAGCGGCAGCGTGAATGGCAATGGGAGTGTTGGCGGTCTGATGGGATTTAATTGTGGCACTGTGAGCAATTCATATTCCACCAGTACCGTCACTGGCGATGAGTATGTTGGCGGTCTGGTCGGATGGAATTATGGCCCTGTGAGCAATTCATATTCAACAGGCAGCGTGACTGGAGTTCATCATGTTGGCGGTCTGGTCGGATCTAACAGAGGCCTCAGCACTGTGAGCAATTCATATTCCACCGGTAATGTCGCTGGCGATGAGTCAGTTGGCGGTCTGGTGGGATCTAACATCGACCGCGGCACTGTGAGCAACTCTTATTCCACAGGCAGCGTGAGTGGCATTCAGTATGTCGGCGGTCTGGTGGGATGGAATGAGGCCACTGTGAGCACTTCCTTCTGGAATACCGAAACCAGCGGACAAGCTACTTCGGCTGGCGGGATAGGCAAGACCACCGCGCAAATGCAGGACATTGCCACTTTCTCAGGGGCTACGTGGGACATAATCGCAGTCGCCAGTCCTAGCACGCCCAACCCTTCCTACACCTGGAATATCGTTGACGAACAGAACTATCCCTCCCTGAGCTGGCAGTCGTAACCATTTAGACGGCGAAATTGGCAATAACTGCTTGCCCCAGTGAGATGCCACCATCATTACAGGGCACTTGCCTGTGGGTAAAAACCTGAAAACCGCTGCTTTCCAGTAAGCTAACCGTTTTTTGCAGCAGTAAGCGATTCTGGAATACGCCGCCACTTAAGGCTACCCCCGACACCATCGGGGTTTCATCGGCTATCAAATGACACATCTCGTTTATCATCCGGGCTACGGTATTGTGAAATTTGACTGATATCATCCCCTTGGAGATACCCTGATGTAAGTCGTCTATTACTGCTGACAGCAGGTCCCTCAGGCGCACGATTCTTATTCCCTCGTCTTCTACTATGTGGTAGGGGTAGCTTTCATTATTACTACGGATTGCTTCGTCGAGTTCCCTCGCTTCGCTCGGGACAGGCCTCGCAATGACGGAAGAGAGAGCAGCCATTTCAAGTTCCACCGCCGCCTGTCCTTCGTAATCTATCTCACCCCTTATACCTAACAGGGCTGATATGGTATCAAAAAGTCGTCCCACGCTTGAGGTAAGCGGTGAATTTATCTTTCTTTCTATCTGGCGCTTGATAACCTCTATTTCCATGTCGTCGGCTTCTCTCATAACGGGTAAATCGTGGTCAAGGGCATTTTCCCCTAGTAGAGTGAGGATATAGCCGATGGCAGTGCGGTAGGGTCTTTTTATAGCTGCGGCTCCTCCGGGCAAAGGCAGGTATTCCAGATGTCCTGCTCGGCGAAAATTACGGCAGTCGGCTACCAGGAATTCCCCTCCCCAGATATTTCCGTCCGCACCCATCCCGGTGCCATCGAAGGCCACGCCTATAACTGCAGATTCCAGCCCATTATCAGCCAGACAACTGGCGATATGGGCATGGTGGTGCTGCACAGGAATAAGCTTCATGCCGGACTCACCTAGCTCCCGGGCATATTTCGTGGCCAGGTAATCAGGGTGAAGGTCATGGGCAATGATTTCAGGCTCTATATGGAAAAGCCTTTTATACAGGGATATAGTACTGTCAAAATGTTCCAGGGTTTCCATATTCTCCATATCGCCAATATGCTGCGATAAGAAGGCATAGTTATCCTTGGTCAGGCAGAAGGTATTTTTCTCCTCAGCGCCGCAACCAATCACCTGTTTGGCCTCAAATGAGAGGCGGATGGGATAGGGAGCGTAGCTACGCGCCCGCCTTATAAGCTGGCTTGTACCCCTTTCCACTATGGCAATGCTGTCGTCGTAGCGGGAGTAGATATCCCGATTATGGATTAGAAAGTAATCGGCAATACCGGAAAGCCTCCTTAAGGCTTCGTCATTGTCTCGGGCGATAGGCTCCTCACTGAGATTGCCGCTTGTCATTACTAAAGGCAAACCCGTATCCCTGAGCAGTATGTGGTGAAGCGGTGTATATGGCAGCATAACCCCCAAGAATCGTAAATTAGGCGCTACCTCCCGAGACACAGATGAGTCCTCCCTCCACCTCACGAGCACGATGGGGCTTTGAGGTGAGGTAAATAAATTTTCCTCCTCCGGCGAGACATAGCAATGCCTTTTAGCTTCGTCGACAGTGGCAACCATTATGGCAAAGGGCTTGGAGGAGCGCTTCTTCCTCTGCCGCAGTGTTTTAACTACGGTATCGTCAGTGGCATCGCAAGCCAGGAGAAAACCCCCTAAGCCTTTAATGGCCACAATTTTCCCTTCCTTGAGGAGTTGACTGGCGGCAGCTATAGGATTCGACCCTGATTCTATCGGGGTTACCAGATTGCCCTGGTTATCAACCAGCTCGACCCGGGGACCGCACTTCGGGCAGGCGTTGGGCTGGGCATGAAAGCGGCGGTCTAGGGGATTATCATATTCTTTTTGACATTGGGGGCACATCTGGAAGGAGCGCATGGTTGTTTTTGGGCGGTCATAGGGCATATCTTCAATTATTGTAAAGCGTGGGCCGCAATTGGTGCAGTTGGTAAAGGGATAGCGGTAGCGGCGGTCCTCAGGATTAAGCAACTCACCAAGGCAAGCCTGGCAAGTAGCAACATCCGGAGAGATAAGTTGATATTTCCCTTCCTGTGCCTGGCTCTGCCGAATTTCAAAGTTTTTATAACCGAGGGGTGGGTGATGCTCGATAGTCACACTCTCAATGTGAGCTAGCGGGGGGGCTTTTGCCTCGAGCTCCAGCTCAAACTGCTCAACAGCTTCTGCTTCACCTTCCACCTCAATCCTGACATCCTCTGAAGTGTTGTAAACCCATCCCTTGAGGTTGTGTTTGACAGCCAGTCCATAGACGAAAGGCCTGAAGCCGACGCCCTGAACAATGCCCCGGACGCTAATAGAAGCTGATTTAAGGGATTGTCTTGTTACTTTTGACATATAAGGCGATTCTTAGGGGAAGCAATAATCGGTAGAATTTATACTAACACGCCCTCGATCTCGGCCATAACCTCTTCGGTAGTAAAATGTCTGTGAGTAATCGCTCCGCTGGGACAAGCTGCGACACAGGTGCCAC
>JGI2172J19969_10000883_pt1 | contig 13395 bp, 8 predicted proteins | sample DeeMarSWOR230_32_FD_19969 | JGI IMG/M metagenome (IMG submission 19969)
GGAGCCCTCTATTGTCGAGATGGGGTGATCGAAGCCCTTGGCGTAGAAGAGGAGGTTTTGAGGGGGCTCTTGGCGGGTGATGTGGACGCGGAGGTTGACTGCGAAGGCCTCCCCCTCATTCCTGGTTTCGTGGACCCTCATACGCACATGTGCTTTGCCAGGAGAAGGGAGGGGGAGTTTAGCCTCCGGATGGAGGGAGCCGACTACCTCGATATCCTCCGGAGGGGAGGGGGGATTCTCGCATCGGTGCGCGCCGTTAGGGCCGCATCCGAGGATGAGCTCTTTTCCACAACCCTCCAGCACGCCATTTCAGCTCAGCGCTTGGGTACCACTACCATTGAGATCAAGAGCGGATACGGCCTGGAAACGGAGGCGGAACTGAAAATGCTCCGTGTTATCCACCGCATCGGCCGTGAGACTCCCCTCGATGTGGTTCCGACCTTTCTTGGAGCACATGCGGTTCCAGAGGAGTATGCCGGAAAGCCCGAGGGTTACGTGGATCTCCTCATCCACGAGATGATCCCGGCCGTCTCAAAACAGGGTATCGCTCGATTTTGCGACGTCTTTTGCGAGAAGAATGTCTTTACCGTGGATCAGGGCCGCCGCATTTTACATGCTGCCGGAAAGGCCGGCCTTGGGCTTAAGATTCACGCAGACGAGGTGTACGATCTTGGGGGGGCGGGCCTTGCGGCGGAGCTTCGGGCCACATCCGCTGAGCACCTCCTTGCGGCGAGCGAGGGGAACCTCCGGGCCATGGCGAAACGTGATGTCATAGGGGTGCTTCTCCCCGGAACCGCTTATAGCCTTCGGAAAGCATGCGCCCCTGCTCGGAAAATGGTAGAATTCGGCCTTCCCGTTGCCATTGCCACCGATTGCAATCCCGGTTCATGCTACACTGAGTCCATGCCTTTTGTCTTCGGCCTCGCCGTCCTCAATATGAACCTCTCCGTTTCAGAAGCCCTGGTGGCGGCGACCTTGAACGCCGCTTACGCCATCGGAATGGCCAAACAGGTGGGAAGCCTCGACGTGGGGAAGTCGGCGGACTTCCTCCTTTTGGATGGGGAGGGTCCTGCGATCCTTGCATATCATGCAGGGGTTTCCCCGGTGGTGAAGGTATATAAGCGCGGAGAGATTGTCTCCGCTCGCTAAAACCCGAGGTTGGGGAAAGCCAGGGCATCGATGGAAGAAGGAGGAATTCGCCTTGAAGCTCGATCAGTTGTCGCTTCGCACTTTTATGAGGGAGCTTAGCTCGGGTTCTGCGACGCCGGGTGGCGGAAGCGTTGCAGCTCTCTGTGGGGCCATGGGAGCAAGCCTGTCGGCCATGGTGGCAAGGCTCACATTGGGAAGGGAGGAATTCAGGAATGCCTGGGAAGGGATGAAGCAGGTCCAAGAGGAGGCGGACGAGCTGGCCGAGCGTTTTCTCTTGTTGGCTCAGCAAGATACCGATGCTTACCAGGAAGTCATAGCGGCCCTCAAGCTCCCACGGGAGACCGAGGGGGAAAAGTCGTACCGGGAGGAGTCCCTCCAGAAGGCCATGAAAAAAGCCGCAAGCGTTCCTCTGGAGACCCTGCGCCTTTCTGAAAGGCTCATCGGGATAGCTCAGGAGGCAGTTGAACACGGAAACCCTGTTACCCTTACGGATGCTGGCGCGGCCGTCCATCTTGCTCATGCGGCAGCAAGGGTCGCAGGCTACAATGTTCGCATAAACCTTGCCACGCTTAAAGACAATTCCTTTGTCGAAGGTTGTAAGAGGGAGGTCGAGGAGGTTCTCGGACGGATGGAGCCTCTTCTGTCCGAAGCGGACGGGTATGTGCGTGCCCAACTGCGGTGAGGAGGACCGCGAGACTGCAGCACTGCAATACTGAATTATGAGGGGTGATTTTTATGGGGGAGATCCTGCTCGGTGTCGATGGGATGACCCTGGAAGATCTGGTGGCCATAGCAAGAGAGGGCGCGGAAGTCCGTTTGGAGAAGGAATCGGAGGAAAGGATCGTCAGGGCCCGGGAACTGGTCGAAAAATGGGTTGACGAGGGGAAAACCATTTACGGAGTCACCACGGGATTCGGGGCGTTGAGCGATGTGGCCATTTCAAAGGAGGAAACGCGGCAGCTCCAGGAAAACATCATCATGAGCCATTCAGCGGGGGTAGGGGGTTTCCTGGATGAGGAGACGGTTCGCGCGGTCATTGCACTTCGCGTCAAGGAATTGGCAAGGGGGCACTCGGGAATCCGCCTGGAAACGGTCCTCTGCCTCCAGGAGCTTCTGAACCGGGGAATTTGTCCTGTGGTCCCTGAAAAGGGCTCGGTGGGGGCAAGCGGCGACCTGGCTCCGCTGGCACACCTATCCCTCGTTCTGCTTGGGAAGGGGGAGGCCTTCTACCAGGGCCAGAGGATACCGGGAGGGGAGGCCTTAAAGAGGTGTGGCATGAAGCCCGTGCGATTGGAGGCTGGCGAGGGGCTTGCCTTGGTCAACGGCACCCAGGTGATGACGGCCATTGGTGGACTCGCGGTTTATGATGCATTGAGGCTCGCAAAGGTGGCCGACATTGCCGCTGCCATGAGCCTCGAGGTGCTCATGGGGACCAACGTGGAATTCGATCCGAGAATTCACCGGGTGAAACCCCACCCCGGACAGATTTCGGCTGCGGACAACATGCGGAGGATCACGCAAGACAGCGAAATCATCTCCTCCCATAAGGACTGCTCCCGCATCCAGGACGCTTACACCCTGAGGTGTTCCCCTCAGGTCCACGGTGCAAGCAAGGACGCCATTGAATTCGCCAAGAGGGTAGTGGAGACGGAAATGAACAGCTCCACCGACAATCCGCTCATTTTTCAGGAGTCCGGCGAATTCTTGCTGGGGGGGAACTTTCATGGACAGCACATTGCCCTTGCCATGGATTTTCTCAGCATGGCGGTTTCTGAACTGGCCAATATTGCGGAACGACGCATCGAGCGGTTGGTAAACCCGCAACTGAGCGGGCTCCCAGCCTTTCTCGTGACTAATGGCGGGATCAATTCAGGATTTATGATCGCCCAGTACACGGCGGCCGCCCTGGTTTCGGAGAACAAGGTCCTTTCGCATCCCGCTTGCGTTGACTCCATCCCCACTTCAGCAAACAAGGAAGATCACGTGAGCATGGGAACCATTTCTGCCAGGAAATGCAGGGACGTCGTTAAAAATACGGAACACGTCATCGCCATTGAGCTTCTCTGTGGGGCTCAGGCTATGGATCTCTTTACCAACATGAAGGCCGGGGAGGGGACCCGCGTTGCTTACGAGATTATCAGGGATGCAGTTCCACACCTCGAGAGGGACAAGGTCTTGTCAGGAGACATTGAGGCCACGGTGGAACTGGTAAGGAGTGGAAGAATTCTGGAGGGGGTTGAAGGGGCGGTGGGAGCCCTTCGTTAAGTTCGTTTCACCGGGAATTTATTCGGGTCTTACGACAACGAATAGGTTACTATCTCCCCTTCGTATCAAGAAGAGGATGTTCTCCCGATCTTTAGCCTTCTCCATCGCCTGCTCAAAATCTTCGACATTTCTGACGGGTTTCCGGTCAACCTCCAGAATAACATCACCCTTGCGGATATCGGCTTCGGCAGCTGGACTTTCGGGTTCCACGCCAGCAACCACAACTCCCGCTGCTCCTTCCAGTTCGAGAGCACTCGCAATTTCAGGAGTGATGTTCTGGACCGTTAAGCCGAAGGACTTTTTAGGAGGTGCTTTCGCTATTTCGGTTGGTTCCTCCATTTCAGCCACGGTTGCTCGAAGGGGAATCGTTGTTCCGTTCCTGAAAACCATTATGGTAACATTCTTTCCGACAGGAGTGGATGCTACGATCCGCGGGAGGTCCCGAAGATTCGAAATCTCCTTATCATCAAATTCGAGGATGATGTCGCCCTGCTTGATTCCCGCTTTCTCAGCAGGACCACCCTTAAAAACCTGGGAAACCAGAGCCCCCTTCTTTCCTTTCAGGCCGAAGGATTCGGCGAGTTGTGGGGTCACCGCCTGAATATTGACGCCGAGCCACCCTCGGGTGACCCGACCTTTTTCCTTCAGCTGGGGGAGAACCTGCTTGGCCGTGTTGACCGGGATAGCAAAACCGATTCCCACACTGGCACCGGTCGGACTAAGAATGGCTGAGTTGATGCCGACCACCTCTCCCCAAAAATTGAAGAGGGGGCCCCCGCTGTTTCCGGGATTGATGGATGCGTCGGTCTGGATAAAGTCATCGTACGGGCCGGCGCCGATTACCCTTCCCTTGGCGCTGACAATGCCGGCAGTGACCGTTTCAGCGAGGCCAAAAGGATTGCCGATGGCCAAGACCCACTCCCCGACACCGAGCTTGTCGGAATCACCGAGTGGGACCACGGGGAGGTCCTCCTCGGCCTCTATTTTGATAAGGGCAAGATCGGTCTTCTTATCTAGGCCGACAACTTCCGCTTGATAGTCCTTTCCGTTATGAAGGGTTATGGTGATTTCCTTGGCATTTTCAACGACGTGGTTGTTGGTCACGATGTAACCCGCCTTGTTAATGATAACCCCCGATCCCAGCGATCTGGTCTCGCGTTCCCGGGGTATCTCGCCCCCGAAGAACTTCTCCCAGAACTCGCGATACGGGTCCCGCTCGCCAAAGGGCGACGGAGAGGGCTTTTCCTTCAGCACCATAGTCGTGCTGATGTTCACGACAGCCGGCTTGAGTTTTTTTGCCAGTTTAAGAAAGGTCTCGTTGGTAATTGAAACCGGTTGTTTGCGTTTGCCCTCATCCAGGGTTGTCCAGAGGGGCTCGCCCAACGCTGCCCGTGACAGGATCACCAGGGCCAAGATCCCTACGATCACGATCAGATTTTTCCTGAGATTTTGCATTGCTATCCTCATGGAAATTGCTCCTTTCCAACTTGTCTCCTCAGGGAATCAATGCTCGATTCCGGAGGGATAATCCGATTTCTTGCTCAATTTTTAAATATAACATAACAGGAGAGCGAAAGACATCCCAGCGAGGGGGATTTTTCCGCGAGTTGATTCTTGAAAAGCCCTGGGTCTCAGATTCCATGATTGTTTCAAAGGCGCTTTCACGGGCGGCCGTTTCGGCCGAGGAAAAAATGAGCCTTAAGTTGGATGGAGTATTGTTTCCTTGGCGGGTTTGTGATACAGAAGGAAGTCTGGATTTGCTGCTTTAGGACGGGAACAGAGCTTATAACCTCAAGTTTTGAAATGGGAGTGGGGATTATGATCAGTGTAACAGACATAAAACCGCGCATGTTGATGGGGCCGGGGCCCTCTGACGTCCACCCGCGAGTTCTGGAGGCGATGGCGACGCCGCCCCTTGCCTACGTGGACAGTCAGTTCTTTGAAATCCTCGACGACATTCGGCAAATGCTGAGGGCTGTGTTCCAGACCAAGAACGAACTGACGTTGGCCGTTAGCGGCACGGGCATGGCTGGCATGGAGACGTGTGTCGTGAACCTTATCGAACCGGGCGACAAGATGCTCGTTTGCGTGGCCGGCTTCTTCGGAATGCGCATGAAGGAGGTTGCAGAGCGTGCCGGGGCGGACGTAACAACCATCGAGATTCCCTGGGGCCGGGTCTTCACCGTCGAGCAGGTCGAACAGGCCCTCAACGATCACGGCCGATTTAAGGCCGTGGGCATCGTTCATGCCGAAACCTCAACAGGAGCAGCCCAGCCCCTCATGGGGATCAGTCGAGCCGTTCACGATGCCGAGGCCCTTCTCCTGGTGGATACGGTTACCAGCTTAGGCGGCATGGAGGTGGACGTAGACGGCTGGGGGATCGACGCCTGTTTTAGCGTCTCGCAGAAGTGCATCTCATGCCCTCCGGGCCTGGCACCTGTTACATTCAGCCCCGCTGCCGAGCGCGTTATTGCCAATCGCAAGAAGGACGTCCAAAGCTGGTATCTGGACGTGAGCATGATACGCCGATACTGGGAACCGGAGCGGGTCTACCATCACACCGCTCCCATCAACATGAACTACGCTCTGCATGAGGCGCTCTGCATCGTGCTGGAAGAGGGGCTCCAGGCCTCATGGGAGCGTCACCGGAAGTGTCACCGTGCGCTCAAAGCCGGCTTGGAGGAGATGGACCTGACCTACCTGGCCGATCCGGATCATTTGCTTCCGATGCTGAATGCCGTGGCGGTGCCGGAAGGCGTGGACGATGCGGAGGTGAGGAAGAGGCTCTCGGACGACTACGGCATTAGCGTCGGCGGCGGGCTGGGCGAGTTCAAGGGCAAGGCGTGGCGCATCGGCCTGATGGGGCAAAGCGCCACCCAGCGGCACGTTGATACACTCCTTTCCGCGTTGAAGACAATCCTTTCAGGCAGGTGATGGAAAGGTTAAAGGAGCTCATGGAGAATTTTTGATCAATCGTGCAACCCAACATTTTTGGCTCTCAATCAAACCACCCGTGTTCTTGCCTTGAAATATTTTCATATCAAATGGAAAAAATTATCCAGATTTGATCGGTAATAACATCAAGGCATTCAGATTTTACAATAATTTCGATAAATTATGCGGAGGTGAGGTATTGGCATGAGATGTGCTAACGGTTGTCCAGTAATGTTGGAATCACCGATCAATGGAATGAGGAAGGAGGTAAGTCATGTGTAGAAAGTACATGTATTGTCTTGTATCGGTGGCTGTCATTCTTGCACTGTTCGTTGGATTTGTTTCAGCCCCGTCGGCAAGACGGAGTGTCCAGGGCCCGGGGAAGAGCTTCAAGGATTACCCCGATCATACATTCAACGCCAGGGAATATGTCCAGGGGATGACAAAGGGGGCTCGTAACGTCTTAGTTTGGCAAGATCCGTCGGTGGATCTGCGAAAATATCGTTCTGTAAGTGTATCCGATTTTGGGGGGCAGTTGTTGCCCGTGCAGAGTGTTTTTTCCTACGATACGTTCGTTAGCTCCTTCAACGCTACCTTTCAGAGCTCGCTCAAACTGCATAAGGAAGAGGCCTCGGATGCCTTGCGCATTGAGGGTGCCGTGGTCGAGTGCAATCCCGGAAGCCGAGCAGCCCGGAATTTAGTAGGATTTGGGGCGGGCAGAGCTGCCGGCGCAGTAGTCTGTGAAATTTATGAACCTGGTGCGTCGCGGCCCTGCATGCGCATTTACGCGAGGGATACCGGGTCTGGCGGAACATGGGGTGGCGACTCATTAGCCATGCTTAATCACATTTTCTACATGGTTGCCAACCGTCTGAGTACCTTTTTAGGACCCAGGATTAGTCGCTAAAAGCGAGTCAAAGATGCCGAGAGGTCTCCCCCTTCGGTGAATTTCGCCGAAGGGGGATTTTTGTTTTGGCATTCCGGGGGGATTTTTCGAACAACCATCCCTTGCCCAAACGCCCGCCGGGGGTACTATTCTTTCCGGAGTTTCCTGAGTTTTCCACCTACATTTTTTGTAACCTATTGATTCAACATTGACATATGCTTTTCAACGGTGAACGCGCTTATTTCTTCCCCCCAATACGCCCAGAAGTGACCCGAGATATCCGGAAAAGTCGCTCATCGCCTCTCCAGTGGCTGTTGCCCAAAACCCATTCCACTCACCGAAAATAATTTTTGACCATTCTAAGGCTCGCTTTACTGCAAATCCAAAACTCGCCCTTCGGGCTCAGACAAATGGATTTGCGGCCGTTTCGCTTCACTAAGAATGGTTACCAATTCTTTAATGTTCGCTCCAGGGATATGGGCAACAGCTCGTGAACATATTTTTTCGACCATGCGCGCTCAGAGCTCCTTTTCCGACGTCAAAATAGTCAATATTTTCCTGGAAACGTTCTTACGCCTCCTTTCTTCACGGCCTCGGAAGTACCCTACCGCAGGGTAGAGGAAAGGATTTTGATGTCATTAGGGTATTCGAATACAGCAGAATTAGGATTGTTGTGAACGAGGATAATGTTTCGAGGCCATAAAAGGCTCGGGTTGACTTGCTCTTCGCTGTGGGGGTAAGTTTTCAGCATCGACTAATGAGGAGGGACTCCAATGCCCAGGATCAAGGAGGAAAAGGCGGAACGTGAAGGCTTGTTGGCAGTTGCCAAATCGATGGCAGTGGCGGTGCGCACTGCTCCTAAGGCGAGAGGAGTGGATGCAGTTGAAACCCTCATTGTCTTCGATAAAGACCTCAATGCCTTGGCGCGGGCCATGGAGGATCACGGGGCCGCAACCGGCAGCGAGATCTTCAAACGAGATGCCAACAGCGTTCGAAAATCGCAGGCTGTCCTGCTCGTAGGGTTAAGGGATCTACGCCCCAAGAGGATGGAGAATCCCCTCAACTGTGGTGCCTGCGGTCACGGTGACTGCGCGGGATTTCTGAAGGTCAAGCAGAGAGAGGGGAAGGACTTTCCCGGCCCTGTATGCCTGTTTCAGGCCATCGATCTGGGCATCGCCCTTTCTTCGGCCTGCTCAGTGGCGGCCCGATTCCACGTGGATAACCGAATGATGTTTACCATAGGCGGCCCGGCCCGCAAACTCGGGTGGATGGAATCCCAGGTCATCATCGGCATCCCCCTTTCATGTTCAGGCAAGAACATATACTTCGATCGAGGCTGACCTGGCCACTGTCATTTGACGACTTGACGAAAAGCAGGGAAAGATGTACCTACTCATTCTGCTCAGTCGGCAGGAACTCGATACAACCGCAGCCTTTTTCATAAAAGGCGACTATCCGAAAATTGATTAAGGAATTATTCTGAGGGGGCGACATGAAAAGGCTTATACGGAGAGGGAGTATTGGCTTTACCGTGCTGGCCGTGCTGTTTGTGGTTTGTGCGGGGCTAACTCCCAACTGCAACGGCGCTTCGAAACCGGCGGATGCGGCATCTATTCAACAAAAGATGCAGGATGTGATCGATTTCCTCGATTCACCGGCCTATGCGGAGCTCGTTTCGTGGGATGAACATGTGGTGCTTGTCTATAAGCTTGCGCAGGGGAGGGAACCAACCCCTCTGGAGTTTTTCCTGCTGCGGGCATTCCGTGAGGACATTGGAATGAAGCGCAGCACCGTGCTTTCGGTTGCGTTGCGCGGGAAGGCACGGCGCACCTCGTGGGCCCAGTGCCGTGATTTCCTCAAACGGGTGGGAATTTCTGACTTTCAAGCGGATTGGGACGTGAGAGAAGCAGCCCGACGGCTGGCTGCTGTGCCTCCCTCGGAAATTGCGGAAGCCCTGAAAGGGATGACAGACGATGAGGAGATGGATCGTCCTCCGAAAGAGGTCGAATCGGAGGCACCAGTGCCAAACGTGCGATACAAATTTTACTTCGGCTATCTTCACGCCCATAGCGAGCTGTCGGACGGGGAAGGAGATCCCGAGGATGCCTACATTTATGCCCATCTATATGGAGGGCTTGACTTTTTCGCCCTGACTGACCACGCTGAGTATTTCGATATCTGGCCATGGGAGGATAGATGGGAAGAGCTGGTTAGCGCCGCCCAGGCGTTCTATCGGCCGGGCAGGTACGTGACACTGTGGGGTTTTGAGTGGAGCAATCCCGTCTATGGACACATCAACGTGCTCAATACTGCTGACTACGTCAGCGCCATATCAAAGTTCCCGATTAGGGAATTCTACGACTGGCTCGTCGACCGACCCGGAGGATTTGGTCGGTATAATCACCCCGGCGACTACGACTATCTAGACTGTGAGTTCCTACACCTGGAGCTCTATCCCGAGGTCGTGCCGCAGATGGTGGGCATTGAGACGTGGAATGGAAACAAGAACTTTGACGAGTATTACTACGGCGGTGGCTGGGAAACCGACTTTAGCTACTGGGACGAGGGTAACCGCCAAGGGTGGTATCTCGGCGCATTGGGGGCTCAGGATAACCATCATGCTGACTGGGGCACGCTCAACGAGTTCCGCACCGTCGTTCTTGCCCTTGCCCTTACTCGGGAGGACATCATAGACGCCTATCGGAACCGTCGGTTCTACGCCACAGAAGACAGCGATCTGTATCTCGACTTCCGGTGCGAGGGGTACCCGATGGGGTCACGGTTGTCGGGCGTGCGACGAGTTTTTACGGTGAGGGCTTTTGACAAAGGCGGCGACAGCTTTGAGGAGGTGCGGCTATACCGAAACGGGAACCTGCTGAGGACTCGGGCCGTATCCGGCAATCGCATTAAGGTGCAGTTCTGGGATGTTTCCCATACGCACCCCGCTTACTACTATGTGATTGTGCGACAGACCGATGACAATGATCACAACGGGCGCAAGGACGAGGCAATTACTTCCCCAATCTGGATCTATTGATCAAAGGAGAGGGGTTCAACCCCGTCCCTGTCACTCGGCGCCGTCCCAGCAGTAGGTGCAGAGCTTCTCTTTGGGCAGCCCAATTGCCGCCACGAGGTCTGGCAGACGCTGGTACTTGAGCGAAGTTAATTTCAGCCTTTCCCTTATCCTCTCAACCATCGCGGCGTGCTTTTCCGAGTCGGGATTGGTGTATTCATCGAGAAACTTGTCAGCGGTTCCCTCGATCTCCTGGATTGCCTTTCTCGCCGCGAGATCCAGTTCAGACCTCGACCGCGAGAAATTGAGAAACTTGCAGCTGTACACCAGGGGAGGACAGGCCGGGCGCATGTGGACTTCCTTGGCGCCGCAGTCATAAAGCCTCTGTATGGTGTCCTTGAGCTGCGTGCCTCTCACGATGGAGTCATCGGCGAAGAGCAACCTCTGCCCCTGCACCAACTCCCGTACGGGGATCAGCTTCATCTTCGCGACGAGATCCCGTATGCTCTGATCCTGAGGTGTGAAGCTCCTATCCCACGTGGGGGTGTATTTCACAAAGGGCCTCCTATAGGGTTTGCCCGCCTCGTTGGCGTAGCCGATGGCGTGTCCGGTTCCGGAATCCGGTATACCGGCGACCATATCTATCTCCACGTTGTCGTTTCTTGCGAGCGCGGCCCCGCACCTGTTCCTCACTGTCTCCACGTTGATCCCCTCATAATTCGTAGCGGGATATCCGTAGTAGACCCAGAGGAAACCACAGATCTGCAATCTGGCCTCCGGTGCCTTTTTCCTTTCAACCCCGTCTTCGGTTACCAGCACTATTTCGCCGGGGCCGAGGTATCTCGTGATGGCGTACCCCACATTGGGAAAGGCACACGTTTCGAGCGTGGCGGCATAACTTCCCGGCTTCTCCCCGAGCACGACGGGCGTTCTTCCAAGCCTATCCCGTGCGGCATAGAGCCCTTCATCGGTGAGGAGGAGTATCGTACAGGAGCCTGCGATCTTTTCCTGCGCGTTCTGGATTCCCTCCGTGAAAGTAGACCCCTCATTTATTAAGGTCGCGGCAAGCTCCGTCGGGTTGACTCCTCCCCGGCTCATCTCCGAGAAGTGCACCCCCTTCCTGGAGGCCCTTGCTGCGAGCTCTTCGAGATTGTTGACCCTTCCGACGGCAACGATCGCGTACGTTCCGAGATGGGATCCTATAATCAGTGGCTGGTCCTCGAAGTCGCTTATAACCCCTATGCCCCTTTTGCCATGGAGCTTCGGCAGGTCGTCCTCGAACTTGGACTTGAACTGGGCGTTTTCGATACTGTGGATGGCGCTCTTTACCCCCTCCGAAACCCTTACGGCAAGACCCCCGCGCTTCGTTCCGAGGTGGGAGTGGTAATCGGTCCCAAAATACAGATCCTGAATGCAATCCTCCTTGCTCACTACACCGAACAACCCGCCCATGGATTCCTCCCTTTATCGTAACGGTTCGCGATCAGCGCGATTTCCAAGCCCAAGTATACAGCCATGGGAATGATATTCAATGATAAAAAAGGTGTTGTTGCCTGAATTCCTCTTCGCTCAGAGTTCGTGTTGCGTGTCCGTGTCCGTTTTCCGTGTTCGTATTGAGTTAATTGGCATTTGTCATTTCGCCTTCTGCCTCCAACCTCTAACCTCATTCCTCTTTCTGGCCGCAGCACTGAATACCTTCGCGCTCCCGAGGGTCCGGGCACTAACCCCTTAAGTAATTGCGGCCCCTCAGAGGCTGGCCTTCATCTTGCCTTCTCCCCTTCCGGAGATTATGCTAAAATATTTGGATAAATCCACTGGGGATTATACCCAAAATCGAGGCGAGGAAGCCACCGGAATCCTGGCAAGAAAAACCCTAATGAAGGACAGAAAAACAAGGAAGGAACCCGCGAATATGAACAAGACCGAAGCCACTCCCTCAACTGACTTCATTCGCGAAATCATCGATGAGGATTTGGAGGTAAACAAGAACGAGGGTAGAGTTGCAACCCGATTCCCGCCGGAACCAAACGGGTATCTCCATATCGGGCACGCCAAGTCCGTCTGCCTGAATTTCGGTATCGCCGAGCAATACGGGGGGACCTGCAATCTGCGATTCGATGATACCGATCCGAGCGGCGAGTCCATGGAATACGTGGAATCGATTAAATCTGACGTTCGGTGGCTCGGATTTGATTGGAGTGACAGGCTGTTTTACGCATCCGACTACTTTGAACAGCTCTACCAGTATGCAGTGCAACTGATCAAAGATGGCAAAGCATATGTCTGTAGTTTGGATCCGGAGGAAATCAGGGAGTACCGTGGCACCTTGACGAACCCGGGTAAGGACAGCCCGTATCGTGCTCGCTCGGTTGAGGAGAACCTGGACCTCTTCAAGCGCATGCGGGCTGGGGAATTCGAGGAGGGTACCCACGTCCTTCGTGCCAAAATCGATATGGCATCTCCAAATATGAACATGAGGGATCCGACTATCTATCGCATTAAGAAAATCCCCCACTATAGAACGGGCGACACGTGGTGTATTTATCCGATGTACGACTTCACCCATTGCCTCTCGGATTCCATCGAAGGGATCACGCATTCCATTTGCACGCTGGAGTTTGAGAACAATCGCCCATTGTACGACTGGGTGCTCGATCAATTGAAGGTCTATCATCCCCAGCAGATCGAGTTCGCTCGGCTCAACCTGAGCTACACCGTTCTGAGCAAGCGAAAGCTCGTGGAGTTGGTTGAAAAAGGGCATGTCACCGGGTGGGATGACCCACGGATGCCAACACTGGCCGGTCTGCGGAGACGCGGCTATACACCGGAGGCAATCCAGCACTTCTGTGAGCGTATCGGCGTGGCCAAGAGGGATAGTATCGTCGATATAGAGCTGCTCGAGCACTGCATTCGTGAAGACCTGAATCAANGAGCGCCGCGTGTCATGGCCGTATTGCGTCCNCTCCGTTTGGTCATCGATAACTATCCGGAAGGCAATGTNGAAAAGCTCGATGCCCCATACCATCCGCAGAATCCCGATATGGGATCACGGGAGGTCCCCTTTTCCCGGGTGCTGTNCATCGAACGGGACGATTTCCGTGAGGACCCGCCGAAGAAGTTCTTCCGCCTGGCCCCCGGTCGCGAGGTA
>JGI2172J19969_10000885_pt1 | contig 13375 bp, 10 predicted proteins | sample DeeMarSWOR230_32_FD_19969 | JGI IMG/M metagenome (IMG submission 19969)
TTTTCTTTCTGCTGAGCGGGTTCCGCAGTTTCCCTTCTTGCAGGTTGTTCTTCTGCCTTTTGCGGAACTGCCGGTTTCCCTTGTAGCTCTCTCAATTTTCTCTCCAGATCGCTCTTTCGGGATTCAAGACCGCTCAAAATCATTTTTTTCGCTTTGATTTCCTCTTTCAACTGGTAAATAATTTTTTCTTCGAGCGTCCTCAAATCAGTTTCCAGCGTTTTTTCCTTTTGAGATAACGAAGCTAACTCGTTCTCCAATTCGCGTCTCTTTATCTGTAACTCGCTAAGCCCTACTGTTTCGCTCATTATGTTTTCACCAACTCCAAGATAGCCGAAAAGAAAAATAATTAATTTATGAAGAGAAAATTCGGATTTAAAGTACTGATTTCCCGTGAGTTCCGCATCTTTTCTTTAATCAAAAAAGAAACGATCAGCCAGATGATTCTTTTGATTTCTTTACAAGTTTTTCTGGCACGCTCACTACTTGCACTATGTTATCATAGTCTACAACGTAAATTGGTATTCCGTCTGAGGAATACTTTTCGAGCCGTTTTGCGCTTTTCAGTTTATGTTTAACCTTGATTGTTGAGCCGTCGCTGAGAGTGTACGTGGACCATTGTTCCTCATTCATTGGTTCCGTTTCTTTTCGTTCTCCAGTCCATGGTTCCTCCGTTGCTGGCTCTTTTTCTCTTGGTTCCTCAGGTTTTTCTTTGGTTTTGCGAGTAAGGTAAACTTGGAAAGCTATTGCTGTGATTATTACCAACCATGACATAGCAAAACCAGTTCTAATCGCAGTCCAGTATTGTGCTGCCCAATCGACGCTAAATCGAAGCCCATACAAGTAGAGCGTTTCATTAACTATCAAGTCAATCATGAAGAAAATGCTCATTGTAGCTAAAGAGTAGGCGGCAATTAGCACAAGAGCCAAACTAACTAGACTAGGCGTGGGCTTCACTCTTATCATCCCTTGTAAATGGGTTGGCTGAACAAATTAGTTAAGCATTGTTAATTAGAAATCCTTATTTTCAATTCGCATTATTGAATCTTATTTGCCGCTGAAGTAGATCGTTTTTAATTTCGAAATGTGAAAACGTAGCTAAAGAATATTTGGAATTTGAGACAGAATTTTTCAATCTATTAAATTCTTTTTGATGTAACGCCGTCAAGCACTAAGACTTTTTCTTCCCATGTCTTTACGTTCCTAAACAAAAGTTTAAATCTAGGAGTGTAAATTACTGAGCGGTCGGTTATTTCAAATACTTCTTCCACAATTCTGTTTATGTCTTTTGGGCGCTTAGCTATTCTCTCCCTGACAAAATTCACGTCCGCGTTTTCAGCGAGTTCTTCTATCCCAAGTTCCTTAATTACTTTCTCAGGTTTCTTCTCAGAAGGCGCAGATGGAAGATTATCCACCATTGCATCTAGGCCATTCTTGTCCAAGATTAAAAATGCTTTTGCCTCGTTAACCAGTCGCTCTTCCGCAGGGAGCTTAATGATTCTCTCGTTTTTGCTTGACTTAGAAGCATCAGGCAAGAATTTATGTTCTAATAGAACAACTTCCCTAACTCTTTCATCAACTTTAAATAGGTAGGTACACTTGCGATAGTAATCAATGAAATATTTTCCACTTATTACTATGTATGGTTCATAATACTTTTCTAACGAAACAAACTGAACATCTTCCGACTTTGGCTTGAATAAAACAAATCTGGTAAAAAGTTGTTTCTTGAGTTTTTCACCAGCAACCCTTATCACAGTAGGGTCTATGGGTGCTTCATAAACAACAGTTTTCCTCTCAACAATGTTCTCTTTTGTGGGTGAAGTTTCAGCTGAAATTACAGCTGGTTCAGTATTAACTGTTTCAGTCAAGAGCGTTACCTCTAAGTTTTTCTCAAGGTTAAGTCTAATAACTATTATGAATTCGAAAACAGAATCAGAGTTAAAGTTCTTTTTCAAAAAGCAATTTGATAATTTAGTGGATCTAAACCTAAACTTCCGCACTAAACTTGGATAACTCGTTATAATTCTCGGTTTGCAGAACACATCAAGCTCTGAGGAAAATTGACCTATTCGCGGCTAACATATTGGGAAAAGTTTAATCCACAATCTGGGGATTCATAAGCGGATAGTTATCTTGAGTATCCTCATAGACAACGTAGGGTGTATCCCATATTCCTGAACTGTCTAACTCCTTGGCATCAGGATACCTTTCTGCGTAATCACTCCAGTAATTACCTCCAGAAGGATAACCATTATCCCAAACACTTGTTGAAGAATAACTTGAACCCGCGTTTGTATTATCTATGAAGTTGTTATGGTACAGAATGTTGTTCGAAGTCTCGTAGAGAAAAATGCCCAATTTGTTGTTTGCTATGTGGTTTGCAGAAACAGTAGTGCCACTTGAAGCTCGGACGTAGATAGTGTAATTGCCGTGTGATGTAATTTTATTTTCAGATATTTTGTTATTTGAAGATTCCTTCAGCCAGATGGCATACATTTCGTTGTTTGCTATGTTGTTTCCAGAAATAATGTTGTTGTTTGAAGAAACCACGATCCAGATGCCACAATAGTTGTCTGTTAAATCGTTTTGAGAAAGAATATTATTAGACGCCGAGCTGAGGTAGATACCATAATCGAAGCCTTTGATTTTCACGTTTGTTATTGTCACCTTACTTCTTCCAGTCAAGTCTATCCCTCTGGAATCATAAATCCCTGTGCCTTGAATAACGTGATTGGCTCCATCAATTACAATGTCGTCCTTCCCGATTATAAGCGAGTTATAAATGTCAGCGGTGAACGTGTAGTGGCCGTTTCCATCATTTGAAATTGGCGCCGTGGAAGGAGAAACCTGCCCATCAGGACTAATGTAAATAATTGCGCCCGTAGGTATTACTGGAGTTGGCGTTGGCGTTCCGTCTATAGGTGCGGAAGACTGTGATAATTGCCACGCTCCATACACCCCCAAAATTAGGACGAGCAAGCAAACTGCCACAAATATTTTGCCTTTTGGCCATTTTCGCGGCTTTCTTTCAGCTTCTCTTTCTCTTTGTATTTTATAGGCTTCTTGGACGCGCTGCTGCTTTAGTTGCCTTTCACGCTGTATTTCCTTCCAGCTTTTCTTCTTTTCCTTTTTGGGCATTTCTCATTTACAGCCTTAAGCTAAAGCTTTTTGATTTTTGCCAAATGAAATCTTAACTATTAAAGTTTTTCCAGAATTACACTAAGCCTTCCAAAATTTACAGCAGGGATGAAATTCTATAGACACAGGTAGATTTTAGAAAAAAAGGAGTTTGCGGGTGATAACTCTACGCAGGAGGGGTCAACTACAATTCACTGCCAAAAAAGCTCTGATGTCTTTCTCTGCATTTTGNACATCTATCAACGAGCTGTTCAAGATTCCTCTTCTTATCTATTGNGCCTGCCTTCTTTGCTAGTTTCCACTTCACATCTAATTCCGAATTGTGCCGATACCCCCTTCTTCTTAATTCTTGGGCGAGTTCTTCATGGCGATTATACAAGTTATGAGTTTCAAGTAATCCCTTGTCTAAATATCCCTTAACCGAATGCTTTCTATCAATATTCCAAACAAAGAGGTGTATCTCTGCATGTTCTCCCAGCAAATGGTTCCTGCACATGATCTTTGGGTTCACCATCCACATGCGCATAATTTTCACGCCTATACTTATGCAAATTTAATGACTGACAATTCCATATTCTCCAGTTATGGGATCCTGAAACATCGCCAACTGTGGTGGATAGAAGGTAAAAAGCACAAAGGCAAGACCTAACAGAAATAAAGCAATCAATGAAACCTTGTCTAAATTGTATGGCAACGTTTTCCAAGTTAATAATCTATAGCTTACTAATTGCCCTACTATAACGGCTATGACGAAGGAGAGAACGTCTATGATTAGTATGCTTTCGCCGAGAATAGCTGTGTACGAGTAGAAGATAACTATAATTACGACGGGAATTAGATAGATGCCAACAGTTTTTCCAAAAAGGAAATTGTTGGTCGCCTTCTTCAAGTACTTGAATTCTATAAGCGCAAATACTATGGCTGGCCAGAAGCCTAGTTTCAAATGTTCCCATACGCTCTCGTTAACTGCTGAAAACACTCCAACAATTGCATTATGACCAGCCCATTCAAAAGTGAAATGCAATATGCTTCCCAAGATAATTATGAAAACGATTCCAGCCAATTCATAAAAGAGAATACGCTTTCTTTCGTCCATTGCAATCACTAAGTTTAGGTTTAACAAAGCTTAATATAAAGAGCTATCTTAAACGCGCGCGCAAAAAGGCTAATTCGTCTCGGATTTTCATGCCTTATTCCTTAAACATAAATTCATACGGCTAATTCATAACCATTTTAATCTTTTCTGTAGCTTAAATTGTGATGGAATAGGCGCGGTTGATCTGGATGACCAAGGTCGCGGTCGAGTCAGCAAGTAAAGTGTACATCGATCTTTGTAAGGAGAAAGCAATAAGAGTTCTGCATGTGGATGACGATGCCGGTTTCTTAGCTGTTGCCAAACAATGTTTAGAAGAGCAGAGCCAATTCGAGGTTGACACTGCATCGTCTGCTGATGAAGCTCTTAAAAAGTTAAGAGACTCAGAGTACGATGCGGTTGTAACTGACTATCAGATGCCTGGCAAAAACGGTTTGGAACTTCTGAGAGAGCTAAGACAGGAAGGAAACGATGTTCCTTTTATATTGTTCACGTGCAAAGGCAAAGAGGAAATCGCCATTGCAGCTTTGAATTCTGGAGTATACCGCTACGTTGGAAAAGAGGGCAAAGCTGAAGCAACGTACGCCGAATTGAAACGCAGTATCTGCGATGCGGTTAGGGGGCAGAGAGCGGAAAAACTTTTGCGAGAAGCCGAAAGCCGTCTTCGCCTGATCACTGAGAACATGCAAGACATGCTTCTGCTAACCGACGAAAATTTAATATGCACTTACGCTAGTGCCTCGCATAAATGGATTTTAGGGTATGAGCCAAGCGAAATTATAGGAAAGACAGTCTACTATTTTATTCACCCAGACGATGCGGCAAAGGCGATGAAAGCCGCTGAAAAAGCATTTAAAGGTAATTCTGGAGGAAAAATGGAAGTTCGCGTTAAACGCGCTGATGGAAGTTACATTTTTTCAGAGGGCATCGGAAAAATCTTAACCGACGAAAATGGTCAAATCACTGGCACAATGTTTACTTCTCGCGACATTACAGAACGCAAAAAAATAGAGCAGACACTGAAGGCATCAGAGCAAAAATACAGAAAGTTATTTGAAGAAGCCATGGACGCCATCTTCATTGCTGACGCTGAAACAGGAATGCTCATCGATTGCAACCGCGCGGCAACGAAGCTAACTGGCAGGGCAAAATCAGAAATCGTCGGAAAGCACCAAAGGTTCCTTCACCCCCCAGAAAAAACTAGAGGAAAGTTTAGCAAAACCTTCAAGCAACATCGCACGAGTAAAAAAGGGGTTGTACTCGAGAATCAAATAATCACTAAAAATGGGGAAATCAGAGATGTCGCAATAAAAGCCAACCTGTTCGAAGTTAATGGCAAGAAAATGCTTCGAGGCGCATTCCGAGACATCACAAAAAGCAAAAAAATCTCTGACAAAAACCATTTACAAGCGCGTTTGCTGAACGCTGTAGGACAAGCAATTATAGCCACAGACTTGGAAGGAAACATCACGTACTGGAACCGCGCTGCAGAAAAGCTCTACGGCTGGCAAGAGGCAGAAGCGCTAGGACGCAGCATCGTAGATATCACTCCTGCAGAAACTTCGAAGGAGCAAGCGATGAACATTATGAATCGGTTGATCGAGGGAGAACACTGGTCAGGCGAGTTTATTGCTAAACGTCGTGACGGCACTATTTTCCCAGCGATTGTAACAAATTCACCGATTACTGATGATAAAGGAGAAATAATTGGAATTATCGGTGTGTCAACCGATATAACCGAGCAAAAGTGGATGCAGGAAGTTTTCGACGACGCAATCGGAAAAGTGGTAGAGCTTAATGAGAAACTGCGGGTCGTTGAGGGCTTGACCAGACATGATATCCGAAACAAGCTTTCCGCCTTAAACGGGCGACTCTACCTCTTAAAGAAACGTTTCAGCGCCAATCCAGAAGCCCAGCAACACCTAAAAGAAATGGAATCAGTGTCTCAGCAAATTCTGCGAATTATCGAATTTGAGAAAATTTATTCGAAAGTAGGCGCAGAAGAACTATCGTATATTGATGTGGAAAGACACCTCAATGAAGCTACTTTTCTTTTTTCGGATTTGAAAGGTGCCACGCTTGTCAATGAGTGCCAGGGGTTAACGGTGCTTGCGGATTCCTTGCTGAGACAGCTATTCTATAATCTACTAGATAATACACTAAAGTACGGCAAGAAAACCCGCAGAATCAGAGTGCACTACAAAGAAGAGGAAAAGCAGCTGAAGCTCATTTATGAAGATGACGGCGTGGGAATACCCGACGACGTTAAGAGCCATCTTTTCCAAAAAGGCTACGGGACAGGCACGGGCTACGGGCTTTACTTAATAAAAAGAATATGCGAGGCCTACGGCTGGACAATAGAGGAAACAGGCAAAGAAGGTCAAGGCGCTCAGTTCACAATTATTATACCCAAAAAAAGCAAAGATGACAAGAAAGGCTACGAGATTAGTTAACCGAAAATGATTTTCGGTTTAGGATTAAATCTTATATTTGCCGCATGTTATATTGCTAACATAGTTGGGGAGGGAAACTTGTGAAACTTGTAACGGTCCTGTTACCAGAAGCTTATCTCGAAGGGTTAGATGAACTTGTTAGGGCTAACATGTATCCGAGCAGAAGTTCGGTCATCCGGTCAGCAGTCAGGGATTTGCTGAGGAAAGAGCTCTGGGAAAAACGCGGAAGATAAACTGCGTTTCACATCAAATTCTTGTTTAAACGCGTTCATCTCACATGCCTTATTACCGTGCAGAGCCTTTTAGCTGTCTCGCGTGGATTCTGTGCAAGGGTTATTTCTCGTCCCACAATAAGATAGCGAGCACCTGCTTTAAGCGCTGTTTCAGCTGCTCCGCCTTGAACGCCTATTCCAGGCGAATATATGGGTACGTTTTCTCTCAGTATTTCGTGTATTTCCCTTATTTTCTCAGGGTACGTGGCGCCCACAACTACGCCATCAGCATCCCATTTTAGGGCTTTTTTTGCGAAGGAAATGTACTGCATGATTTTTGCGCCTGTTTCCTCGCTGTATATTTTCTGACCGTAGCCTTCGTTTGCTCCTTTATGGCTCATGTAGGCGAGGAGTATTACGCCGCGTTGGCGCTTGCGTGCGATGTCAAAGATGGGTTTTAAGCCTTCTTCCCATCCGATGAACGGGTTAGCTATCAACGCGTCAAAACCCGCGGCGTAATAGTACTCTGCTATAACTTGGTTGGTTGAGCCGATATCGTTCACTTTGCAATCCATTATTGCAAGAAGCCCTTTCTCATGAATTCGCGTTACGAGTTGTTTTACGCCGTCGAACGTGCCGAGAGGAAGAATTAGGTGATGGTTAATTTTCACAGCGCAGACGTACGAATTAACTGCCTCTAGGACATCTTGGGCTTTGGCGAGGAGTTTTTTGCTATTCTCTGGGCTATGAAAAGGAAAATCAAGCGCTAAAACAATTCTGGATTCTTTTTTCTTTGCCGTCTCTTCCATTTTTGCCTTGAACGACATTTTTCAATCCCCTTTCTTATTTAGGCGTGGAAGCCATAACCTTTACTGTTTCGGCATTTTTCACTGGCGAATTTTAATGCTTTGGTTATTGAAAACGCAATCTTATTACACGAAATTTAAATTTCCGACTCTCCATTTCTTGATTAAGAATTGAGGAAACAGTTTCACTTCCGTGATATTCACACATTGAGAAAGTCCCTAGGAGAAAAATGCATGAACCAAACTTTAGCGGAGAAAGTTATCGCGAAGCATGTAGTCGAAGGAAGAATGAAGCCAGGCGAACAGATTGGCTTAAGAATAGATCATACTCTCACGCAAGATTCCACTGGAACCTTGGCTTACCTCGAGTTCGAAGCCATGGGCGTTCCCCGCGTCAAGACGAAGTTAAGCCTAAGCTTCGTTGACCATAACATGTTGCAGAACGATTTCAGGAACGCTGATGACCACAGATATTTACAGCAAGTCGCAGCCAAATACGGCGTTGTTTTCTCACGCCCCGGCAACGGCATATGCCACCAGCTCTATCTGGAACGCTTCGCCAGACCAGGGTATACGTTGCTGGGAAGTGACAGCCACACGCCCACTGCAGGAGGAATTGGCATGATTGCTATAGGTGCTGGAGGGCTCGATGTTGCCGCGGCTATGGCTGGAGAACCCTTCTACCTCGAGATGCCCAGTATTATGGGCGTAAAGTTGGCAAGCGCCCTTTCGCCTTTTGTTTCAGCAAAGGACGTGATACTGGAAGTTCTGAAAAAATTGACTGTGAAGGGCGGGGTTAACAAGATTTTGGAGTACTTTGGTTCTGGCGTTAAAACCTTGAGCGTTCCTGAGAGAGGAACAATAGCGAACATGGGAACGGAAACAGGGGCAACAACATCAATCTTTCCTTCGGATGAAGTGACAAGAGCGTTTCTGAGAGGTCAGGGAAGAGAAGACCAGTGGATTGAGCTTAAGGCTGATGACGGCGCGAGGTACAATGAAGCCCTTGAGGTGAACCTCGGGACCGTTGAACCCTTGATAGCGTTGCCTCACAGTCCAGATAACGTAAAAGCGGTAAGCGAGGTCGAAGGGACACCTGTGGATCAAGTCTGCATCGGCAGCTGCACCAACTCTTCACTTCGCGACCTAAAAATGGTTGCCGCACTTCTGAAAGGCAAAAAAATCAGTGACAGCGTCAGCCTCACCATCTCGCCTAGTTCAAGACAGGTTTTGGAGAATCTAGCTGCAAGCGGCGAACTTGTGGATATTATTAGCGCAGGAGCTAGAATACTGGAAAACGCTTGTGGTCCGTGCATTGGGATTGGGCAAGCGCCTCAAACTGACGCTGTATCCATCAGAACCTTCAACCGCAACTTTAAGGGCAGATCAGGAACGCAGAGTGCTCAGGTCTATTTGGCGAGCCCGGAGACGGCTGTTGCCTCGGCTATATATGGTGAGATAACTGACCCGAGAAAACTGGGGAAATACCCTGAGATAACTCTGCCAGAGAAAATCATAGTTGACGACAACATGTTCATCTTTCCAGAAAGGCCTTTCGCAGAAGAAATCGTAAGAGGACCTAACATCAAGCCCCTGCCCCACTTCATGCCGATTCCAGATAGGCTTATGGGAGAAGTCTTGTTAAAGCTGGGCGATAACGTTTCAACCGATGATATTCTGCCGGGCGGTTCAGAGATAATGGCTCTGAGAAGCAACATTCCCGAGATAAGCAAGCATGCATTTCGCTATGTCGACCCGAGTTTTGCAGATAGCGCTCTGAAGAAAGGTGGCGGATTTATTGTTGGCGGCGAAAACTACGGTCAAGGCTCTTCAAGGGAGCACGCCGCGTTGGCGCCCAAATATCTCGGTGTAAAAGCCGTTATCGCCAAGTCGTTCGCGCGGATACATCTTGCAAACTTGGTTAATTTCGGGATTGTTCCCTTGATTTTTGTGGACAAGCAAGATTACTCAAACGTTGCTCAGGGCGACATGCTAGAGTTAGACGTTAAGGATTTAAAGAGGAATATATGCGTGAAGAACGTCACGAAAGGTGCAGAGATACAGGTTGTGCTCAGTCTCAGTGACCGTGAAAGAGATGTGCTGAAAGCAGGCGGAAAACTAGCTGCTATCAAAGCTAAACACACGATCAAATAGCTTGAATATAAAGATTTTTTACCAATGAGGCTCAATAGTTGGACATAGTTCTAAAGGATGTTTTAACTAAAGAAAACCGCTTTTATGATAGGCAACGAAAATTAGATGCCCCAAAATAGCTTTGAAGACATGGTAATAAAAGAGCCTCAGTCACAACTAAGTTCAGGAGGTTGCCAACTGGTAACTTTTCCGGCTTAATACTTCACCAAAACTTGGGTTAACAGGGAGGAAAGTATCGTTGATACATGTTATTTCAACTCTTTGCACATTGGGTACTTTCTTGATTTCGTTCACTAGGGTTCTGATACTGTTCAGGTCTGTGACTGGAGCAATGGCGAGTATGTCGAAAGCTCCAATTATTTCTACGACCAGTATGACATTACTTATTTCCTTAAGACCTGATATAGTCAAAGATCTGTCTCCTTCTGCAGAGACAGTTATCATTAGGAAAGCTTTGCCTTGATATCCTAGTTTTGAAAGATCAATTGAAACGATGCATTTGTTGATTATTCCTTTTTTCTTCATTCTTTCGAATCGCTTTCTAACAGTGTAAGGCGTGACACCAAACTTCTTCGCGATTGTCACAAAAGACAACTGGGCATCTTTACATAATTCGCTTAGTATGAAATAGTCAAGTTTGTCCATCTTTATCAAGTTCCTTTGGGCTGCAGGTTAATGTTTTCAAAAATAAAGTACGGTTCACCAGCATATATGTTGACATCTATTCTTCTTACTCCAAAACATTTCTTCAACGCATACACTGCCTTATCTAGTTCACTAACGCTCTCTGTGAACACTAAGGCGCACAAGTCGTATTTCCCTACACTTGCTGAGGGTTCAACCAAGTTAGTTTGTTCACTAATTAGCTTGATGATTTCATCCTCATTAGACTCATTGGAATCCAAATTGATTCCAATGTTTGCTATGGTTGGGAGGTCTATTAGACCTACGCGAGGGTAAAGTGCTGCCCCTGTTATCACTCCAAGAGTTTTTAGACGTTTGATTCTATTTAGCACTGAGACAGAGGATATATTGCACTCTTTGGCGATGTCTTTAAGTCTTGTGCGGGCGTCTTTTATTAGTAAATGTAGAATCTTTTCGTCGATTTCGTCGATTTTCACTACAGTGTCCATTTCGTCACCTGAGGACTGTTATCTCTAAGGGATAAATAAGGCTGTTTATTGAATTTATGTGTTGTGCGGGCGTCTCCAAGCTATACTTGTTTATTTAAATTAATTTTAATTTATAAGATAAACTAATTTTTATAAAAATATGGCTAAAATAGTGACAAAAGTTAAATACGCCCTCGGTGCAACATTTACACACAAATTAAAGGAGAATAGAGAATGGCAATTTCAAAAAGTAAAACTGCTACTGCGATTGTTTTGTTTCTGTTGTTTGCTATGACTGTTTCGCTTTTTGCTTTACCAACTGCTAACGCGCAGGCTACGGTGAAGACCTATCCCTACATTGGTGCTATGCCTAACCCAGTAGGCATCAACCAAGAAGTGCTACTCCACATCGGAATTACAAAGGAGCTGTACTCAGCAGAAATGGGTTGGGAGGGCTTAAGTGTAACAATCACGAGACCTGACGGCGTTGTTGAGACGATTAGCGGCATCAGGACTGATTCGACTGGTGGAACAGGTCGAGTGTACGTACCCACAATGGCCGGCAATTACACTTTGGTGGGGCACTTCCCTCAACAGGAGATAACAGCTACGAAGCGCGGGGGAGGCTTTTTCACGCCAATGTTCGACATAGGTACCATTATGCTAGCGAGCGACACCCCGCCACTGACACTCGTTGTACTAGAGGAGCCAATAACGTATTATCCAGCGCATCCGCTTCCAACTGAATACTGGACTCGACCCATCGACCCGCAGCTTAGAGAATGGTCAGCTGTCGCAGGAAACTGGCTAGAAGGTACTCTGGATAATTATTTCGCTAAAGGCAACGACGATGCGCCAGATACTGCTCACATACTGTGGACAAAGCCGCACACGATAGGAGGTCTCGTCGGAGAGCCTCTTGATGCGCACTCATTCGAAATAGGCGATGCATACGAAGGCAAATTTGCCAGCCGCTTTATACTCGGCGGAAAATTATTCTATAATAAGTACGCGGGTCCATCCGTCGGTGATGTAGACATCTACAGGGAGTATGTTTGTATAGACATACATACTGGCGAAGAGATATGGTCCAAAGTCTTTATGGACAACCTAACGCTAAGTTTCTGTCAGCTGATGTACTGGGACACATATGACTATCACGGCACTTACGACTACTTGTGGGCAACTGCTAACGCTGGTTCGCTTTCCCTTTTGGGTCTTAATGCAAGTGCTGGCACTACTTGGATTGCGTTTGACTCTTTCACTGGAGACTTTGTGATGGCCCTATATGGTTTACCTTATACCTCCTCGAGCATAAGGGTAGCCGGTCCAAAAGGTGAAATCCTAATCTACAACGTTGACTTGAATAGGGGCTATATGACTCTGTGGAACGCAACTAACATACCATGGTTGTACAGAGACAGAGATTACGCTTCTATGGCATGGGGTCAGTGGAGGCCTTATGGAAAGATTATTAACGCGACAGGCTATGCCAATGTAACTATTGGCGGCGGGCTCTTTGGCTCCGCCTTCGGAACGCCCTATATAGCACCTACAACGCCTTTTGGGCTAAATGGATATCAGTGGAACGTGTCGACAGCAGGAAACCTAGGAGTAAGATCCGTACCGGGAAGCGTCACAACGATCTTTGACGGGGATAAGGTAGTCGGTGGAGACATAAGCAATACGGAAGTCAAATTGTGGGGCTTAAACTTGAATTCATCGAAGGGCACTCTAGGACAGCTACTGTTCAATAATACTTGGGCTGCACCAGCTTACTGGGCTAGAGACAACCTAACCGTAAGCGGCGCGGCAGCCGGTTGGACGGATTGGAGTCAAGAAGATCAGGTAGGCGTCATGTGGATAAGAGAGAGCAGAGAACACTATGGCTTCAGCACCGAAACAGGCGACAACCTGTGGGGTCCAACTGAGCCGCAGTATTATTTGGACTCTGTTGAGGACATGCCCTACGACGTTAGGAACATCGCTTACGGCAAGCTCTACTCAGCGAGCGTGGGCGGAATAGTGTACTGTTACGATGTCAAGACAGGCGAGCGCCTGTGGACCTACGAAGCAAACGACCCGTACTCGGAAATACTGTGGGCTAATAACTGGTGGATGAAACCAGTATGCATTGCTGACGGAAAAATCTACGTTGGCCACACTGAGCACTCTCCCATTGATCCTAGACCGCGCGGTGCACCATTCGTCTGCCTTAACTGCACAACCGGCGAGGTAATATGGCGCATAGATGGTGCTTTCCGTCAAACCCGCTGGGGAGGACGCGGAATTATCGGTGACAGCATAATAGTGACGCAAGATACGTACGACCAGCGCGTATACGCTATTGGCAAGGGTCCAAGCGCAACCACTGTCACGGCAGGACCAGAAGTTTCAGTTCACGGCA
>JGI2172J19969_10000887_pt1 | contig 13361 bp, 16 predicted proteins | sample DeeMarSWOR230_32_FD_19969 | JGI IMG/M metagenome (IMG submission 19969)
AAAAGATTTCGCCAGCATTATCAGCCAAATAAAGAACGCTCCTCGCTTTTTTCGCTAATTCATAGGCTCTGTCAACATCGTCTACGACTAAATCCTTCGCGGCTTCTCTGAAGCTCTTGGTCAGAGTTTTAAAGGAGAATTTGTGCCCTGGAATGTCGAACTCCATTATGTTGCCCACTATAGCGCATAAGCACGCTTTCTTAAACCGCTCCTGCTGCGTGTAGCCCGCTTCCACAATTTTTCTTGCGTACGGCAAAAGCTTCATTGCTTTCTCGTTGCTCATTTTCTTGTTTCGCTTATAGGGGTCATTGTTGCCTGTTAGCTGCTTTATGAGGCGATCTCGTTTCGTGCCTATATCAGCTGGAACAGTGGTAGGTCTGAATTCCCTGTTTAGTAGTTTTATAATTTCTTTCATGGCTCTGAAACGTAACGCGGGGTTTGTTGTAGCTGCATAGGTTTCTGCCATTGCCCTCGCCAGCAAGCAAGAGGCGCATTCTGCTTCGACTTTCATGGTGCTCACACATGATTATTGCTTTGTTGCATCTACGAACTCACGCAGTATGCTATATGGGTCTTTCGCTTTCACAATGCCACTTGCAACAAGCACTCCCTGCGTTCCAAGCCGTAAAGCTACAGCAACATCTTCGCCATGGCTTATGCCCGCGCCGCATAGAATAGTGACCTCAGCGTTGACTTCACGTACAAGCTTGACGGTGTTGGTGACAACTTCAGGCTGGGCTTTTGAAACTGCAACTCCAGTGCCTATAAGCTCAGGCGGTTCAATAGATACAATGTCAGGCTTTAAAGCTGCGGCGGCAGCGCTTACGCTGGGATTGTTGGCACACACGCATGAGATAAGGTTCTTTTCCCGTGCCAGCCTAATCGCAGTGTCAATGTCAACCAGTTTAAGCTGCTTTTCAGAATGGTTAATCAGCGTCCCCACCGCGCCTGCCTCTTTGATCGAGTCCACTAGTACATGTCCTGTGCAACTGCCCGGCTTTATGGGGTCTATGTGCTGGGCGAAAACAGGAATTTCAACGGCTTCCGCCACGCGGGTAATGTCCGCAAACTGAGGCGCCGCGGCAATAGAAGCACCTGTTTCTTTGCTTACTTTTTCGGCTTGCTTTGCGAGTTCAACAGCCTTTCGACCTGTTGCCTCCAAATATGTTTTGAAGTTTACAATTATGATTGGTGTCTGAAGTTTTGGCTTCAAAGGGTTTGTTCACCGAGCTATGGTTAGCATAGAAAGTTAATATCATTTACCTTCAATTAAAGCAAGTTTGATGATGCTAATGTATTGAACGTTTAAGTGTGTGTTTCTGAGCCGCAAGTGAGTGGTCGTGGAATAACTCAGTAATGAAAAATGGTAACTATTTTTCAACTTTCCGCGTTTGGTTTACACAGAGTAACATAATCTTTGATCATTTGGGCGTGTTCAAACGCCAACCCTGCAGGAACAGCGTTTAAGCTGAAAAGCTTAATCTCTTCAATTTCACTTTCTTGCTTTCTGATTTCTCCACCAACAGTTTTTACGAGAAAACACGCTGGGTAGTAATCGTACTCTACGCCGTCTTGCACTCCCTGCTCGTGGTACTCACCTATCTTGCTCACTACTGCCACATCGAGACCGGTTTCCTCTTTTACTTCTCTTACTATGGTTTGTTCAACTGTTTCTCCCGAGTCAACTCTTCCGCCTGGCAGAGCCCAATATCCACTGAAGGGCACGGTGCGCCTTTTGATTAGCAAAATCTTATTTAGCGGGAACGGGATTATGGCGGTTGCGGTTCTGCCTGCGAACTTCATTCTGCATAGCTCCTTAACATGACTTAACAACCTATCATGTTTTTCACGTGATTATTTTCATTTTCCATTTGAATAACGTTAGGAAGTAAACTTCGTGCGCCATCTAATTATCATAACTGCCACAAAAATTGCGATGCCTGCAATTACCACTAATGGACCGGGAAGGATATTGAAGTAGCTGGACAGCAATATACCTGAAATTGCGGAAATTGCTCCAAATATGGCGCTTAGCTTGCAATATCTAGACAAGTTGGCGCTTATGATTCTTGCCGCCGCGGCGGGTGTCACCACTAAAAAGCCGACTAGCAGTGTTCCAGTGATTTGTATGCCTATAGCTACGGTAAGAGAGACAAGTAGAAGATATAGGAGATTCGTTCTGGCTATATTGATGCCTTTCGAAACAGCAAGTTCTTCGGAGACTAGACCCAACACTATTTTTCTGTAAATAACCCTAGTTAAGGAAATTACCACGATAGAAATAACTACTGCCGCTATAGCTTCTATGAGACCTACGCTGGTTATGTCGCCAAACAAGGCTTCTTCAAGCGCATGTAAATCATCTGGGAAAATCAGTATTCCTATTGCCAATGCGAGCGTGAATGCGGCGCCTACGAGTGTTTCAAAGGACAGCTTCGTAACTCTGCTCAGATGCCAAATTAAAACGGCCGATACAAAAAGGAACATGAATGCGCCTACGAGGGGATTGAAATTCAGCAAGATTCCCAGAGCAAGTCCTGGCAAGGCAACGTGAGATAATGCGTCTCCGACAAGGGCCATCTTTTCAAGCACCATAATGGAGCCTAAGTAGCCCGCGGAAAGCCCTACGGTGGCCCCCACTATCAAACTAAATATTAATGCTTCTATCATGAATTTCACCGTATTCTTTACAGATGGGTTCTCCGTAAATCAGCTTCTGCGTGGCTGGGTTCATTACTTTCTTGGATTCTCCAAAGAATATCAGGCATTTGTTCAGAGCCAATGCGTAGTCTGAGTATTCCCTGACGATGTGCAGGTCATGCGAAATGAGGAGAAGCGTGATTTTGTTTTTCGCCGTGAGTTTTCTCAGCATCCCGTAGATAGCTTCTTCGCTGTCCAAGTCTACACCGCTTGTAGGCTCATCGAACAGCAGAACATCAGGTTTATCCACTATTGCCCAAGCAATCAGAAGCCTGCGCATTTGCCCTCCTGATAAAGTCGCAAGACTTTTGTCTATAACCTCTTCGCTGTCTAGCCCAACAGAGGCAAGAACAGCTTTGATGTCTGACTCTGACTCGTTTTTAAGCGACAAAAACTCCCTCACGGAAATTGGTATATCACGAACCGACAAAACTTGCGGGACATACCCAATTTTCGTTTTTCCGTTCCATTCAACTTTTCCGCTATACGGAACCAAATTTAACAAGGCCCTGAACAGGGTTGTCTTACCTGCACCATTAGGACCAACTATGGCTAACGTGACGCCGCGCTTGATTTCGAAATTCAGGTTATTTATGATTGGCTGATTTGAAATTTCGACGGTAAGGTTAGACACTTTTAAGATGCAATGATCATTTTTGTCATCCGTCACCATTCCCTCTCTGCTACTCCTAAGCCATTTAAGAGAAGAGAGCGTTTGGATGCAATAAATCTTTTGAATCGAACTGCCTTAAATGCTGAAAAAGCAGAAACAGTTTGAAAGAGTGTTTACACGGACCTTTACGGTTAAGGCGCCATCACATGCAACAATACGAACCATAACAAACGGTTCAGTTAAGAACAGCAAGAGAAGGGGTAACTCAAAATAGAAAATAAAAAAGCGGCATTACAAAATTACGATTTCTTTTTTCTCGTTTTCAAAAGTTTACCGTTTTCTTCTGGCACAAAAACTGCCGCAGCAATGGTTGTCGTCCACAAACCGTTCTTGTCTCCTGTTGCCGACTGCGTTATGTTGGCTGTTTTAATTATCATGCCACTGGTTTTGAAAAGCTGTTTTCTTTCGTCCCAAGCGGTCTCCGGGTCGAATTGAATTCCCATGGTCGTTGCAAGCATTGTTGCAGCCAAATCTTCCGCGTAATCTCCAGCCGCCTCATCCGTTTGTCCAAAAGAGTGGTGCTCAGACAAGTAGCCGTACTGGTTCTTGCGGGACGGGATGGCTACGCCAATGGATGAGGCGACTAGCCTGTGCGGCTCGTTAGTTGCGTTTCTGGCTAAAACCACGAAGGTGATTTCGCCTGGCTGCACCATCTTTAGACCTTGCTCTCGCGAAAGCATTTTGCATTCTGGCGGAACTATGCTTGAAACGTTTACCAAGTTGCAGTGGTGTATACCTGCGTTTCTTAAAGCCAACTCGAAGCTTTGGAGTTGTTCTTTGTGTTTGCCGACGCCTTTTGTTAGGAAGAAGTACTTTGGTATCATTTTGTCGTATCGCAAATAGAATTTACGGATTGCTTTATTAGGCTTTTGTTCCAAAAATAATGATTACTCGACAAGAGAAAAGAATAACACAGCCCGAACGTAATTAATTTGAGGTTTAAACCCGTGACGCCACATCAAAGCGTGTTCAAAGACGAGGCGAAACTTGACATCAACTACGTTCCGCGCCGCTTGCCTCACAGAGAGAAAGAACACCGCTTGCTGATGGAATTTTTCAATTTCCTACTACGCTTTCCCGAACGCATGACTCAGCGAGTTATAATAACAGGTGATGTTGGCACTGGAAAAACCGCGCTTGCCCAACGCTTCGGCACAGACATCACCACAGAAGCAAACAAGCGGGGCGTAAACTTCCGTTACGTGCATGTTAACTGCCGTGAGTACCGCGGCAAACTTTTTCTCATACTACAACACGCCCTCGCTGTCTTCCACCCAAGCTTTCCGAAGCGCGGCTATTCCGCAGAAGAGGTACTGACCACGCTCCTGCAAACTTTGGATGAAGAAAACGCCTACATTATCCTAACCTTGGACGAATTCGACGCTCTCATTAANCGAGAAGGGTCAGAAACCGTCTACAANCTAACGCGACTGCAAGAAATAAGACCCGGCAANCCTCAGCGAATATCGCTNATATTTATTATGCGAAACTTGAAATCAACTGAGCAGNTAGACGCCAGCTCAAGAAGCACGCTGCAACGCAACGTAATCAGCCTAGAGAAATACGAAAAGGACCAGCTCATAGACATCTTGAACGAAAGGGTTTCCATGGCTTTTTGGCCTTCAACAGTTTCAGAAGACATTGTTAGCATAGTAGCTGAACTGGGTTTTTCCGAAAGCGGAAACGCCCGCTTCGCCATTGAGCTTTTGTGGCGGGCTGGAAAATATGCTGACGCGGAAGATATGGACTCGGTCACGCCTGATTGTGTGCGAGAAGCGGTTTCCAGCATAATTCCCACTATCCGAAGAAGCGAGCTGGCTTCTCTGGGACTTCATGAGAAACTGTTTTTGCTTGGCGTGGCTCGATTTTTCAAGGAGAGCCAAAGTGCTTACGCTTCGCTTTCGGAGGTAGAGCGGACTTACGCGGTGGTATGCGAAGAATTCGGCGAACAACCGCACAGTCACACTCAACTCTGGAAGTACGTTCAGCTTCTCTCCGCGTTAGGCATATTGAAAACCGAAGTCGCAACAGTAGCTACACGGGGCAGGTCGACGCGCATTTCTTTGCCTTCAATTCCTGCTTACGAGTTGGAGAAAGAATTAAGTGCGGCTGTAGAAAAAAGATAAGCGTGAAGTGCTATGGATATAGAAGAGGTCTTTTCTTCTAAGCCTAGGATGAAAATTCTTAGGCTCATCGCGCGGCTGGGTGCGCTTAACGTTTCTGACATTGCCCGTAGAATTAACTTGAATTATTCGACGACAAATGAGCATTTGAAACTGTTAGAGGCTGAGGGCATACTCCAGCAGAGGGTTTATGGAAGAATTCGCATGTACAGGTTCAATAACCGTTCGCCTAAAGCTGTTGCAGTGCAAAACCTAATAGAGGTTTGGGAGCAGCTAAATAAGCAGTGAAGCGTATCCAATCTTGGAGGAAAGCAATGTGACCATGGTTGATGTTTCAGGCAAAGCCGAAATCTTTCGCGAAGCAAAAGCAACTGGAACTATTAAGCTGAAAACCGAAACCGTGAACCTGATTAAAGAAGGAAAAATCGCCAAAGGCAACCCGCTTTACACGGCAAAAATTGCAGGCGTTCTTGCGGCTAAGAAAACAAGCGAGTTGGTCCCCCTTTGCCATCCGCTGCCTTTGACGAGCGTGGAAGTAGAAGCCAAAATTCTGGACAAAACCACCGTAGAAGTCACAGCCACCGTTAAGACTAAAGCGCAAACTGGCGTGGAAATGGAAGCCCTCGCCGCAACCTCTGTCGGTTTGTTGACGATCTGGGACATGGTGAAACAGTACGAAAAAGACGCGAACGGCCAATACCCGACCACGGTGATCAAGAACATTCGTGTTGTAAGGAAATTGAAGCAGGTGTAACGGGCGTGAGCGAAAGCGCAAAAAAGCATAAGGCTGCAGCGCCTAAACAGTTGAATTTTGCAGTTTTTGTTTGTAGCACTTCGCGGTATCAGCAATTGCAGAAAGGCAAGAAAATAAACGATGTTTCAGGCGACACTATTGAGGCTTTGTTGAAGATCGCGGGGCACAGGGTTCTGTCCAGAAAGATAATCGCGGACGATAAAAGCATGATTGAAGAAGCCGTGAAAAACGTTTTGGACTCTGCAGATCTGGATGCTGCCGTATTTTGCGGTGGCACGGGAATTGCTCCGAAAGACGTTACTATTGAGACGGTCTCGCCTTTTTTGGAGAAGACTCTTCCTGGCTTCGGGGAGATCTTTCGCCGTTTAAGTTATGACAAGGTGGGTTCTGCGGCTGTTTTATCCCGCGCTGTCGCGGGCGTGGCGAAGGGCAAAGCCCTCTTTTGTATTCCTGGTTCCCCTGACGCTGTGCGTGTTTCGGTTGAAATGCTTATATTGCCGGAAGCGCCTCATATCGTTAGGCACGCACGGGAATAACGATGGTTTTAACAGACAGTTGTGGTCGACCTTTACTTAACCTTCGAATAGCGATAACTCAGCGGTGCAACCTGCGTTGCGATTATTGCCACAAAGAAGGCGAAGAAATCAGCTCGTGTTCAAGAGGCACAGCGGAAGAAATGACCGTTGACGAAATTGTAAGAATCGCCAGAAACGCCATCAGTTTGGGCATTGCCAGAATTAAGCTGACAGGCGGAGAACCCCTCATGCGCAAAGACCTGTGCGAAATCGTCAAGCGCATAGCCGCAATACCCGACTTAAAGGACCTTTCAATGACCACCAACGGCACCATGCTTGGTTTCCAAGCGCAAGAACTGCGCGCGTGCGGATTAAGACGCATAAACATAAGCCTTCCAACTTTAAACGCTGAAACCTACAACAAGCTCACTGAAGGAAGAATTGAAAACGTCTTAGACGGCGTCAAAGCTGCTGTGGCGGCGGGGTTTTACCCAGTCAAACTTAACATGGTTATTTTAGACGGCGTCAACGTTGAAGCAGTTCCCGAAATGATCGACTTTGCAAGACAAACAGGCACTATACTGCAACTAATTGAGCTTGACCCGATGAACGTTGACGACATGTATTATTCGGTATATCACAAGTTCTTGGATGGACACGAAGAGATGCTGAGACAGAAAGCCGTGAAGGTTGAAACCAGACGATTCATGCATAACCGTCACATTTATCATCTTCCTGACGTGACAGTGGAGGTTGTGCATCCCATAGAGAACCGCGATTTCTGCATGCACTGCACCAGATTGCGCGTGACAAGTGACGGGAAGCTGAAGCCCTGTCTGATGAGAAACGACAACGTAGTTGACGTTCTAACGCCTATGCGGCGCGGGGCAAGTGACGAAGAGTTGAAAGAACTTTTTATGCTGGTGAACCAGCGGAGAGAACCCTATAACAAAAATGTCTAAACTTTACACATGCTCAGTTTAGAATCAACCATGCGGATGTGTATCGATTCTTCATATATCTTAAATAGAAAATTGAACCATTAATATGTGAGTGACGTTTCCTTGACGATTCTCACAGCGCACCCTTTGAAAGCAACTTTCTCAGGGAAACTGGCAAAGGTCATGTTTGATAGCGGGCATACCTGCAACGTCTACAGTGGCAACTTGCAAGAATGTTTTAGAATAATCGAGGTTGAGCGCTATGAGTGAAGCTTTGGACCTTTTAATTCAAAAGAAGGAAGCAGATCTTAGTCCTCTCCTCTTGCGCATGGACGAACTTAGGTTACAGTTTGTCGATCAAGTGATAAAGTTTGCTGCGAAATGGTTCGAAGATACGGCGCAGTTCTATGTCCTGAAGAAATCTGAGGTTACGTTAAGCATAGGAAAAGAAAGACTCGCCGAGATGAAAACAGCAGTCAAGTTGCTAGTAAAAGACTCAGGTAAAATAGTCGAAAAGGCTTTATCTGACACCAAGTTTTGGTGGCATAAGGAACCAAACAAGGACTCCTCCCTTTTTCAGTATGAACAGGTTGAAAAGAAGTTCCCTGAATTGCTTGATAAACCAATTAGGCGAGCCCTCGGATATTTAGGGGTTATCCTTGAAGAGTTTGGTTACAGCGTAACAGTTGGTAGCACGCGTAGCAAGCCTGCTCCAGAGTACTGGTATACATATGCCGACGGTCCTGACGATGCGTCTAGTCCCTATTTTCCGCACTTACTGGAGTGGTCTGAGAAGATGCAGCTTACAATGATGCGGTATAATGCACTGTACAAGCAGGCGATTAGACTGTTTATCGAGATTCATAAGCTCAACGAGGAAAAAAAAAGACAAGAAGCACACGAATTGTGGAATTCAGCCTGACCAATATTCAAAGCTATTAAAAACAGCGTTCTGGTTATATCTTAATTAGTCGTGCTTCACGCTTTTCTGTGTCCAGCAAAGCCATAGTGGATTTGCCGCTTAAGTACCCGCAGACTTCTCCTGGGTTCACGATTAAGGTTTTTCCGTTCTTGCGAGACACGTTAGCGTGAGAGTGCCCGTGAATCACAGCATCAAAGCCTCCACAGTTAATCAGCGCATCAAGAAGTTCGGTTTCATCTCCGTGCAGCAATGCGATTTTGAATCCTTCAGCGTTGATTTCTGCGAATCTGCCGCGTATTTCGCAGTTAGGGCATTCGTCGAAACGTTTTTTTAGGAACTCATGGTCCCCATCGTTGTTGCCGAAAACGCCTATGAGCTTTGCGTTTAATGCTTTGAATTTTGGGATAACGAAGGGTGAAACGTAGTCTCCTGCGTGGAGAACGAGTGCTACGTTTTCTTCGTTCAGCTTTTTCACGGCTTTTTCTATCATTGGCAGGTTGTCGTGTGTGTCCGAGATTACACCTATCAGCATAGTGTTTCACTGTTTGATTTTCTCTTGGCGGCAATAAAGGCTTTCTGTATTGGGCTGGATAGAGAAGTGGTATAGCATATTCCAATACCGTAATATTCAGACTTGCGAAACAGGACTTAAAATACGCTGACCCTAACTCAATTATAGAAAACAATTCTAAAAGAGGAACATAGAAGTGAACTCGGAAATAACAGACACAACATCTAAAAGAAGAGACAAATTCAGCATAGTCTCTGAAATTTTGGAAATCTCAAAAGAAGGCACCCTGAAAACTCAAATTATGTATAAGGCAAATCTAAGTTTTACCCAACTTAATGATTACCTTAAGTTTATGTTGAAAACCACTTTGCTAAAAAAGTTCCCAAATAGAGGTAAAACGATGTACGCGGCAACTGAAAAAGGCCTAGATTTCCTGCAGCGGTACTCCGAATTGATAGAGTTATTGAAAGAGAACGAAAAAAGTAAAAACGGCGTTAAGATTCCGCCTCAAAAGCTGCTTAAAAATGCTTAGCGTCCTCTTTTATGGCGCTTGCTTATTATTGGCGATCGGTGGCAAAAGGTAAAAGCGCGAATTTGAAATATTTGGGCGTTAATTAGTTTTCTGCTGTTTTGACGTAGTTTATGACTTTTTTTCTTAGCGCGGGAAATTCGTCAAGCATTGCTTTCACAACTTGCCAGCGGATTTCTTCTTTATTGCGGTAATTCTTCATTTTTGCCTAGCCGTCCTAATGCCGATATCTTATGTCAGACTATACAATATAAGTCTTTTTCCTAAAAAAGAATATCTACCTTAAACGCGAAAGAACTGACAAAAATTGGTGAATAGAGGTCATGTTACATATTTAACAAAAACGCCAGAAACTCAATTTCCTCTGACTTGTATTGATAAATTCTGAGTTACTGGAGCAGTCATTTCCTGAAAACGCAAGACAATAGTATAGCTGAATGTCCCAGCTCGATTAGGCGACAAGAGTTCGACCGAAGCTACAGTCGCTCCTGGAGGCACATTTCCAATGTTTATCACGTTGTTGCCAACAACTTCATGTGTAGAAGATTGCACTGAAAAATCTAAGAAAAGGCCGTTTGTTTCGATATATGCTACATGTGCAGTGGCGCCTGTCGGGTTGTTTACTGTAAAACTTATGCTCAGTGGCGCATTCATTCCGACCGAGCTGGGCGCAGAGATGCTTAGAGTAAGCGTGGGAGCAGGAGTTGGTGGAGGTGTTGCTATTGGAGTCGGAGAAGGAAAAATCGTTGGCAGTGGTGACGGAGAAGCCGTAGGGGATGGTGATGGGAACGGTGAAATCGTAGGGGTTGGAGAGGGAGTAGGGTTCGGCTCAGCAATATCAGTAAGCGTATTGGCAAAGAAGTAGAAAATTCCGCCTGCAAGAAAAAGAATTCCTATCAAGAAACCGACTTTGACTATGGTAGCGCCTCGTCTTGTTTCTTTGCGGAAAGTTTCCTTTATTCTGAAGGCTAGATACAGAACAATAGCTGAAAAGAAGATTATCAGAAGTATTAACGCGAATACGACGCCTATTATAGCAATGTCTAACGCCATTATGTTTTCACCTCTTAGGTTTCTCCCATTCCATCATTATGTTCACCATCTCTTCGGTTAAGCTCATTAGTCTGACGCCGTCAAGGAACACGTTATAAAACAATAGAAGCGGTACTGCTAAATAATTTCTTTTTTCAGGCTTCGGCTCTAGGCTTAGTCCAACAACTCCCAGTACCAAAGCGACAGCAAGATACAAAATTATCCCAGCCAAGGAAGAAGTGGCTTCGCCAGTAAGGATCCACGTTAACAATGTGACAAGCAGCAGCGCTATGTTGAGAAAAGGCGAGACGGTATCGAACCACAGATTGGGAATGCCGAAAACGCCTGCTGAACCGTACTTGCGGTTGAAATACATGTCTCGATGTTTTTCGAGCACTTGTATCATTCCTCTGTACCACCTTCGCCTCTGTTTCATCAGATCTTCCGTGTTTTTCGGCGCATCTGTGTATGCTATGCTTCCCTCTTCATATTCAATCTTGTAGCCGCTTTTCAAAATCTTGAGCGTTATGTCAAAATCTTCTGCGAATGTGTCATCGGAAAATAAGCCAGCCCGTTCAATGGCTTCTTTTTTCAAGGCTGCCACTGGTCCCGGNACGACCATTACACAGCCTAGTACTGACTGACCTTTTCTCACAAGGTTAATTCCAGTTGCATATTCCGCTGACTGGACCGTGTTAAGTATTGTCGGTTCAGACTTTACCTTTACGTTACCAGCAACCGCACCAAGGCGTTCATTAGCGGCAAAACGGACAGCTATCTTTCTCAGTGCTTCCTTGTCTAGCGTAGTATCAGCGTCCACCGTTAAGACAATATCACCGTCTGATTCGAGTATGCCTGTGTTTAATGCAACGGGTTTTCCTTGATTTTTTTGGCGGATAACTTTGACTCCGTTGCACTGGCTTGCTTCTTCGAAGGTTTTGTCCGTTGAGCCGTCATCAACTACTATTATGTCATAATTTGGATAGTTCAGGTTTTGTAGTGATTGGATGCAGCTTCGGATAGTTTTTGCTTCGTTGTACGCTGGCACTATTATGGAGATTTTCGGGAAAGCTTCTGGTTCTTTGTTTCTACGTGTCATGTTATAAAGCAAAGATAAGCCCAGTCGAACAAGTTGCCGTAGCGTTGCTATGATCACTACAGCGTAAAAAAGATACAGTATAGCGCTCATTGTGACCTTGACTCTGTTGCATTTATGAGGTTTCTTGGACAAACTTGCTGTGGCAAGAATAGTTGAGCATGCGCTTCAAGCAGTGTACCGTGGAAATCACGCAAGGGAGGTTCACTTGCCCATAGTTTCCCTCAGGTAGGGGTATAAAGGTTATGAATTTTTGGTATTTCAAATCAATGTTTACTCGTTGACGTGTAAAGCGCTAATTGGGTTTTTGGACACGCGGTTCGGCATCTGAAATATTGTTTCTTCGGGAATACGCGCTTTATTAGTTGGCATGCATACTTTTTCGTGAGAAAGGGGAAAGGCTTCGAGGCTGAGTTACAGGATGCAGTTTCCTAGGCGTTTCAGAATAAGCTATCTGGCGTTTATTGTACCGTTCGTTCTGGCTTTTCTTTCGTGGCTGTACTTTCCAGCCTTAGCCATGTGGATCATAACGCACGTTTTTGGTTACGTTGTTTCAGAGCAAGCGGCGAACGTCGTTTGGACTGGAACTATACAGTTCTTTTACAGCTGGTACACGTTTGTGGCTATTGGCTTGGCAGGTACTTGGGTGATTGCGGCGGTGCTGGCGAGGAGAAAGCACATACACGTTGAGCACGCGTTTTATCCTATGGTTAGTTTTGTGGTTCCAGCGTTTAATCAGGAGAAGAATATTGCCGGCTGCGTGGCAAGCCTGTTCAATTGTGCTGCGAAGTATGAAGGTTTGTGCGAGATTATAGTGGTTGATGACGGTAGCCGCGATTTCACGTATGAGGTGGCGTGGTCTGCGGTGCAACTTGGGCGTGCTGGTAATCCTCGTGTTAGAGGGAAGGTGGTGCGGCACAGCGCGAATTTGGGCAAGATTGAAGCGTTAAGGACTGGCATGAACAAGACACTGGGCGGCTTAATAGCAATTGTAGACGCTGATTCTGAATGGGATTCAGACACGCTGGCTGGGCTTGTGGATTATAAATTGTCGAATGGAAAGCGTGCTGTCACCGGCTATGCGCATCCGAATGGGCAGAGTAGCAAAAGCAATTTGTACGTGACTTTGCAGCGGTTAGAGTACAGCCAAGGTCTCGGCGTTGGGCGTTGCGCTCAAGGCTTAGGCGATAACGTGTTGGTCGTTTCTGGCGCGATTGGGGTTTACGATGCGGATTTGTTGCGTGAAGTGCTTGCGGAACGGAATATTCGTAGCGTGACTGAAGATTTTGAGATTACTTTGGAGATGCATAAGAAGGGCGCGAAAGTTGGCTATGTAAGCAATGTGCAAAGCCGTACAGTTGCGCCTACTGGTATCAGCGCGTTGTGGAATCAGCGGCTGCGGTGGTTCACGGGGTGGCTTCATAACACGCTAGGCATTCACAGGGATTTGATGGGTAAGCGTTCGTGGCTTACGGCGTTGTTGTGGTACTGTTATTTATTCGAGTACGTTGGCGCGTTCGTGGATTTGGCGGCTCTTGTTGCGTTTCCTTTTCTGTTTTGGTTTG
>JGI2172J19969_10000890_pt1 | contig 13323 bp, 11 predicted proteins | sample DeeMarSWOR230_32_FD_19969 | JGI IMG/M metagenome (IMG submission 19969)
AGTCCAGGAAAAAAGAAATACAGTCAGGATTCCCATCTGCGGCTCAGTATCTTTCAGTAATAGGCATACAGTGGCGGTGGTAGTATTACAGAGAAATTTGGTCGCCGCTGGCATGCATCCAAGTTCACCTGTATTTTACCACTCCCACTTTTGCTTCACTCTGCTGCTAATGTAATTTACTGCTGAAACAGTAAATTTCCCGGGAAAAAGTAGAAACATATATAAACAGTAGATTTCATTTATAACATAGTATTACAAATAAGTGGTCTTATCACTAATAAATGGAGGTCCCAAAATGGAAAAAAGTAGAGAAGGAAAATTCCTCAAAATGCTTGGTGCCACAGGTACCAGACAAATACTGGAATTCTTGGGTGAACAAGACACTGCTCGATATACACAGATGGAGGAATTCTTGAATACACACACGTTGAACAAAAGGCTGCGTCAGCTTTTGGTCTTTGGTCTGGTACGCCATCATCTGGAGAGGGCAGAAACGAGAAAAGAATGGTATGAACTCACAGAAAAAGGCAGAGAAGTTTTGCAGCATCTGCAAGCCCTTGTAGAATTGATTGCAGAATCTTCATAATTGTATCAAGATTTTTCTAGAAAGTAATATGCCTCGCGCTGCAAAGTACGGACATAGATAATGATGAGGAACAGAGTTTAAATTATAGATTCAGTAATTTCCTATTTTTACCTGCTGTAGAATGAGTGATGGTAGTTGTTCACCTATAACCTAGCAATATTTGTGAACATTTATAAACATCTTTCAGAAGATGCACTATGGAATGGCGATTACTCACCCTCGGTCAGAAAGATGGATTCTACATCCAGAGTGTCTATGAAGCGGTGGCTGAAGCAGTCACTGAAAAAGCTTCCCCCAACACAATTATTCTCATCTCTCCCCAATCTCCTTATGTATGTATTGGCGTCCACCAGGAGTTGGAAAAAGAGGTGAACACTCACTACTGCACTCAGCACAATATCCCCATTGTGAGACGACAGACAGGAGGAGGTGCAGTCTACCTGGATTCGCGCCAGCAGTTCTATCAGGTAATTATCCGAAAAGATGATCCTTTGGTCCCCATTGGTATTGAAGCCTTTTACAGAAAGTTCCTCCAACCCACAGTAAACGTGTATCGGCAATTTGGCCTTCCTGCTGAATACAGACCAATTAACGATGTGGTGATACAGGGAAAAAAAGCATCTGGAAATGGAGCTGTCACTTTGGATGAAGCACTAGTGCTCATTGGCAATATCATATTTGATATAGATACAGATTTGATGGTAAATGTCCTGAAAGTACCCTCAGAAAAATTCAAAGACAAGATGGTTCAATCCCTCGATAAGTATATGACCTCCTTTCAAAAGGAACTGAATTACCAGCCAGAAAGAGAAACAGTTATCCAGTACCTGATGAAAGAATACGAAACCCTACTGAATCAGTCATTAGAACAGGGAGAGCTGACTGGCAGAGAAGAAGCATATTTATCACAGACTATTAAGAGACTGAAATCTGAAAAATGGCTTCATAGATCCTCGCGAAGGAGAGAGAAGCTCTTATCTTTGGTGAAGGCCAAATGCACCAAGATCGCAGGAGGAATCATGGTCTGCGAGGCTTCTCACAAAGCAGATAAGCTAATCCGAATCACTTTAGAAATAGAGAAAGGACGAATCAACGATATTCTAATTTCTGGAGATTTCTTTTATGAGCCAGCAGATGCACTAGGTGAACTGGAAGAAGAGCTAAAGGGAATGAAGATACGAAAAAAATCGTTGACTGCAAAAATCGAAGAATTCTTCAATGAGAAAAAAATACAATTGGCAGGGGTAACTGCAAAGGATTTTGTGGAAGCCATACTAAGAGCCCGATCCAAAGTGAAACGGTAGCTGCAAAGAGTGTAGTACCAGGGATAATGTAACCCCCGGGGCAGGAAAACAAAAGGGAATTACTTGCCTTTTTCCTCTCGATTTTCCTTTTCTTTCTCTTTTTCTTTCTCTTTTTCTTTCTCTTTTTCTTTCTCTTTTTCTTTCTCTTTTTCTTTCTCTTTTTCTTTCTCTTTTTCTTTCTCTTTTTCTTTCTCTGGAGCCTTTCGATCTTCCGGGTTTTCACTTTCCTCTTTTATTGATTCTGCACTTTCTGAAGGTCGCCTGAGAATGAGTACCCCAACCACTCCCGCCACCAGGAGAGTCACTAAAAGAAGCCACGGCCACCAGGTAACGAATTCAGCTGGTCTTTGTCCTCTTTCCTGTTTCTCCAGATTAACGACCTTTTTCTCTTCTACATCAATGGTCACTGTCACTGTGCCTTCCTCTGTCAGAAATACTACTTCAGCGTTTTTCCCTGACTGCAAAATCTTTCCTATGAGAGGTTTTCCAAATTCATTCTGCGAAAATCTCTTCTCTGCAATCTCCATCACCTCTTTGAGATTCATTCCCGGAGGTACCATTCCCCTGGTTGCAGAAATGGATTCCACTCTCTCTTTTTCCATGTTGACTGTGACATGAAGCACCCATTCTTTCGGTGAAGAGTATCTGAGAATGACCATGTTTAGTGGTCCTCTAGAAGCTTCCACTTCATACTCTCCCAAGACCTGCAGAACAGCATGCGTGATGTCATCGGATTGTGCTATCCGCTGTGCTTCTTCTGCTTTTTCTTTCTCTAAGAAAGTAAATTCGAACATTTTCCTGACATCCTGCTTTTGTGCACGAATTTTTTCTTTTTCTGCATATTTTTCCGTTTCTGCATACAAATGTCCCTCTTTTTTTGNTTGTTCCTGAAATTCGTCGTCGTACTCCACCGTGAGCTGCTGAAGCAAGTATGCAGCCACTATCAAAGAGGCCACTGCCAGTGCACCAATTACCAGATAGTATTTGTTCATAGTGTTCACTGTTGATACATCTATATAAATTTTGAGAGGGATACGTGTACCTATTACTCCATACTCTTGGTCACTGCACCAGGATGGGAACCCAAACCTTTATCTTGCTGCCAATTGGACAGGATGCATGATCCTGTACGCTGGCCTTGCATTTATTATTACCTTGATTGTTACTCCCAAAATTGCACACTTCATGAAAAGACACCACATCACAGGCAAAGACGTTCATAAACCGCTGCAGCCTGACGTACCGGAAATGGGGGGGTTATCATACATCCTCAGTTTAACTATTGTGTACGGGCTGGCCTTTCTTCTCCTGCAGGAACCCATGGTAGTGGCAGTTCTCTCTGTTGGATTACTTTCTGCTCTCATTGGAGCTTTTGATGATTTGAAGGGATTATCTCAGAAAAAAAAGTTAGTCATAACTGTATTTGTGGGGATACCCTTATTTTTTTTCGTAGAAGATACCTCCATTAATTTTATTGCCTTTTCTGTAGATTTCTCATGGGGGTACTACATTCTGGTCTTATTTGGTGTGGCAGCCTGTGCAAATGCTACCAACATTCTGGCCGGGTTCAATGGAGAAGAAGCAGGATTGGGGGCCATTGGTGCGCTCGCTTTAGGGGTGTGCTGTATCATGCTGGACAAACGCATACCATTACTGTTACTGTTCTCCTTGTGTGGCGCATTGGCTGCCTTTCTCATTTTCAACAGGTACCCTGCCCACATATTCCCTGGAGATGTGGGTACTTTACCTATTGGAGCTCTCATTTCAGCTGCGGTCATTCTGGGGAAAATAGAAGTGCTGGGCTTTCTTATATTGCTGCCTGCCATAACTGAATTTTTCTTAAAATTGAGAATCTGGTTCAAAGGAAAACACTACGGGCCTACCAGAGTGATAAAGGGTCGACTGTATCCTCCTTCTTATGCATCAGTAGCCAATGTAGTGACGCGCCGATTGCTGTTAACTGAAAGAACACTAGTAATCATGCTGTGGGCAATAGAAGGTATATGTGGACTTATCGCCATTTCTGCAGCATTTTTGATGATATGAAATTGAATGGAACAATCTGAGTATATAAAAATTAATGTATACCTTGGAACAGTTTTCACTCTTTTTACAAAAATAATTGTTTGTGAGAAACCTTCAAATAAGACAATAGCAAAACCTGTGTATGTGTGGAATTGTAGGAATGATCTTTCAAAGAGAGTTTACCACAAAGGAACTGCTCGCAGCTCTCAAACGGCTGGAGTACCGTGGGTACGATTCTGTGGGGTATGCAACAGTAGAAGGAATACTCCAAAAAGATGTGGGAGAAATTGATACCTTTGTGACAAAAGCTAAAGAAACTACAACAACTGCTGCTATATCCCATACCCGATGGGCCACTCACGGAGGAGTAACCCGGGAAAATGCTCATCCTCATTCAGCCTGCAATGATCAATTTTTCATTGTGCACAATGGAATTATTGAAAACTACGAGAAATTGAAAGAGCAGCTCCCTGATCATACTTTTACCTCTGAGACTGATACAGAAGTCATTGCCCATTTTATAGAACAGAAAGTGACAGAAGGGCTCACTGTTACACAAGCTGTCCAGTCATTTATGGAGAGTGCTAGAGGAACCTATGCAGTGTTATTACTGCCTAAGGGAGAAGAAAAAATCTATGCTTTCAAAAAGGATTCCCCACTGGTATTGGGCATCCTTCCTGATGGATACGTGATTTCTTCAGATATCTATGCTTTCAGCGATCGATCGCAGCGCGCTGTATTTTTTGAAGACTATGAAATGGCAGTGATTACTGCAGATACCTATACCTTTTTGAAAGATGGAACTCCAATCAAAAAGGAGATCAAAGAATTTGAGGTGACCTTTACAGAGATTGAAAAGGATTTTCCTCACTACATGATAAAGGAAATCCATGAGCAGCCTGTAGCAGCAGAACGGCTGGTTCACTCATTACAGCACGAACAGAAGGAAAAATTAGAGAGATTGGCAGAACTAATAAGAACTGCCAGAAAAGTGTGTTTTGTGGCTGCTGGTACCAGTTATCACGCCTCTTTGCTGGGAGTGTATTTCTTTCATACTCTTGGTATGGAAACGCAAACATTGATTGCGTCAGAGTTCAAGCACTACGTAACTTGTGATGAAGGGACATTAGTGATTGCTATTTCTCAGAGTGGAGAAACCATGGATGTGTTAAAAGCGTTGAAATACGCTTCTCGAGAGGGGGCTAAGATTGCGTCCATTGTCAATGTTCCTTATTCCACCATACAGAGGATGTCAGAATTATCCATTGAAATACTGGCAGGCCAGGAAATCTGTGTTGCTTCCACCAAGACGTACACCAATCAGGTTATTACCTTGCTGGCCCTCGCTCAACAGTTCGGGTACAGTTCGGGTACAGTGGACTTGGATACAATATCAGAAAGAATTAGAGACTGCATTACCACCCATGAAAGCCGTGTGAAGGAGCTGGCCAGAACCCTTAAAGAAAAGCACGATATCTACCTGATCGGCAGAGGTTTCTCATACCCTGTGGCCAGAGAGTCTGCCTTAAAATTGAAGGAGATCTCGTACGTGCATGCTGAAGGAATGATGGGAGGAGAACTAAAACACGGAACAATTGCATTGATTGAAGATGGCACTCCTGTGGTGTGCCTGATCCCAGACAGTGACCATGAAATGGAATCCAACACAAAAGAAGTGCAGGCAAGGGGTGCTGATACCATTATCATCTCCAATAATCCTGAGTTCCAGCCGGATTTTTTATTGGGTACGTCAAGTGATGGCAAATTTGCCATATTGGCTACCATTATTGGACAGATGCTGGCCTACTACATTGCCAGAGAGAGAGGGTTACCCATTGATAAACCGAGAAATTTGGCCAAGAGTGTCACAGTGGAATAGGTGAGAGAAAAATTCACAGACACAAGATGCATCTCATTCTCAGAAAGTAGAAAATGACAATTCAGAAAAGGTTTAAAAGCATCCCCATGATACTAATGCATGGTAAAGTTTTATAGCAGTGGAAATACAGACCTGGATATTCTCGTTGGCGGAGGTATTCCAGATCGCACCACCACTATTTTGCATTCTCATCCTGGCAGTGGGGCTGAAGTGCTCGCATGGGACATCCTTTATCAAGGGTTGAAAGAAGGTGCTGATGGTATTTACTTCACCAGCAATTTAGCTCCAGAAGATATTGTGGAAGATATGACCTTTTTTGGATGGGATGCCAGCACCTACTACAACAGGACACTGCGGTTCATCGATGCATTCACTCCCCGGTACAGAGAATACACTGACGAGGACATGGCAGCCTTCAAGATTTTTGCTCATGACCTGACTGCCATAGATCAAATAGAACATGCACTCTTTTCAGAGATCAAGAAAACACGTGGTGAATGCAGGTGTATTGTGGATTCCCTTTCTTTTATTCTGCAGAATAATGACCCGGAAATGATCTGCGAATTCTTTGACCGAATGCGAATGATGGCTAAACGATACGGAGGCATCTACATATTCACCCTGGTGGACGGAATGCACGATAAAAAAGTGGAAACCACACTACTGTATCTTGCAGATAATGTGATACATTTTTCCCGTAAAATAGTCAGCCACCACTTCATGGAATTGTTCATGAATATTTATAAGTTTAAAAAAATGGTGTATGACACCAAAAATATTAATTACCGCATAGGGAGAGAAGGACTGGCCATCGATATGAAAGAAAGAATCATGTAGGAGGGATTGCATGTTTGATCAGAAAAAGATGCGCAAACTGATGAAAAGAGCTGGCGTGAAAATGACCGAAATTGAAGCAGAAGAAGTTATCATCAAGACTCCAGATGAAGAATATGTCTTCAAGAATCCAGATGTGGCTGTGATTTCTGCAGCAGGACAGAAGACGTTTCAGCTGTCAGGGAATTATATTACCAGAAGAAGGAAAAAAGAAATCCCTGAAAAAGACATCAAGCTGGTGGCAGAACGAGCGAACTGTACAGCAGAAGAAGCAGAGAAATCATTACGGGAGGCTGAGGGTGATATTGCTGCTGCAATCTTACAGCTCACCAAAGAGTAGTATCCCTTTGCAGTCTCCGCTTTGAGCTGAAAAAATGCCGGGAAGCGCATGTAGTTTACCTGAATTTCATCCTGTTTTCATGACAACAAGTTCTTGCATTTTGAGTGAATGAAAAAAGGAGCTCACATAAGTTGTTAAAGCTTTCCTTCTGCCCATATATTTTCATCATCGATGAATCGATGCTTGACCTTTCCCTGTTCATCTCTCCCACAACTCATCCTGCCGCTACGGAATTCCAGAAGGTGAAAAGTAAGAATTTTAGAAGTCCCGTAATCGATTTATATTCTATTCAAAAATGAAAAGAAATAGAAGAGATAATTAAAGTAACATTAGATTAATCTCACCAGTTAGATTTCTTAAATGCGTTAACAAGATTAATGAACTCATTCAGATCAACGCCTTCTACTGCTTCGATTTCCTCCAATGTAGTGAACCTACCGACTTCGTCACGTGTTTCCAAGATCTTTCTAGCCGTATCGAGAAAGTCTATGTCATAACCTTTTCCTTGTGCTTCAAGGTAGGCAATGTCCAGAGTATCTCTGACTTTTTGGCTGAGATCTTCGGCCAGTTCGACACTGTTTACGAAGTGGAGAATCTTGCGGGCCAGCTTAAAAGAGACATCTTTTGCTGTGAAAGGCTGGTTGAGGCAATCAAGAGCCATATCATAACCTGCAGACCGAGCGTCTTCCAGGGACTCAAAAGGTACCCACAATTGTCTGTCAGTCTTTTCCAGGGCTTCACAGTCAGCTTGGTGTACCATATGAGTGCCTCGTACTGCAATGTACTTGGTTTTCTGCGGATCAACAACCTTCCCTACAATCTGGAAATCACCCATGGACTGTCCCTTGAGTACCTGTTGGACTTTCAGAATGCACTTTTCGCCCGGTTTGACATCAGAAGGTATCTTTACCTCTAGACAGGCTGCATTGGGAGTACCAGAAAAAGTTAAATTCCTAATTGTTGATTGTCTACCTTTTCCAAGCTCAAAATATCGAAAACTCTTCATTGCATGCTCTGCAGGCTCTATCATGTTGTCCAAGTGTGCTCTGGTGTCTTTGAATAAACTGTGAGGTAGCTTCAGGCCTATCTTGGCACGAAGAGCTAACTGTTCTCTTTCTATTCTCAAGTCAAACTTGCCTGTATCACCCGCAATACCCCCAACAAAAAAGTTGGTTGCAAACAATGTATCAGGCAGCACATCTTCAAACGTTATATTTCGATAGCATATGTTGTTGTGATTACGGATGAAGTCCATGTACTGCAAGGAATTGCTTATACCGGCAGGATCTGGGTGAGGATCTCCAAATCCTTCGATAGAGGCGATCAAACAGAAGTGGTCGGCAGGATATGGATTAGGTACATTCTCCCATACTAATGCATCAGACACCGCATCTCCCCCTGCAGGGACATTGTAGAAATCAATCTGACCAATGTATTCCCAGAGGTCAGGACCGCAGGTTGTGTTAAGAGGGGCAAAGAAGACGCGTACGTGAATGTCGGAGGCGACTGGCCCCTCATTATGCACACGCACATAAATGTAATTGTCGTTTCCAATTTCAGCATTATCGCTGCCAGGATCAATAATCATGTCGGCAAAGGCTGCTTGAGGATTGATTACTGGGTTTTTCCGAATAATGATATCAGGGCTATGACACAATGAACCGCCTGTATACGGTTCTGTGCCAGTGTCGGAAAGGGAATTACGAATGTAAACATCTGCTGGACTAAACGGGTGGTTAGTTTGGACATCTAGCATGGCAGCATACGCATTTATACGTCCATAGCCCATATATTTATCCCAACCAGACGTATCTTCTCCGGGATCACCTACCTGGTCATCAGCCGTATTCTCTATAATAGTCCGCACCTGCGTTGGTGTAAGTGTCGGATTATAGGCCAATATGAGCCCTGCCAGCCCAGCTACGTGGGGAGTTGCTGCAGAAGTACCACCAAAATCTTCAAAATAGTCGCCAGCATCATACCCCTGTACACCTTTCCTATCAGTTGACCACACATGCACACCAGGTGCGACCACACTCAACTCAGGCCCATACTGACTGCCATAATACCACACATTTGTCCAATCCAGGTTGGTGCATCTCCTGTCATTCTCATTAGTGGCGCCCACGGCAATAACATGAGGATTTCTTGCCGGGTAAACGATGTTATCTGGAAGTGCCCCAGCATAATTGCCTGACGCCGCAACCATGACTATATCTGCGTTAAAGCACTCTTGCAGCTTGAGATCAATATTGGAATTCGGACCGTCCCAATACCAACTCATACTAATGATGTCTGCATGGTGATTGAGCGCCCAGTTGAGTGAGCTCAGTATCCCGGCTTCTGTAAATTCTATACGTATTGGCATAATGCGGCAGTGCCAGCCAACACCTGCTACACCTTGGGCGGTTAGTGAATTGGTCAAGGCTGCAGCAATCCCCGCACAACAGGTGCCATGACCTAAGTAATCATTCGGGTCATTGGAGCCTGTTACAGCATTGTACCATCGTTCGGGTTGCACGTAATGAAAAGACAGATCTTCATGATCAAGATCACAACCTGAATCGAGCACTGCAATCACTACAATGGGACTGCCTTTAGATATATCCCAGGCAGGTTCAATGTTGATATCACATCCTGGTGTGGCCGTGTTGCCATCTGGCATGGCCTGTCCTATATTGAGAAGATTCCATTGGTTGGAGAATTGAGAGTCATTGGGAATAGTACAGAATCCGCTGTGTAATTGGATCCAGTTTACCCCGGCTGACTTGATGGCTTTCGATTCTGCCAATTTCTGGGCAACTTCGTAGATGTCTTGTGTCTTGTCATCACACAAACGAAGAAGCATCATATTCCTCCCAAGCTCACCCTTCGGACCTTCAACCACTTCAGCACCTAGTTCTTTGAAAAGATTCTGTAGCCCACGGGTCCGAGTTTTCTCTTCCAATGTGACGATTACTTGGTCATCAAAAGTGAAACCATTTGGATACTTGAGGTCTGGGCGGAAGTATACTGGTCGTGCAAATCTGACACGTTCATCTTGCTCAAGTTCTCTTAGCAGTTGGCTAATCGTTTCTTTTCGATCTTTTGCGCGTTTTACCCACTTACTGTGGACATTTAACATATTGAACTCTCGAACGGCAAGGCTCTTTCTCTTACTTGGCCAAAAACGCCCTTCGATAAGCTCTTTTTTCTCTTCAAGGAACTCTTCTACATCGCCCTTCTTAAGATACGACTGGAGTTCCAGATAAATCTCGTCCTGAGATTTCTCAAATTCGATGTTGTCAATTTCTATTCTGTCAGGATATTCCTTTTTCATTCTTATACCTCCTTTCAAACAATATCACTTAGTTGGTTCTTGTGAACCTAGTGTTGTTTCAACCTCTATTGCCAGCATCTCTGCCAACCCAAGAGGATCGTACCTTTCTCTGCAATATGCCCTTTATTAATCTTCGGTTTGCACAATTTTATGCAAACCCAAAAGTTTCCTGCCTCTAGTTTCCTTTCATTTCATTATCGCATTGACTTGAGGAATTTCTGAAACCCAGAGATTCATGGCAAAGGTAAATGGCAAACCAAAGATATAGAATAGAATGATGGAACACCGCTGACAGCGCGCCACCTCGAAACAACCTTATCTAAGAAATCTAATCAAAAGATTTAAAAGGAACTATTCATGGGGAGGAATGGAGGAATATCAGTGGAAGAATTGATGAAAATAGCAGATCTAGGTCCAGGTTCAAGAAATGTGAATGCGAAGGTCCATGTGATCGAAAAAGGTGAACCAAGGGAAGTAGTTTCTCGAAGAGATGGTTCTACCTACCAACTTGCTGAAGTCTTAGTAGGTGATCCTTCAGGATGCATTCTCATGAGTGCGTGGAATGAGGATATTAACCTGATCGAAGAAGGAGCAAACTACAAGATTATCAATGGGTATGTCAACGTCTTTAAGAACTCCATGCGGCTAACCCTGGGCAGAAAAGGACAATTGGAAAGAATTGATGAAGAGATACAGGCCAACAAAGAGGTGAACCTGTCTGTAAAAGAAGTGAAAAGTCGGTTCAACCCTCGAACATATGGCTCCGGAGGGTATGGAAGGTAATCACATTACGCATTCTCCACACGGATACTGCACTTGGTAGGGAACTTGTGTCCAGCCTTTCTCAAAGCCTCTTTAGCGTGAGCAACATTGTTCTGGTCCACCCATACAGAAATCACTTTCTGATCCTCATTCAATCGGGCAGCAGTCCCCACCGGTTTTCCAAAGGACCGTCTCATACCATCTCCATATCGATCTGCCTTCTTTCCAGATGCCATTCTGTTTTCTCTGAGCACTTCATGGGGATATGTCCTAATCTTCATACAGTAATTCGCTTTTCCAATCTGTTTTTCTAAGTAGCGGTGAGAGATGACCCGTGCTGATTCTAACGCATTATGCCTGATCTGTATAGATTCATCCACTGACAAGGACACCTCATACCCAAACTGGCGCTTGGCATTTCCCATGTCAAAATGGACAATTTTAATTCCAGGAACTCCTCGAATGTACTTCCTTCTGGTGTATGAGGGTTTATCCACATTTCGATCAATCTTACCAGGTCGTAAATGTGCCATAAGCATCACCTTACCTGTATATGAGTTGCGCCCTTATAAAGCTTGTTGTGAATTTCTTGAGGTCATCCACGTTCTGTAGGTTTTCAGGTTCTGCTGAGAGACATTTCTTCGTGTATTCAAGATCTCATAAATCACCTGCAGGACACTTATTAGAGACGCTGTGAGACAGTCAGAATAGTTAATCTCCATATTTTTCGTCACTTATTTAAAGTGTGGATGCCTAAAGTGAAAGAGGTTTTTAATGCCTCACCAAAGGAGGTTTTAATTATGGAAAAGACATATCCCTACCCTTCTGGTGAAGGAAAAGTGAAGTGGGTTTCTACCGATTGGCTAAAAGCGCATTTAGAAGATGATTTGATGATAGTGGATATCCAGCCCAACGTCCACGACTATATCCTAGAACATATACCAGGTGCTATCTACTTTAATGAAGGATTACTACGCGTGCCCCTCAAAGGGAAGCCCGCAGTGTATGCACCTCCAGAAGCACTCCAGACAAATTTTCGTCGGGTGGGTCTGCGTCCTGATCTGCCAGTGGTAGTGTATACTGGCACAGGTGCTTTCAAGGGATGGGGCGACGGTCTGGAACAAACCATGGTAGCGTATACACTGGCCCGGTGTGGACATAATAATGTATACGTGCTGGATGGCGGCCTTGACAAGTGGAAAGAAGAAGAAAAGTCTTTGACCAAAGTCTTCCCCACTGTAAGAGACAGTGACTTTAAAGTTACCATCCGCAAAGAGTACTACTTGGAATATTCTGAATTCAAGAAAATGAAGGATTCTGACGAGGTTTGTCTGCTGGATGCCCGCCCTTCAAATGTCTATGAAGGTCAGGGCCCCTGGATCAAACCAGGCCACATTCCAGGAGCTGTCAATTTACCCTGGTCTACTCTCATGGATGATAAGAACAAACGATTGCTCAAACCTGACAGCCACATCAAATCGTTAGTAGAAGAAAAAGGAGCAACCCCGGATAAAACCATTATTTGCTCCTGCGGCACAGGCCGCGAAGCCACCAATGAATTCATCCTGTTCAAATGGTACCTTCAATATCCAAAAGTGAAAATCTATGAAGGGTCATTCACTGAATGGTCCAGCTATCCAGAAAATCCTACAGTGACCGGAAAGAATCCGCGCTAACGAATTATCTATTTTTCTTTTTTATGCAAGTGGAAATAGAAATGGAAATAGAGGAGATACCATGATATTTGAAAAGATCGTATCTGAGGGGTTGGCCCACAACTCCTACTTTGTAGGATCAGCAGGGAAAGCTGCAGTTATCGATCCCCGGAGAGACTGTCATGTATATACAGAGCTGGAAATGCACCATGATGTGAAAATCACCCACATTTTTGAGACTCACCGCAATGAAGACTATATTATTGGTTCTGTAGAGCTTTCACAAGTGACGGGAGCGGGTGTGTANCATGGGTTACCCATGGATTTTGCCTACGGCACCAGTGTCAAAGAGGGAGATACGTTCAGTGTGGATAATCTGGAACTGGGAATACTGGAAACCCCAGGTCATACCTATGAGAGCATATCAATTACCGTAAAGGATAAAGAGATGGCAGATGAGATATACATGGTGTTCACTGGAGATGCCTTGTTTGCAGGGGATGTGGGGAGAACAGATTTTTTTGGCGAAGAAAAGGCGCATGAGGTNGCNGGNCTCCTGTACGACAGCCTCTTTGAGAAGTTGCTCCCCTTGGGCGATGGAGTCATTGTATGCCCTGCC
>JGI2172J19969_10000898_pt1 | contig 13257 bp, 13 predicted proteins | sample DeeMarSWOR230_32_FD_19969 | JGI IMG/M metagenome (IMG submission 19969)
TCCTGCCCCCAACAGATCTGAAAAGTATATCTTGTTCACGAGACTTGAAGCACTGGAAATAGCGAATGATATTGTGAGGCCAGCGAAAAAGAAAGGAATGCTGAGGAGGAAGTAGTAGAGAAAGATGAGGGTGATTTGACCCTTATCCCAGGAGAGTTTGATGAAGTCGAAAGGAAGGAGATTGCATAGAAAGAAGCTTGCGAGTATGGTCAGAGAAAAGAGTAGCGAGCTGCAGGAGAGGAATTTATCGCGGTCAATTGATTCACGTTTCTTCAGAAAAGATAAAAACGACCCGCTGGCTCCGTATCCCATGAAAGCAATGCTGACCACCAAAAAAGCAAAATGGTACTGTTGGGAGATAGAAAAATACCTTGTCAAAGATAGTTCCAGGCAGAGGGTCGCTGATGAGACGAGGAATATTCCCGCCAGAGAGCGATTTTGCATTACCGACATTGCTATTAAGATACAATAAGATGGGGTCGCGTCTCAACATTTAACATTTCTCGTTCAAAGATCTTAATCAGTGGGCTTTTCCTTGATACTCAACAAGGTAAAAAAGAGAAGAGATATGTATGAAAAATGTCGAATGTCGAGCCCTGACCCCATTTAGGCAGTTGCTTTTCCTCTGTTCTTGTGATAATTTTGAAAAAAAGATGATTACATTCGGCACTTCGGGGTGGCGAGCTATAATGGGGGAAGAATTCACTTTCCAGAATGTCAGGACAGTTGTTCAGGCAATAGCCAATAATCTGAAGAAGAAGTTCCCAGACAGGAAAATATCAATCATAGTGGACTACGATACCCGTTTTCTCTCAGAGAGATATGCGTTTGAGGCGGCAAAGGTTCTATCTCACAACCAGATTCATGTGTTTCTGTCAGACAGGGATGCGCCTTCCCAGGCTCTGGCTTACCAGGTGATTAAGAGAAAAGCTCAAGGAGGAATCAACTTCACGGCTTCATTCAATCCTCCTGAATACAACGGTCTCAAGTACAACACAGAGACTGGTGCGCCTGCGATGCCGGAAGAAACAGATAAAATCGAAGAGGAAATTAAAGCCCTTCAAAGAGAGCATCCAGTCTGTCCCTATTATCCCAAGACCGAGTTTGTGGAGAAAATTGACCTTCAGGATGATTATCTGGCGTTTATTCAGGATAAGATTGATTTTGAGCTGATTCGCAAGTCAAAAATCAAAGTCGCGGTGGACCTGCTCTACGGAGCCAGCCGAGAATACTTGGATGAGATTCTGGAAGAAAATCATGTTCCAGTCGAGGAAATCCACGGATTTATCGATCCCTATTTTGGAGGAATCACTCCCTCCTGTTCTGAGGAAAATCTTGAGGAGTTGAAGATTCTCGTCAGGGAGAAGGAGTGTCATCTTGGGATAGCCACCGACGCTGACGGCGACCGTTTCGGAGTTGTGGATGAAAAAGGAAATTTCATCATTCAGAATTTGATTATCTCTTTATTGTTGGATTATCTTGTGACAACAAAGAACTGGAAGGGAGGAGTGGCCCGTTCAGTGGCCACGACTCATCTTATCGACCGGATAGCCAGAAAAAATGATTTTCCTCTCTATAAAACCCCTGTGGGTTTCAAATTCCTGGCAGACCTTTTTTTAAAGAAAAAAATTATTTTTGGAGGAGAAGAAAGCGCTTGTATTGCTATAAAAGACCATCTTCCCGAGAAAGATGGAATATTTGCCGGTCTTCTTGTTGCGGAAATGATGGCCTCATCCGGAAAAACTCTCTCGGAGCTGATTAATGATTTGTTCCGAAAATACGGAAAAAGAGTGGGTGAGAGAAAAAGCGTTCCTTTGAGCGTGGATATTGAGAGAAAATTGAGAAAGATCACTAAGGATCCTCCCGGAAAGCTCGGAGACAGGAAAGTCGTGAATGTCGAAACGATCGATGGGCTTAAATTGGATTTTTCTGATGATGATTGGCTTCTTTTTCGGTTATCAGGGACAGAGCCTCTCATGCGATACTATGCGGAATCTGGCACAAAGAATGAAGTCAAGAGACTCATAGATTTGGGAATGGAGTTGATTTCTTGAGGGAGAAGAAAGAAAAAACCAATTTATCTTTTAGGAAGAAAATTATCATTATCGCATTGGTGTCTTTCTTCTTGGTCCTGTTCCTGGCCTCTTTTTTTGGGAAGAAGGGACTCATCGAAATTTATCGAACCCAAAAGGTGCAGAAAGGTTTGCTTCAAGAAGTTGAGTGGCTCGAGGAGAAAAAAAGAAAACTGGAGAGGGAGATTGAGGAGTTGAGAACCAATCCGAAAGCAGTGGAGAAAAAAGCCCGAGAGAAGCTGTGGCTGCAGAAACCGGACGAGATCGTCATCGTCGATAAAAAAAAATAAAACGCTTTTCTTCTCGTTTTGAATATGTCCCGATCACTCCATGATGAAAGCTTGCACAATTTGCTGGATACTCTGAACTCTGTCCAGAAAGAAGCTGTGAACCATGGATCAGGTCCGCTTCTCATCATCGCCGGGGCAGGGACGGGGAAAACAAAAGTCATCACGCACCGGATTGCCTATCTCATAGCCTCCAAGCTTGCCAAACCAGAAGAAATCCTTGCCGTCACATTTACTGAGAAGGCCGCGAATGAGATGGAGGAGAGAGTGGACCTTCTGATTCCATACAGCTATTCTTTTGTCGAGATCAGTACATTCAATTCATTCGGGGAGCGGGTTCTGAGAGATTACGGGATTGAATTGGGGTATTCACCTGATTTCAAGCTTCTTGATGATGTGGAACAGGCCATTTTCTTCAGAGAAAATCTCTTCAAATTCCCTTTGAAATATTACCGCCCCCTCAGTTATCCGGCCAAGCACATCCAGGAGCTCCTGAATGCCATCAAAAGGCTGAAACAGGAAGACATCAAGCCTGATGGGTACCTGAAATATTCCCAGGAGCTTATCAAGAAAGCCACAAACAAAGCGGAGAAAGAGGAAGCCCAAAAGCACCTGGAAGTCTCACGCGTGTACGAAAGCTATCAAGAGTTGTTGAAGAAGGAAGGAAAGATTGATTTCGAAGACCAGATTTTGCTGGTCGTTGAGCTTTTCAGGAAGAGGCCCTCCATACTGAAGGAGTTTCAAGAGAAATACAAATACATTCTTGTTGATGAATTCCAGGACACAAACTATATCCAGTTCGAGCTCCTGAAACTCCTGGCAGCCAAACACAGAAACCTGACTGTCTGTGGAGACGATGACCAGAGTATTTTTCGTTTTAGAGGGGCGTCTTTAAGTAACATCCGCAATTTTCGGAAGATTTATCCGGATTATAAGAAAGTTGTTCTCAACATTAATTACCGCTCCACTCAAGACATCCTCGATTCTGCCAGTCAGCTAATCAGAAAGAATAACCCAGACCGTCTGGAGTTCGAAGAAGAGATCGATAAGAAGCTCGAGTCCACCATACACAGCGATGGCAAATGCATCTACAGGCTTCCGTTCGACACACTCTCCCAGGAAGCAGATGAAGTAGCCCGCATCATAAAAGAGAGGGTGAAGGAAGGGCTTAAGTATGGAGATATAGCCATCCTGGTCAGAAGGAATGCGGATGCCGATCCTTTCCTCCGGGCTTTGAACATGAAAGAGATACCCTTCCGCTTTTCGGGAAGCCGGGGGCTGTACTCCCAGGAAGAAGTGAAGATCCTTATCTCTTTTATCAAAGCACTGACCGATTTTGAAGACAGCAAAAGTCTTATTTATCTGGCATTGTCGGAAATCTACAAGGTGGACCCGTATGATTTGACCGTTATCTCCAACCATGCTCATAAAAAGAATCTTCCTCTACATAAAGTTTTTAAAAAAATATATGAGGGACAGAATCCTGTTGAAATCTCAAATTCAACCCGAGCCAGAATCAAGAGAATATTTGAGGACATACTTTATTTCGTCAAACTCTCAAGCTCCCAGAATGCCGGGAGAGTGATCTATTCTTTTATCGAGCGGAGTGGCTATCTGAAAGATCTGGTTGAGGGAATGAGCCCTGAGACTGAGCTGAAAATAAAGAATATCCGGATTTTCTTTGACAAGGTGAAAAATTTCTCCGAGCTGACCGAAGATGATTCCATCTATTCTTTTGCCAGATATCTCGACCTTCTCCAGCAGGTGGGGGACAATCCTGCCACTGCTGAAGCCGAATTAGAGGCAGATGCCGTCAATGTGCTCACGGTCCACAAAGCTAAAGGATTAGAGTTTACCGTTGTCTTTATGGTTAGCCTGATTAGTGACAGGTTTCCAGGAAGAGAGAGAAAAGAAAAGATTCCCATTCCCGATAGAATACTGAAGGATAAGGTTCCCAAAGGAGCCGCATATGGGTTTGAACAGAAAGAGAAGATTTACTTCCAGGAAGAGAGGAGACTTTTCTATGTGGGAATGACACGAGCCAAAAAATTCCTGTATTTGACCTGGGCCAGGGATTACGGTTTGAAGCGGTTGAAAAAAGTCAGCCCTTTTGTGCTTGAAGTCTTTGATCTTTCCAAAATGAGTGATGAGGTCCTTCAGACTTCCCCCCTGGAAGAGATCAAGAGGTATGCGGAGTCGGCTCCACGGCCCAAAGTTGTTTCAGAGGAAAAGGTCGAAGGAGTCTTGACTTTAAGTTATTTCCAGGTGGATGATTATTTGACCTGTCCTCTCCGGTACAAATACAGGCATATCATGCGAATTCCTGTTCTTCCTCATCATAACCTCATATTCGGTCGGGTTCTTCACAGCACGATTCATTTCTACCTGCACAGCAAGATGTCAGGAAAAAAGCTGTCATTGGAAAAATTACTGGATGCCTATGAAGAGCGGTGGATTAACGAGGGATTTCTCAGCCGGGAACATGAAGAGATGAGAAAGAAAGCGGGAAGAAAAGCGTTGCGCCGGTTCTACCGCAGAGAGGAAGATTCCGGACAGCTCCCTCGTTTTCTAGAGAAGAGTTTCAAGTGGCAGATGGATGATGTGAAGTTTATCGGCCGCTGGGACAGAATCGATCTATCCGAGGCAGGCGCGGTTATCGTCGATTATAAAGCCACTGAAATTAAGGGGCAGAAAGAAGCGGATAAAAGAACCAGGGATAGCCTCCAGATGGATTTGTATGCTCTCTCTTTCCTCAAAACACAAGAGGCTTCTCTTGTTGAAACACAGCTCCATTTTTTAGAGTCGGATATTATCGGACATGCATCAAAAGAAGGGAGGAAGCTGGATAAGGCTGTGGAGAAAATCAAGGAGGCGGAAACGGGCATCCGGGCTCATGATTTCGCTGCCCGTCCCGATTGGCACAACTGCAGTTTTTGTGACTTCCGGATGATCTGCCCCTCATCTTATGCGTATTGAAAGAGTTATCACTGCGAGGAGCGAAGCGAGGTGGCAATCTCATAAAGATAGGTGGAAGAAATTGGGAACAGTCCCCAATTTCTTTGTGCAGTCATCCCGTGATTTTAATGTCATTGCGAGCGAAGCGTGGCAATCCCTGCTTTTTATTCTAAGGTGAACCAGAAAGGCATGAGCGCCAAATTTTTCTCACTTCCCAGCATTTTAAACACGGAAAGTATTTTTTCCAGTTCAGGATGAAGACCGGTTTTTGTCGAAGCGAACCACCTTCCCATGAAAGCTTCCCAGAGTGAGATTTTTTTTGGCCAGATAACAAGCCTGACTCCTTCCTCAGCCGGAATACCTGCAAGTTCCTTAGCCAGCTCGATCGATCGCGATAATCCCCCGAGCTCATCCACCAGGCCGTGTTCTTTAGCCTGGCTTCCTGTCCAGACTCGTCCTTTCCCGATTCTGTCGACTTCCTCCTTGCTCATATTCCTTCCTTCTGCGACTTTGGCGAGGAATTTGTCATAAAGCCACAGAATCTCTTTTTTGAGGAGAGCTCTTTCTTCAGAAGTGAAGCTCCTGTGAGACGAATACAGGTCCGCCCTTTCCCCGTAAGTGATCTTTTCCGATGTGATTCCCAGTTTTTCGTAGAAGCGGGCCATATTGAATTTACCCGAGATCACTCCGATGGATCCGGTGAGTGACTGAGGCTGGGCGACGATTTTATCGGCAGCCATGGATACCCAGTACCCGCCCGAGCCAGCCATATCGGACATGGAGACGACTATCGGTTTTTCCTTTTTTGTCAAATAGACTTCTCTCCAGATCACGTCTGATCCCACCGCCGAGCCACCCGGGCTGTCCACTCGGAAGACGACGGCAGCGATGGATTTGTCTTTTCTGACTCTTCTCAGGGCGCGGGCGGTCGTCGCTCCGCCCATGGTTTGATAGGCGCCTTCCCCGGTATGGATAGGCCCTATCCCGTAGATGAGGGCAATCTTTTTTCCTCTGAATATACCCAGAGAAGCCGGCTTGATTTTCGCATATTGCTGGTGAGTGATTTTGTACAGGCTTCTTCCTTTGTCTTTGAGGATGTTTTCGAATTCGTCCCAATACAGAAGGTTATCGACCAACCCTGCCTCTAACGCCTGTTCTCCATGGAATGTGCCGTGGTCAATCAGCCCTCTGATTTCTTCTTCGGTCTTTCCTCTGGCTTCGGCTATCCCTTTGACATAGTGGGAGTAAAGGTCACTGTAGAGAGATTCTATCATTTCCCGGTGAGCAGGAGTAAAACCTTTTTCTGTAAACATGTTGTAGGCTGTCTTGTATTCTTCGACATGTTCGATTTCCGCTTCGATCCCAAGTTTATCCAGGGTTCTCTTGAAGAAGGGGATGTATCCTCCGATGCCGTTGATGCCCATATAGCCCAGAGGATGGAGGATGATCCGGTCGCAGGCTGTGGCCAGATAGTATTCCTTGTCAAACTCAGGAGCTTCTTCTATGTAGACGTAGGCTTTTTTTCCTGTTTTTCTAAAGTCCAGGATGGCCTCCCTTATTTCGTTCGCTTTAGCCCAGTCACATTGAAGGTAACCGATCTGCAGGACGAGAGATTTTATCCGGCTGTCCACTTTGGCTTTCTGGATGTTCATCCAGATGTCGTGCATCGAGAGAGGTTGCATTCCTGTAAACATGGTCATCATGAAATCCGGAACCGCTCTCTCTTGAATCGGTCCGGATAACTTGAGTTCCAGGTACGAGCGGGTTTTTACGGTAGGAGGTTTTCCGAGTTCGTAGAAAAAGAGCGATACGACAGCCGCCAGGCCCAGAACGATAAATATCAGAATTATTATCAGTATGTATTTTCCTCTTTTCATTTTTTCTCCTTTTCAATAAGGAAACATTCTCGATTTTGAGTGCGAATAAAATATAGCAGAAAACCGTACTTAATTATAGTCGTATATTAGATATATAAACTACGTAATTCAGAGAAAGAAAGTTATGATTTAGCATAGATATAGGTTATATTTATAGGTCGTATGAGAGAGGTTCACTCTAATCATGTTTTTTTTGATGAGTCTAGTGCGTTATCCGATTCAGAAGAATAATCTCACCTCTAAAAGGAAAATGACATGAATGCCTTGGAGATTGAAAACATCACAAAGAAATTCGGCGATTTTTACGCGGTCAAAAAACTCTCGTTCAAGATCCCGGAAGGAAAGATCTACGGCCTTCTGGGGCCCAACGGAGCGGGAAAAACAACGACTATCCGCATGGTGATGAACATCATCATTCCCGATGAAGGCTCGATTAAAATCCTGGATCAGAGGATGGACGACGAAATGAAAGAGCGGATAGGGTATCTTCCTGAAGACAGGGGGCTTTATCCCAAGATGAAAGTGGGGGCGCTCCTCCTGTTCCTGGCTGAACTGAAAGGTTTAAGAGGTGATCCAGCCCGGAAAGAGATTGATTTCTGGTTGGAGAGGTTTGACCTCACGGAGTGGAAGCTCAAAAAAGTCGAAGAGCTTTCGAGAGGGATGCAGCAGAAGCTGCAGTTTATCGTGACTGTCATCCATCAGCCAGAGCTGATCATTCTCGATGAGCCATTTGCCGGCCTGGACCCCGTGAACACCAAGCTTTTGAAGGATATCATGCTGGAGATGAAGGGAAAAGGAAGAACTATCGTCTTTTCCACTCACCGCATGGAGCAGGTCGAGATGATCTGTGATGACATCTGTTTGATCAATAAAGCGGAGATGGTCCTGGAGGGAAATCTGAGCCAGATCAAGAAGCAGTACGGAAAAAATACCGTAGTCCTGGATTACGATGGTGATGCCAGCTTCATCCAAGATTTTCCTGAGGTGGAGAAAATCGATGATTACGGAAAATTCATGGAGATAAAGCTTAAAGAGCGTTCCGACCCCCAGGCTCTTCTCCGGAACCTGGTGGGGAAAATAAATATCAACAAGTATGAAGTCCAGGAACCCTCGTTGAATGCCATATTTATCGATAAAGTAGGTGGAAAAGGAGTCAGAGATGAGGAAGATACTGTCAGTCATTAAAAGAGAGTATATTCAGATCGTCCGGACCAAGGGTTTTATCATCGGAACTATCTTGGGCCCGGTCATGATGGCTGTTATCCTTGTCGTTCCGGTAGTTATGAGTACAGTCGCAGTGGACAAGCAGAAAACCATCGGAGTGGTTGATCTCAGCCGGGAAATCTTTCTGGACCTGGATGGCAAACTCGGTCAGGAGGACTACAGGCTTGATGACGGATTTCGCCGTTATGTCCTCAAGAAGATTGAGCTTCTTCCCGGAGTCAGCGTCAACGAATTGAAGAAAGAGTTGAACGAAAAAGTCCTGAAGGAGGAACTCTCTGCCTATATACTGATTCCCGAAGATGTGCTCGAGGTTGAAGACACAGAGACAGCCGCGAAAAAAGAAAAATCTGAGGGTAGAGATATGGAGTATGTCGCACAGCATACAACAGATATTCAGGAGTTAGCGGAACTCAACGAGGCTTTGAACAGCGTCATCATCGAGAAGAGGCTGAGGAATGAAGGCCTGGACCCCCAGAAGGTCTCACAGTATATCAAACGTATGAGATTGACACCCATTAAAGTGACGAAAAAAGGAGAAGAAAAAGACACGATGGGGACATTCATGGTCTCCTACATTCTGGCACTCATTCTCTACATGGCCATTTTAATCTACGGCTCTGTGATCATGAGGGGTGTTATCGAGGAAAAAAGTTCAAAGGTGGTGGAGGTCATCCTCTCCTCTTTAAGACCCTTTCAGCTCATGCTGGGAAAGATCCTGGGAATCGGGGCTGTGGGATTGACTCAATTTTCTATCTGGGCCGTATTCGGCTTGGCGGCGACCCAGTTCAGTCAAACGCTTATTCCTGCCGGGGCAGATTTCAACCTGGTGAGCATCCCGGCGTATATTTTTGTATACTTTGTGGTTTTCTTCATTCTGGGTTATTTTCTCTACGCCACCCTCTATGCCGCTGTAGGCTCGATGGTGAATTCAGAAAAAGAAGCCCAGCAGCTCATCATGCCTATTACTATGTTTTTGGTCCTCCCCTTGCTGCTCCTGATTTTTGTCATCAGGAGCCCTGACAGTGCGCTCTCTGTGGTTCTGTCCCTGTTCCCGTTATTTGCCCCGATCATCATGATGCTCCGCGTTTCCGTCCTGCTCCCTCCCTTTATTCAGGTTGGGGGCGCAATCGTCCTCCTCATCCTGGCGGTACTCGCAATGACCTGGCTGGCGGCTAAGATTTTCAGGGTGGGGATTTTAATGTACGGCAAGCCCCCGAAATTCGCGGAAATCGTCCGCTGGCTCCGGTATAAGTAAGGGGTCGCATCTCAACATTCGACATTTCTCTGGAGAGAGTCAATCAGAGGAAGGCCTTATTACTGAGAAGTTCAAGGGATAAATACAAAATCTCCTTTCGGCCACAAGTTTTTCCCCTAAGCCAAATAAACAAAAAGAAATGTCGAATGTTGAGATGCGACCCCAAATTTATTAAATTAGGAGTGAACCTTTTTAAAAATCTTCTCGTTCTACACTATGAAGTTTCAATCGGGAAGATTTTAATTTGGCTGGATTAGAAAAAACGTTCGAGTACAAAAAAAAATTGGCTGAAGACAAAAAGCTGGAAGGAAATGGAAACTATGCACATGAGGATATCTACGCTCTTATCGAAAAAATCAAAGAAGGAGACAGAGAAGCGTTCATGACCGTGACCGACCTTTACCAGAAAAGAGTTTTCCTGCTGGCGTATTCTTTTTTCCGGAATAGAGATGATGCGTTGGACATCGTTCAGGAGACTTTTCTCAGGTTTTATCAAAAAGTGAGCATGTTCAGGAGGGGTGAGAATTTTCAAAACTGGCTTCTCCAGATCGCCAGAAACCTTTGCATCGATTACTACCGGAAAAACTACGGAAAGAACCGGGAACTGAAGATCGATACGCCTGTCGAAGAGATGAATTTATCCGCACAGAACGGGCAGAATCCCGAGGTGGCTTCAGATTTGAGGACGATATTTTCGGCATCTATCAAGAAGCTGGCGGAGAGACAGAGAATGATATTCGTGATGAAGCACTATAACCAGCTCAAATACAAGGAAATTGCCGAAGTTTTAGGGATTTCTCTGGGAACGGTGAAATCTCTTCATTATAAGGCTGTTCAAAATTTAAGAGGCTTGGTAGCCCCGTATATGGGAGGGCAGCTATGATAAACTGCCAAAGAATAAAAAAAGACCTGGTGGCTTTCCTCTATGGAGAGCTTAAGGAAAACGAACGGGAGCTTTTTAAAGCTCACCTCGACCAATGCCCCGGCTGCAGGGGAGAACTCGAAGAATTCAAGAAGGTCACTCAAGCTGCGGATGTTTTCCAGGAAGATATAGATGAGGCCATGGCCACTGTCGATTGGGAGGCTCTTCCGTCACAGATATCAAGAAATGTCTTCAGGAAAGAGGTCCGTCCTCATCGCGAATCCTGGCTGACCAAGGCTGCAGGGTTTCTCTTCCAGCCCAGGTTGAAGCCAGTCTATGCGGGTCTCCTCATCGGTGTTGTACTGGGTGCGCTGGTCACGTTCATGGTCTTCAGAGCTCCTCAACCAACCGATATAGCGGAGACAGGATTCTTTGCTCCCCAGGATTTCCTGGAAAACGTGGAGCTGGAGATGGCCAGGAGAGATACTCTGGACTATCTGGAGAGAAGCCAGTACCTGCTCCTGGATTTTGTCCAGTCATCTTCTGAACGGTCTGCGGACTTCTGGCAGAGCGAGTATGCGGCTGAACAGGCCAGAGACCTGCTTGCCAAGAAAAAATACATCAACCCGCAGTTGGACAGGTTCCAGTTAGCCAAAGCCAAAGCGATCTGCGATCAGATTGAATTCCTCTTCTACGAGCTGACTCAAATCAGCGTCCAACTCTCTGCGCAAGAGGTCAATAAGCTTCAGAGAATGATCGAAGACAAACAGGTTTTACTGAAGATAAATCTATTAAAAAAAGAGCTGGAGAAACAACATGAGATGTAAAATAAAAAAATCGGTCTTATACATCGGGCTTCTTTTTTTAGCAATCTTTCTCCTTCACGCCTACGCTCACGCCCAGCCGGACGAGAAGCTCTTCCAGGAAGCAAAAATCCTGATTTTCGATAAAGAGTGGAAGAAAGCCCAGGAAAAGCTGGAAGAGCTCATGGATGAATATCCGGATAGTCGCTGGTTTTCCCAGGCCGTATTCTACAGAGCCAAGTGTCTGAAGGAACAGGGAGGCAAAGAGCAGGACGCCTTGAGAGCCTACCAGGATTACATCGAGCGGAAAGACCGGAGCAAGGGTCTCACCGAAGATGCGGAAGGAGATATCATCGATTTGGCCTTCAAACTCTACGAGAAAGGGAGGAGGTCGTATCTATCAGAAATTGAAGAGAGGCTTTCTCATTCGAACCGAGTAGTCAGGTATTTTGCCGCCATTCGGCTGAGTCAGGTGGAGGATAAAAGGACTGCGGCCAGAGCGGTTCCCGTCCTCAAGGAGATTATCCAGGAGGAAAGAGACGATGAGCTCAGAGACAGGGCGAAAATAGCCCTGCTCCGGATCGACCCGGATGCGTTGAAGGATTTGGAAGACGAAATGCCCGAGAGAAGAGCACTGCTGCTAAAAATCAGAGTGTGGACGCACGGCAAATTGACCTTAAAGATCAATATTCCCTGGGCTCTGGCTGACCTTGCCCTGGGTTCCATGTCTGAAGAAGAAAGAGCCGAACTGAGAAAGGAAGGGTATGACCTGGATACGATCACGAAGACTCTGATGAAAGAGGGGGGAATCATAGAATTTGAAATTCTGGAAGAAGGTAAAGTTATTAAAATCTGGATAGAATAAAAAATAGGAGGCATTGATGAAAAAAGTTGCTCTTTTAATTTTAATCCTGTTTGTGCTGGCCGTCGTTCTCTCGACTCTTCTTCTAGCCGATGGTAATAACGACCTGCAGAAAATCAAGAAAGCCGTCAAGAAGAATCCGGATTACAAACCCGGGCAGGAGGTGCAGTGGTTCAAAGTGCTGATCACGGATAACGATACAGGAAAGACCAAAGTCAAGGTCACGCTGCCGATAGCCGTGGTTGAAGCGGTTTTGGAATGCGCCCACGACAATCACTTCAAGATCCATGATGATGACTGCGACATAGACCTAAAAAAATTGTTCGCAGAGCTGAAGAAACACGGCCCGATGGTTTTTATTGAGATCAATGATGACGATGAGAATGTCTCAATAAAAGTCTGGTTCGAGTAAAGCCTAAGCAGATTTTTTGGCGCAGAAAGGGAGATGGAAGAACACTCCGTTTCCCTTTTTTTTTACTTTTAGGGATTCATTCGGCTCAACATAAAATGTGAATAACAGCCAGTGCTCAAGAATACCGGGCGCTGGCTAAATCATTTTGAGGAAATCGTCCCAGGGGATTCCTGCCAGTGTTTCGGTTGTCGAATGACCGTAGGCCCGGATAATCATGGTCGCTTTCATAATCTGTTTCGGGTCCTCCGATTCGACAATATCAACGACATCGAAGCGGCCTGTTGTTGAATAGCTCTCCTTCCACACGATATCAGGACACTCCTTCTTGATCCGTGAAGCCACGGCTTCGGCGATTTTTTTGAATTCAAAAGGATCACTGAATGCTTCAGGTGAAATCCGGCTGAGGATGATGTAGGTTGCCATCTGAAACCTCCTTTTCGAATTGAGTTATAGTTTACCAGAAAATAGAAAAAAAAAGATAAAAACGATGATGTAGGTTGCCATCTGAAACCTCCTTTTCGAATTGAGTTATAGTTTACCAGAAAATAGAAAAAAAAAGATAAAAATACATTATTCAATTTTTTCATCACTTGTGCGACTAAATCAATGACCCTGTTACGCTGGCTGGGCAGGGTATATTCACAGTCA
>JGI2172J19969_10000899_pt1 | contig 13256 bp, 16 predicted proteins | sample DeeMarSWOR230_32_FD_19969 | JGI IMG/M metagenome (IMG submission 19969)
CTACAATGAATAATATGAAGATCGCTTTATGTTTCATTTTTGGTTCCTGAGTGCAATGCTTTGTTTATACCCAATATATAACAATTATGCGCGCGCAATTGCAGGGAAAGCCGAGTTTATACACATCTAATTATTTACTTCGGCAACAACTACGATATGCTCATTTACTATAGGGAAATGAAACAATGTTGAAAGCGAGATATTAGCCGATATCTGAACCTTAAGACTCTCCGCAAGCTATTCGTTATCTGTATCTTTTTTGGGTGCTATTTCTAAGTATCTGAAAGAAGGGGGCTTGATCATTGAAGCCTTTAAGGAAACAAGGAAGCTTTCTGTATCGCGCATGTGGCTGGACCATTTGCCTCTGAATTCCGACATGAATCTATAGTAGTCAGTAAAGTCCCTGTGCAGAGAAATCATCATGCAGTTTTTACCGTCTAATCCATCGCCAGCAGCTCCGAGTATAATTTTCGGGTTTTCCAAAGCCCATTTATGGGCTTCTTCGGCAACGTTTCTAAACGGCTCACCAGTCTTTTTGTCATACCGGATTACATTCATGAATGTGAAAGCCATGATCTCATATCCAAGCTTTGTGAAATCTGGTATAACGGTGTACTCCAATACGTAGCCAGTTCTCTCCAGTTTTCTCCTCGTCCTCGTCACTGTCGGCTGAGACAGCCCGAGAATTCTCGCTAGGTCTCTATCGCTTCTTTTTGAATTCTTTAGCAGTTCACGAAGAAGCTCCATCATTCTATCTTCAGACATGAATTGAATTATTGATTCACAATTTAATATAAGATTTTCCCTAAGTCTACACTGTTGCGATTTATTTATGCAGAACCCTTATTACAGTGGGATTCTTCTAGAAGATTCTTCGGTAATTGAGTGTGTTCATATGGAAAATGTAACCAAGCGTAGGGACCGCCACGAAATTATTGTTGAAATACTCAAGACAGCGAGAGTCGCCAAAATAAAGACTCATATAATGTACACGGTAAAATTAAGCTACGCTCAAGTCAATGAATATTTGCCTCTGTTAGTCAACAAAGGTTTCTTAGAGCCCTTTACAGTGAAACGTAGGAAACTTCACAGAAAATTGTATCGAACCACAGAAAAAGGAATGAAACTGCTAAGAAATTTCGAATCCATGGCTAAATTGTGGGCTTAACTGCCAGTATTCTGTTTAAGACAGTCTGACATGCATGGACCCAAACTTCTCCCTGAGCTCTGTATATCTAGCCTGTTTTTATGGCAAGCAATAGAAGGCCAATGAAAATAAGAACCCCTGCTGTTGCAATCTTCAGTGTTATTTTTTCGCCGAGGAAAAGGGCTGCCAGAACCATGACAATCAATACACTTGCCCGGTCTACTGGAGCCACCTTTGAAGCGTCAGCCGATTTTAGGGCAGCGAAATAGAATAGCCATGATAATGCTCCAGCGATGCCCGAGAGAATTATGAATCCCATGTCCTTGCTAGTGAACTGAGTCAGTTGAGGGCCCTTCCCAATAGATATAACAAAGATGACTATGAAAAGCGTCATGATGATGGCTCGTGCCGCTGTTCCGACAGTGGAATCGACGCCTTGCAATCCGACTTTTGCGAAAATCGCGACAAGAGCTGCGAATAAAGCCGAAAGAGCTGTAAGAAGAAACCATTCCATCCCTAATCACTTAACGCTCATAGAAACAATCATCCTATTATCTTTAACTAATCATTCACGCGCGTTTTTCTATGTAAGTTAAGATGTTAAGGAAATGTTAATTAGTGTAGTCTTGTTAAGTAGTCTTTTCAAAATGTCGTAGTGTCCTTCAAATGGTGTTTGGAGACCGTGCTTGGATTGAAGGTTACGTTGTTGACTGGCAGAACTTTGCGCCAAGGACAAGGGAAAGAACAGGGGAAACTCTCTGAGCTATACCTCAAAAGTGTGGCTGTTTGTGAAATGGACCCTGACGACATTAAACGGTTAGGAATAAGGGAAAATACAAATGTCAAAGTTGCCACAGATTGTGGCTCAGTGGTTGTGAAAGCTGTAAAATCTCTGAGAGCACCGCATCCTAATATTGTTTTTGTCCCGTACGGTCCTTGGGTAAGCCTAATCATGAACTCCAAAACACATGGAACCGGTATGCCATCGTTTAAAGGCATTAAGGCAGAAGTTGAGCCAGCGCCCACAGAACCAGTATTAAGTCTGCCAGAACTGCTCAAACAGCATTTTAGGAAGTAGTGACAGATGCCCACAATTTCAAATGTAACCTGCCCTGTTTGTGGTTCACTTTGCGACGACATAGAAGTTCTTGTGGAAAACAACAAGATAGTCAAAGTCAGAAATGCCTGCGGTCTGGGTGAATCAAAATTCTTAAATTATAATGGGCATCGTCTCAGAAAACCACTTATACGAAAAAACGGCAAGCTAGTGGAGACGTCAAACGAGGAAGCAATCAGAAAGAGCGCGGAGATCCTTGCTGACGCCGTTTACCCCATTCTTTATGGTTGGAGCAACACAAGCTGCGAAGCCATACGTGTTGGGCTAGAACTCTCTGAAGAAGTTGGCGGAGTTATCGACAACACTTCAACGGTCTGCCACGGACCCTCCGTGCTTAGCATTCAAGACGTCGGCTATTCCACATGCACGCTGGGTCAAATAAGACATAGAGCTGACCTTGTCATTTATTGGGCAAGCAACCCTTGGAATGCTCATCCTCGTCACATAGAACGCTACACGGCTTTTACACAGGGAAGATTCCAAGAAAGCATATGGTATCGCTACTTGAGACATCTAAGCGCTTACCGAGCTAGACAGCGTCTGCTGAGAGCATTGAAGCTTTCCTCTCCACGTGAAGCTCATGTGACTGCTGAAGTTGAACATGGGCTGCCTCCAGAACTATCTCGAAAGGAGAGGAAAATGATTGTCGTAGACGTACGTCGCACTAGAAGCGCTGATATAGCTGACTATTTCTTGCAGGTTGAGCCAAACAAAGACTATGAAGTTTTGGAAGCGCTTCGTGCGATTATTCGTGATGAAGAAATTGATGTAGACCAGGTTGCTGGAGTACCTGTGGAAACTCTTGAGGAACTGGCCGATATCATGATGGGATGCAAGTTTGGAGTTCTCTTCTTTGGCGTTGGCTTGACAATGAGCACGGGTAAACTGCGCAATATTGATATCGCTATCTCTTTCGTTCGAGATTTAAACCGCTACACAAAGTTTTTAATCATGCCGATGCGAGGACACTTCAACGTCACTGGCGCTAACGTTGTTTACAGCTGGACGACAGGCTATCCCTATGCCGTTGATCTTTCACGTGGTTATCCAAGATATAACCCAGGTGAAACCTCGGTTGTGGACATACTTACCCGCGGCGACTCAGACGCTAGCCTAATCATAGCTTCGGACCCAGTTGCCCACTTTCCAAAAGCTGCAGTCGAAAACCTTGTCAAGAATCCCCTGATAGTCATCGACCCTGAACCCACAGCCACCTCTTTGATGGCAGATGTTGTTTTCCCAAGCGCCTTCGTAGGCATAGAAGCAGAAGGAACCGCCTATCGAATGGATCACGTCCCGTTACCGCTAAAGAAAGTTGTTGAACCTACCGGTGGTTGTCTCTCAGATGTGCAACTACTGCAGAGAATTCTGGCTGAAGTAAGAAAAATCAGAAAGGAAAAAACGGAGATGGCATAAAATGACAGTGCTCCTCATCAAAAACGGATTCGTTTACGACCCAATCAATAAAGTCGACGGAGAAATAATGGACATCGCCATAAAAGATGGGAAAATCGTTGAGAAAGCTGAAGGAAACGGCGTAAAAATTATCGACGCTTCTAGAATGATTGTGATGCCCGGCGGAGTTGACATCCACTCCCATATCGCCGGAGCAAAAGTTAACGCAGGCAGAATGCTACGTCCAGAGGACCATTTCAAGGATGTGGAGATGAAAACTGAAAAGACAAGATCTGGTGTAGGACGTTCTATCCCATCCACCTTTACCACAGGCTACCGCTACGCCAGAATGGGCTACACAACCGTTTTCGAACCTGCCCAGGCTCCACTAAAAGCCAGACACACTCATGAAGAGCTGAATGACACGCCAATCATCGATAAAGCCGCGTATCCTCTCCTAGGCGACTGCTGGTTTGTTCTCGAACGCTTGGCAAAGAACAAGATTGAAGAATGTGCCGCTTATGTCGCCTGGGTCATGAAGGCTACAAAGGGCTATGTGATAAAGATTGTTAATCCAGGAGGTCTTGAAGCATGGGGATTCGGCGGAAACATGCGGAGCATTGATGACACTGTTCCACATTTTAACATTACCCCCCGAGAAATCGTTCAAGGATTGTGCAAGGTTAACGAACTTCTTCACATGCCACATACGATTCATGTTCACACCAACAATCTTGGAAAGCCAGGGAATTACATTACAACTTTGGAAACAATGAAATGCGTAGAGAACTTGGCACATGAAGACAAACCTGTCATTCACGTCACTCACTGTCAATTCAGCGCCTTCAAGGGACAAGATTGGCGCACCTTTGCATCTGGAGCAGAAGAGATCGCCAAATATGTGAACAATCATAGCCATGTAACAACAGACATTGGGCAGGTTGTGTTCACAGATACCACGACCATGACGGCGGATGGTCCATTTCAGTTCATTCTCTATAAGCTCACTGGCAACAAATGGATCAACGGCGATGTTGAAACCGAAACCAGCACCGGTATAGTGCCCTTTACATACAGTCGTAAGAGCTATGTGCATGCAACGCAATGGTCAATAGGACTTGAACTCGCCCTCCTGATTAAAGACCCGTGGAAAATCTATCTAACAACCGACCATCCAAACGCAGGTCCATTCATTTACTATCCAAGAATTATGACTTGGCTGATGAGCCGTGTTGCAAGAGAAAAAGTCATGAAAAAAATGAATAGACGAGCGAGACAGAAAAGTTTGCTTTCAACAATCGATCGCGAATACACCTTCTATGAAGTTGCGATCGCCACAAGAGCCGGTCAAGCAAGGGCTTTAAGCTTAAGACATAAGGGGCATTTAGGCGTAGGCGCAGATGCAGACATCGCAATTTATGATGTAGACCCAGCAAGTGTGAACCCGTCGAAAGATTATAGACTGATTCGCAAAGCCTTCAAACGCGCTAATTACACCGTAAAAGGTGGTGAAATCGTTGTCAAGAACGGTGAAGTCGTGAAGTCTGTTGAAGGAAAAACCTTCTGGGTAGATGTGGAGACTTCGCCGTCTGTTAACGAGTTTGCGCCAAAATTAAAGCAGGTTTTTGAGGATTATTACACGGTGCAATATGAAAACTACATTGTGCCTGAGCATTATCTAGCTGTTTCGTGTCCAGTGCACATAAAGGCGGAGATGTAACATGGTCATAGCTTTGCGTCCTAAACGTGTGTTCAAAGCTCCAATTGAAGCAGAATGCATCACGCCAGATGTTTTCTCCGGAAAATCGGTCGAGGAGATAGGAAAACTAAAGGTCTGGGAGGGGAACCGCGAACGTAGCTTAAAGGAGCTCTTCAGTGTCGAGGGAGAAAGCGGTGCAAAACCAGAAGGGGTCTCGATTCAAATTCTCGGAGATGTTCACAAAGTTAGAAGGATAGGAACTCATATGTCAGCTGGTTCAATCGTTGTTCACGGCGACGTTAGCTTTCATCTCGGTGAGGAGATGGCTGGTGGAAAGATTTTGGTCAACGGCAATGCTGATTCTTGGGTAGGATCAATGATGAAGGGCGGAGTGATTGAAATCAAAGGCGATGCTGGCGACTATGTAGGCGCAGCTTACAGGGGAGGCGGCACAAGGGGAATGAGTGGTGGAACAATAGTTATACATGGAAACGCCGGAAATGAACTTGGATATTTCATGCGCAAAGGCATAATCAAAGTGCATGGAAATGTTGGACAATTCACTGGCGTCCACATGAGAAATGGAATAATAGTTGTTGATGGCGATTCAGAAGGAAGAAATGGTGCTGAAATGACTGGAGGAAAAATCGTTGTTTGTGGCAGTGTTCCTTCGGTCCTTCCCACTTTCACAATTGATGCTGTCAAGCCTCGCGTGAAGATAGATGGAGAAAAACTTGCTGGGCCATTCTACGTTTTCATAGGCGACGTCGCGGAAGAAGGAGAAGGCAAACTCTACATATTAAAGGCTTCAAATACCCATCTGAAGTTTTATGAAGACCTAATTTGAAATTTGAGGAAGAAGCTTGTCTCAGCCTAAACTAAGCGTAAATCTTACGGCTTTGTCGTTGGTTAAGAAGCTTTGCGTTAGAGCCGAAAATTATGGAGTTGTTGTTGAAGAAACAGAGTTAGGCGCCACTTTAATCGATGCGGGCATCAAAGCAAAAGGCGGATTCTTGGCTGGCAAAATAATTACTGAAATCTGCCTAGGCGGATATGGAAAAGCAAAGATTTTTCCTGCCCAATATGGTGACTTCGTTTTGCCATCAATCTTTGTTCAAACAGACCATCCAGCAGTTTCAACTTTGGGCTCTCAGTTTGCTGGTTGGCAAATCAAAGCAGGCAAATACTCGGCTATTGGGTCTGGTCCAGCCAGAGCGTTGGCTTTGAAGCCTAAAGAACTCTACGAAAAAATCATGTATAAAGACGAAGCTGACGCGGCGGTGCTTGTCCTGGAGACGAGCAAAAAGCCGCCAGATGAGATAATGCGAAAAATTTCTAACCAATGTGAAGTTGCGCCGAAAAGTCTGTTTTTGATTTTGGTGCCTACGACGAGTTTGGCTGGATCCACGCAGGTTTCTGGAAGAATTGTAGAGACTGGGCTACATAAGCTTATGAAGTTAGGTCTTGACCCACGAGTAGTGAAATACGCGTGGGGTTATGCACCTATTGTGCCGGTGCATCCGAGGTTTGATGAAGCCATGGGAAGAACAAATGATGCCATCTTGTATGCAGGCACTGCATACTACATTGTCAGCTATGAAGATGACGACAGACTGGAGAGACTGGTAAATGAGGCTCCATCGTCCGCATCTAAAAGCTATGGTCGTCCATTTCTTGAAATCTTTAAGGAAGCTGGCTATGACTTTTACAAAATAGACCCTGGTTTGTTTGCTCCTGCAGTGATCGTTGTCAACAATGTGGAGACGGGCAAAATCTGCAGGGCAGGCAGTCTAAACATGAAGGTTTTCAGGAGGTCAATAGGACTCTGAGAGGACCATAGCTTGAATGAAACTAAAAACCTTCTGCAAGGACTGTTTGAAGCGGTGGTTGCTGGCAATGTTCAAGAGGCTAAAGGAATCGCTGAAGAAACATTAAAGGCGGGTCTGCCAGTGAATCTCGTCACAGAGAAACTGACAGATGCAATGCGGGAAGTGGACAGACTATACGAAAAGAAGGAGTACTTCCTTGTAGATGTGGCTGCATCGGCCTCGGCCATGCGAGAAGCTTTCAGAATTTTGGAACCTCATCTCGAGGTGGATTCAGCAAAAGTTATGGGAAAATTGGTTCTCGGCTCTTTGAAAGGAAATGTTCAAGGCTTAGGCAAAGACATCGTGGCAGCTACGTTGAAATCGGCGGGATTTGACGTGACAGATTTGGGAGTAAACGTTGAACCAGAAAAGTTTGTGAACGCGGCTATCAAAGAAAAAGCGCAAATAATCGCTATTTCAGTCACAATTGACGAAACTGTTCCCTTTTTGAAAGACATAATCGACAACTTGCAACGAAGAGGGTTGGTTGGCAAAATTAGGACAGTAATTGGAGGACGCGCTGTCTCTGAACAAACATGCGAAGAATATGGGATCGACGCCTACGCAAAAGACGCTTGGGACTGCGTCAAAAAAGTTAGAACTCTACTTACTCGTTAAAATACAAGTCTTCATTTCTTTAAGTGGACGGGGAAGCGTTGTATGATAACTGAGAAAACTAGTGGGTCTAGTGATGTAGTAGCTGAAACGTTGAAAGCTTTGAGGAGAAACAGATTTGACGCTGTTTATGTAAGAAGTCGAAAAGAAGCTTTGCAGAGTATTTTGCAGTGTGTTCCATCTCACGCTACAGTAGGAGCTGGAGATTCTTTGACGCTAAAGCAACTGGGCGTGTTCAAGGAATTAAAGAGGAGAGGCTTTACTTTGTTTTGGCCATTTGGTGAGAATGTTACGAAAGAAGAGAGAAGAGACGTTGCACGGAAAGCCCTATTGGCTGACGTATTCTTGTCTGGTTCAAACGCGTTAACAATGGATGGCAAAATTGTTAATATTGACGCCTCTGGAAACAGGGTTGCAGGCATGATTTTTGGACCAAAGAAGGCGATTGTCGTAGTAGGAATAAACAAGATAGTTAGGAACGTGGAAGGAGCCTTGGAAAGGATCAGGAAGGTAGCGGCACCGTTAAACGCTAGACGAATTAGAGAGGAACGCGACTGGGAGTTGTTGCCATGCGTGGAAACTGGCGAATGTGTAGCCTGCAACGCGGAGAACAGAATATGCAATATAACTACCGTAATTGAAAAGAAGCCTAGAGCAATAGATTCAACGGTAATCATTGTGGGAGAAAAACTAGGACTGTGATAAAGAATTATGCGTGCACACCTTCTAAATGGTTTCAGCTAGCAGTATCTGTATTTTGATCTCTGTATGTTCGTGGCAACTCTTATAAGTAAAACAACATTGCGTTATCATGGCTCTGACGCCAGAGCAAAACATTGGACACTTCTAATGCCGCAAATTAGTGAAAATAAATAATAGATTGACGAGGCCTGCTAATTATCTGTTCATTGTCGGAGGCTAGACTGAGTGAAAGTTGTTTATCACGAAAGATACTGCGAAGTATACGCTTCTGACCCTGCGGCACAGCCTGGTAGAATGGAAAGCATCTATGAGGAGTTGCAGGGACATTACGACTTTGTCACGCCAGAGTCCGCCAGCGAAGAAGAGGTGCTTCTCGTTCACGGTCAAAGCCACATTGAAAACGTGAGAATTCGTCCTTTAACTTATGAAATTGCGTTGTTAGCCGTGGGCGGAGCTATTAAAGCTTCGGAAATTGCCATGGAAGGCGAACCCGCTTTTGGGTTGATTCGACCGCCCGGACACCATGCAAGCGAAGGCTCAAGTTGGGGATTCTGCTACTTCAACAACGTTGCTATATCCATAAAAAAGCTACGACAAAGAGACAAAATCGAAAAAACGCTAGTCGTAGACATTGACCTACATTTTGGAGACGGCACAGCCAACATCTTCGCTGGAAATTCCAGCATCACCTACTTTCATGTAAACAGCATTGACAGAGAAGGTTATCTCAACAACCTCTCAAAGTTTCTTGCAACCCAAAAAGGCTACGACATAATCGTCGTTTCAGCTGGATTTGACCGACACCAACAAGACTGGGGTGGCTTGCTCACAACCAACGATTATTTCACAATTGGAAAAATGATAACGGAATTCGCTTCAAAAGAATGCGCTGGAAGAAGATATGCGGTTTTGGAAGGCGGCTACAATCACGAGGTCTTGGGGAAAAACGTGAAGGCTTTCTTGCAAGGCATGGAATAGCGTGAAGTTATATTAGCGTCGCTTGCCGATTATTGATTGGATGCGGTTGCTCCATGCCCACCAATCTGACAGCTGAAGCCAAGAAGAAGTGGAATGAGGCTTCTTTAGCGAGAAAGCCGCAGGAAAAGCTTGAAAAGCTAAAGGAATTCCTAAGTTCAATTCCCAAACATAAGGGAACCTCACGTCTTTGCGCTCAGGTTAAGCGTCAAATCGCAACGTTGCGTAGAGAAATAGAAGAAAACCGTAGGCGAAAGGTTGGGCGAGGCGGTCCTAGATTCTTCATTGAGAAAGAAGGAGCAGCTCAAGTCGTCATTTTAGGTCCGACGAAGGTTGGTCGTAGCAGCTTGTTGACTTCGATCACCAACGCAAAAGTGGAAGTTTCAGACTATCCCTACACAACTCAAGAGCCCGTGCCTGGAATGCTCCAACATGAAGATCTTCAATTTCAACTTGTAGAGGCACCAGCTTTGGTTAAGGGTTCAGCGGACGGCGAAGCCTGGGGTCTCCAAACATTGGGGCTAGCCCGCAACGCTGATGGACTCGTCTTAATGGTTGACCTGTCCCAAAATCCATGCGAACAATTGGCTTTGATTTTAGGCGAACTCGAAAAAGCTCGAATCTTAACGCAGAAACCGGGTGCAAGAGTGGAAATTGAAAGAAAACATGTAGGTGCAGGTTTGCGCATTATTTTGCTTGGACGATTGGTCGATTGCACTATGCAGGAGGTTGAGGCTTTGTTAAAGGGCTACCGCATCCAAGATGCAATAGTAAAAATTCACGGAGAAGCCGCACTAGACGATGTAGAAGATGCCATTTTCGAAAGCACAATTTATCGACCTACAGTCATCGTAGCTAACAAAGCAGACGTGTCAGAAGCGACTAAAAACCTAAACGTATTGAAAGCCTTTGTAGGCAACAAATTCACGCTTTTAACCGTCTCTTGCAAGAGCCCGTTTGGTTTAGAAATGCTGGGAGCACAATTATTTAAGGCATTAGAAATCATCCGCGTTCACACGAAAGAGCCGGCAGAGAAAGAGCCTTCTCCTAAGCCGTTCATTTTGAAGAGGGGTACCACAATTGCAGATTTAGCGAGACTGATTCACACAGACTTTTGCAGGCGCTTCTCTTATGCGAAAGTTTGGGCTGAACGCCTACGTTTTAGTCCTCAGAAAGTTGGCGCTTCTTTTGTTCTTGAAGACAGAGATATCGTGGAATTACATGCAAAATGAGCCGAAAATGATGTTCTAACGTGAAGCTCTTGCGATTCTTTCCATTTCATTTCGTCTTGAAATTGCATGGCTTTTAGCGTCGCCATTTGCAGCTAAAATTATGTCTTCGGCTAGGCATTCCTCTAATGAATGTAGCTTGTGCATCGCAGATTTTCTGGCGCCGTCAGCTAAGAAACGCAGGGCGAGGTCAACGCGTCTTAGAGGAGCTATGTCCACAGCCAAATGGTAGACTATGCCTCCGTAGCTGATCCTAGTGGTATCCTCGCAGGGTGCAGAATTTTCCACAGCTTCAACAAGCATTTCGATGGGGTTTCGTCCGGTTCGCAGGTGAATCAGTTCAAAAGCGTTCCGCGTCACGTTGATGGCTCTAGCCTTTTTTCCAGCGTTTTTTCCAGGTCGCATAAGGTTGTTAATGAGGCGTTCAACAAGGTTAACCTCAGATTTGCGGAATCTCCTATGCTCATGTCGCCCCATTGTGTGCGGAACACGTATTGGCTTGAGCGAAATATAGCGTTTTAATCCCAGGTTTTTCACTTCAATTCCGTTAAAAGACCATTTTCCAAAAAGTCTGAGTTCCTGCTTTTCCTTTTTGCTCAAAAATTGTCACCTCAAGCGCATAATTATCGTATAGGCTTCTGCTTCTTGCCTAAGACCATTTCCTTAAGTGAAACTCCGTTGACTAGAATGACTTTCCACCTTACGCCTGGGATGTCACCCATGCTTCTGCCGCGTGAGCCTCCGATTCCTTCAACAATAACCTCATCATGCTCGTCTACTACGTTAAGGGCTCCATCACCAGGGAGAAAAGCTGTAATAACTCTGCCGTTCTTGATGAGTTGAGTGCGCACACATTTACGTATGGCGCTGTTGGGCTGCTTGCTTTCAACACCAACTTTTTCTAGAACGATGCCTCGAGCCATGGGCGCGCCCATTAGGGGATCAGATTTAACGTCAAGCCTCAACATTCTCCTTTTATAGTAAATGTCGCTCCAACGGAAATGCTTCCTTTTGTTCTGCAGCCGGCGTGCAGCGAACTCACCTGTGGTTTTTGAACCCATGACTTACCTCATACCTCACGCACTCTTAATCAACAAAACAAATATATAAACTGTGTTTTCCGAGTTCTTTTTACTGGTTTACATATTCTTTTTTATGGGTTATTTGCGTTTTCTGAAGAACATCAGATCGTTCTTTTCGCAGACGTATTCAAAGCCCACCTCAAGTAATTCTTGAATCTCCTTTGGCGTCTTGGCAACCCTTGCCGTGAACTCATCTGTCATTTCTTTGAATAGTGCGTTTCAAGCTGAACGTAAAGTAGTGTCGATTTTTCTGTGTCCGAGAAACTCTTTCACGTAGAGTTTGTTTGCACTGTTTTTAGCTGGTTTTTTGCACGAGCATCGTTCGGCAGTAATCTTTCATGTTAAGATTTATGAGGTGAACCTTCGATCTGGCCAAAAATGATAAATAGGAGTTGAATTTGATTATTTATTGTAGGTGGAGCGCCTGCCGCATTTGAAGCTTTTGCGTGCATCTTGGCGGTTGCTTTTGGTTCTTGTAGCGGTGTCATTTTTGGTTTCTGGTTTGAATTGTGAAGTAGCTTTGTTGGAGGAGCAAGATGAAGGGATATTAGTGGTGTGGGTTTTTGGTTACATTGATGAGACTGAGAATGAAAGCCTACCGATAGAGGGAGCACTGGTCAGCGTTTGTCCATTCACAAGTGAATTCAAGGATCCCGAGTTGAGCTACCGCGAGCGTGAAGGAGCGGAAGCCGAATTCTATCAACGAGGATTGACAGACAAGAATGGAATGGTTGTTTCCAATATATCAAGTTCCCTATACTACTACAATACCACGCTGTACCTTGTTCGTGTAGAATCATTGCCTCAATACTACACCAGTGGTTCTGTAGTAGACGTAACAGAAACAACAGAAGTCCAAATCTTCCTAAAACAATCATCTAAAGGAGGTTGGTTGCATGAACGTTCAGCTAACTTCCCATTTCTTACCCCACTACTTTTGTCATTCCTAATCGCCACAGTAGCGATGAGCGCAACAATTGCATGGAGTGTTAAACGAAGACACACGCACAAGAATCCAAAAGAGCGTAATCAGTAGAAACGACCAAAAATTTTATCAATCCTTTGAACATAGGGATGTAGCAAGTGACCTACCATGAGAAAGCAAAATAGAAATAAGCTTAGATCCATCCTATTTTTGATACTCATAGTACTAACATCAGCAATGGTTGTTCCATTAAGCCTTGCAGCCTACTCAAAGACCGAGTTCTATGAAGAGTTCACAGAGAAAGAACCTAAACTCGATCCTGAACTTGAGGCTATGTTAGCTCAAGGCAATCTGAACACCTTCGTAACTGTCATCATCGTTTTCAAAGATCAGCCACTACACGCAATATCTGAAGAAGTGAAAAAGAAATATCTTCCATTACTGGATGAGCAAGAGAAACGAACAGAAAACATCCATAAGCAATTGCGCGATAAGTACCTTA
>JGI2172J19969_10000906_pt1 | contig 13220 bp, 14 predicted proteins | sample DeeMarSWOR230_32_FD_19969 | JGI IMG/M metagenome (IMG submission 19969)
AACTGGTGTAAAAACTGGTGTAAAAACTGGTGTAAAAACTGGTGTAAAAACTGGTGTAAAAACTGGTGTAAAAACTGGTGTAAGATTCTCTTTCTTTTTCTTTCTTTCGTCGATATTTCATGGCTATACAATTGCTATCATACCGTTTTTGAGCAATTTTTGAATAACTTCTCTTCCAAATGTCTTTTCCAGATGCTTCAAAGGGACAGATCCGTGCTTCCGCAGATAGCGAATAACCTGGGCTTCAATACCTCTCATTTCTCCAAATTTTTCCAAGTATTCTAGAGATCGCTCTCTCCCTGCCATGGTGAGGAAACACGAGGGTTCTTTTTGAGCAGTCTTGTACACAGTCCCCCGAAAGAGAAGCCGGGTGATCACAAAATACAGGATTATCACTGCAATAATGGTCAAAATGAACAGTTTGTATTCACTGTACAAGTTCTCCAAGAATTCCATGAAACCCCCAATCGCTGAAGAAGTATTTGGCTGGAGAAGACCATTATCTGGAACCATGGACATCCTTTCCCTTGCCTTATATAAAGGTTACTCTTAGAATCTCAGAATCATGAACAACCTGCCCGTATAGTGTCTGCTGCCTGTGATCTGGATACCCGTATCTGTTCCATGGTATCTCTATCCCGCACCGTTACTGTATCGTTCTTTAGACTTTCATAATCTATTGTCACGCAGAAAGGAGTGCCTATTTCGTCTTGTCTTCGGTATCGTTTCCCTATGGACCCTCTTTCATCGTAAAAAACATCAAATTCTTTTTTTAACTCTAGGAAAACTTTATGGGCCAGCTCTGGTAACCCATCTCTGCGCATCAGAGGGAACACTGCCACTGTGTAGGGTGCCACTGAATGAGGAAATTTCAACACGATCCGCTCTTCCTCCTCTGTGTACGCTATATCCAGTAACATTAACAGGTTGCGGTCCACGCCAAAGCTCAATTCCAGCACATGGGGTATGAATTTTTTGCCCTGAACATTGATTTCCATTTTCTTTTTTGATCCCTTCTGGTGTCCTGAAAGATCGTGATCAGTCCGGTAGTGGATCCCTCCCGCTTCTTTGAATCCACCCAGACTCTCGGTGAAGATCTCCATATCCCAGTGGATTCTATTGTAAAATGCTTTTTCTTCTTCTGACAGCTCACGAAATCTAAAAAGCTTTGAAGGTACCTGTAGAACCTTCAGATAGAAATCCTGCACCTTGGCCATGTAATACCCGTAAAACCTGGGTACATTCACTTCTTTCAAGGGGATGTCTCTGATCTCTCCTTTTTCTTTGTCTGCTATGGAATACGCTCGCATGATCTGATTTTTTACTGCATCATAACGAGGATGCTCATCCAGGTTATCTGGATCGAAGAATATTTGCAGTTCTGCCTGGTTTAGCTCTCTCAGCCTGTAGAATCCCTGACGGGGTGAAATCTCATTTCTGTAAGCCCGTCCGACAATGGCCAGTCCCAGAGGGATTTGGCTGCGCATCACGTCACACATCCGCCTGAAGGACACGTAACACCCTTGTGCCGTTTCTGGTCTCAAGTACGCCTTTTCACCACGTTCTGCTGCTCCTAACTGCAGCTCAAACATCATGTTGAACCAGCGCACCTCAGAAAGGGTACCCCCACACCGAGGACAGGCAATGTTATGTTCCTGCAGTGCNCGGNTCATGGCCGCTGCAGACATCCCTTCAGCCTCCACATCATGTTCTTCTAAAAGTAAGTCTGCTTTGTGTCTCACATGACAGGACAGACATTCAGTTAGCGGATCATTAAAAGACTTCAAATGTCCAGATCCTTCAAAAACTGCCTCTGGCATGATAGTACATGGTTCAATCTCCACAAAGTTTTGATCCAGCCCCAAAAAGTAGTCTCTCCATGCATTCTCAAATTTTCGTTTGAATAAAACCCCTAGGTGTCCAAAATCATAAAATCCAGCTGAACCGCCATAAATCTCTGAAGATGGATAAAAAAACCCTCGGCGTAACGCCAGATCCATCAAACTCATAACGTCACCAGTGCTCTTAGCAGATCACAATCTCGAACAATGCCGATGAGATTTCCCTGTGCATCGATAACTGGCAGCTGCTCAATATCATGTTTTTTCATCAATCGCGCGCATTGGGTTATCGTTGTGGTACTGGTAATGGTAACAACGTCAGAGGTCATTAATTCTTTCACCGATATGTCGGGAAGTTTCAACCGTTCTGTGCCAATATACAATGTGCTCTTGGTTTCCCACACCCATTCTTCCCCTTCGGATTCTTGCTGCATATCTGTTTTCTGGAGGACATTGATGATTTCAGAAGATTTCACAAAATCTGCAGTATCCACAATGCCCCCTACTTCGCCCTCATCATTCAATACCACTGTGGCCAGTGCTTTGGAATAGCGCATGATCAGAGCCACCAGAGGGATAGGCGTTTCCTGCCAGACAGCAAGAATACGCGATTTCATGTATTTTTCACATTTCTCTTTAATCTGCATCCTGGAAATCCCCCGCACCACCAGATCTTTCAACGTAACCAGACCCACCAGGGTATCATCTTTCACCACGCTGATGTTCTTGACATCCTGCTCATACATCAACCGGGCTGCTTCTGTAATATCTGATTTCGGAGGGATGGTTATCACATTGCGGTTCATAATCAGAGCCAGCTGATCTTCATCAGGATGCTGGATTAAATCCTCAAGTGAAACAAATCCCACGATTTTTCTGGTTCCTTCTTTGAGGACAGGCAACTCGGAAAGGTTATGCTTTCGCATTATCTCCAGAGCTGTTTTCCGTCTTCCAGGTACAGATATGGTGATTAGGTCTGTAGTCATAACATTTTCCACTAACATTATGCTCATCCCTCCACAGAGAATTGAAGGACTTTTTTTGTTGGTTATCACTACCTTCTCCTATTTAAAGCTTTCCAATAGTTTCGCAGTTTGTTTCCATTCTCCTCATTCTTGCTGCACTTTTAGGATTCAATTCTAAGCAGCGTAGAAATGCTATACGACTTTCAAGGAATAAAAGCTCAAAAAAAGAGAGATAAAAAGATAAAGTCACTGAATTATGAAGGAGTCTGTCCATTCAGGGAGGGGAGGCTTTTCCATGGCCTGCCACTGTTCGTCAGTGAGTCTGTCACTCATGGGGTGTACAAATTCGTAATAGGAAAAGACACCGCCCTGCACCACATAGATTCTCTCTTCTATTTTGACCACAACAAATATCACAAAGACGTCGCCCACTCCCTCTTCGAGGACTTTGCCAGTGTTCACGTCGGTATGCACATCAGCAATGATAGCTACACTTTTGTCTACTTCCGATTCTACAGCAGTTTCAAAGGTGACCAGTGACTCCAATGTGTAGCCAATGTTCCAGATAGTTCTGTACTCTTCTTCGGTGAGTGATTGGCCAGAAAGCTCTTTTTCAGAAATTATCTTCAACTGCAGGAGAAGATTTTCCAGCGTTTCCAGTTTTTCACTGTATTCTGGCAGTAATAAGGTTCGCTGCTCCAAGCCTTCTCTCATCATGCGGGCCAGCGATGCCAGCCGGGCATACACATAGGGATTGGGTTCTACATATCCTTTGGTCAATTCAGGCTGGGGAGGCATGGCAGTAGCTTCTAGAGTGTAGCTCTGTTTGGCATACAGAATGGTGTCATGTCGCAGCTCGGTCCAGCTTCCCAGTGCAGTGTTCAACTCCTTATCTGTCCAGGCAGCTGACTGCATAAATGGGGGATAGTGTGCATCTTTCTCTTCCAGCAAGGGGAGTAAACAGTACAGCCAGGTCCAATACAGATTCTGAGTCCACACAGTCTCTTTTAGCCCTGAGAATTCCTCCCTCAACTTTTCCATCTGCTCGGAATAGTTGTAGAACTGTTTTTCTGATTCTAAATGTTGGAGCGCTCTCTCAGATCCTAGAACTGCCATCACATCTAACCCCTTAGGAAATATGCGGGGGTTACTCACCGTTCCCACTTTGTCATATACTAACTGCCGGAACATATAGGAATCAGGGATGAATCGCTGCCCCATGAATCTGAACCCTTTGGTTTCTTCTTCTGCATTCTGGGTATCTTTCACCCAATTGGCGTTTATTCTGGGATCACGCAATTCCCAGGCTTTCTCAATGAACTGGGACAGCTTTGCAGCGTCCTGTAAATCTGAAAGAGTAAAGGATTCTCCATAGATTTCTTCAGCCAAAGCAGTGTACTCGTAAACATTTAGATCGTCTGTCTTGCCTACGAAAAAGACGGTAGGTTCATAGATTTTGTCCCATAACTCCAGTGTGTTTGTATCTTTGATTGCTTTCACAGTATACAGGGCTTGTTTGGTCTCTTCTTCTGATTTTAGCCTGAACATGATCCTGCCATACCACATTAAAGCCTTGAAGTATTTGGCAAGGACCTCTGATCTTGTGTAATGCCCTCGAGGTACGTACTGGGAGTAATCCTCTTTATACCCAAAAATGGGCGACTGTGAAAAGCCCTGATGAGCTCTGATTGACTCCAGTTCTTTGTCCACTATATCCTGAGCTTCTGGATAGACCACAAAGGTCTCATCCAGTAACTTCCCTGCCACACAGAAATACGCAACATTCTTTAGTGCTGCTCTGTCTCCTGTCTGTTCATAGTAGTCCACCGATATGTCTGCCATCTGCTGAGTTAGGAATAGTGCATCTTGATAAAAATACTCAGTCTCCAAAATCCTCAGTGTGTAGTCATACAAAATGTGGTAGGTATGTAACACAGCGTCAGTAGTAACAAAGATGGGAATGTTGTTCTTCTTGCAGTTCTGGTACACACTGTAGAACTGGTCATACCGGGAAGGAACGACCACAACCCCATTTGTGTGCAGTGCTTTTATTTGGGCTGCAGTCAATGAGAATCTTTCCAGGTTATCTGGTTCAAGAGGGTACACTTCAGCTCCAGTAATGGTTACGGGAATTGGATTGAAGGGAGCAAACTGGTAGGATGAGCTGAGTGACACATCAGGTTCTTCTTCAGGTTCAGTGAGTTCTGGTTCTTCCGTTTCTTTTAACGCTTCTTCATGTTCAGGTTGTTCTCCATTTTTCTGGTTCATGCATCCAGTCACCAGAATATATATGACAAGGAAGGTAATGAGTTTTTTCATAGTATATCTTCAGTGTCTATATATAAAGAGTTTTCGATATACTTCAAAATATTTTGAAGTCATTGTTCAATCCTGCCCTTCAGGAGAAAAGAAAGAAATGAAGAGAAAATAAAAAAAGGGAAAATGAGATTTAATAAAGATCACTTTGTTCTTCTACCATGTCGCCAAAGGAGAGAATTTTCAATTTAATAGGTTTCTTGGCGATGTTGCCAATTTTTATGCCCACCAGACAGTCAATTCCTCTTTCTACTGCCACATCTACCAGTCGTTGGGTAACCACACCATCAAAAACCACGGTTTTCACATCATCAGTTAGAGAGATAGCGTCCACCAGATCTCGCACTGATACTTTGATTTTCAGGTTCAGTTTTTCATCTAGTAAATATGCATCTAATGTACCAGGCAGTTTCTGAATGTACTCTTTCAGTTTATCCAATTCCTTTCTTTTGGGTTTTGGAGTCTCTTTCTGAGACTCTTCTTTGAGATGTTTCTCGAACAACTCGTTCATGGCCTGTTCTACCGGGATCTTGTTGCGCAGTGCTTTCACTGTTTCTTTCTTAGTGAGATCTTCAACTTCCTTTCCTGAAGGAGCCCTGGCCACGTAGTCAACCTCAGCTACCTGCATCAATTCTTTGAGAATTAGCTCGCCTCCTCTGTCCCCATCTACGAAAGAGGTCACCGTCTTCTCCTTGGACAAATCCACAATAGCCTTGGGTATGCTTGTTCCTTCCACTGCTATAGCATTGCGAATCCCGTATTTGAGCAGGGTTAACACATCTGCTCGACCCTCTACCACAATAATAGCATCTGAATCTGCGATATTGGGTCCTGCAGGAAGGCTGTCCTTTCCATATTTGGAGATCTCTTTGATGCGGACTGATTCCTTGACTTCTTCAGTAATTTCCTGAGATTCAGGCAGCACTTCAGTGAACATGGATCTGACTAGTTCTTTTGCTCTGTCTACCACATAATTCCGCTTCAAGGTTCGGACATCTTCAATCTTGGTTACTGTGATCCTGGCTTCACAAGGCCCCACCCTATCTATGGTTTCCAATGATGCTCCCAGAACCGCAGTCTCAATCTTGTCCAAACTGGAAGGGATGGTGATGGCACCTCGCGAACGGCCATTCTTGGAATTGACTGTTACACTAATCCTGCCAATCCTGCCTGTTCTCTGCAGTTCCCGCAAATCCAGGTCATCTCCCAGTAATCCTTCAGTCTGACCAAAGATAGCGCCTACCACGTCAGGCCGTTCAACAACACCACTGGCATCAATTGTTGCATAAACAAGATATTTGGTGGTACCAATATCAGTTTTGATCCTGGCACCCCCTGCCTTCTTTCTAATAATCTCTCCAATTACCGTTTTTTCTCGCTTCATTATATCACCATAAGTAAGCCAGAACTAGGATTTCTGCATGGATGAGTGATGAATGTGAGTGTGATGGCTTCTGGCTTTCTCTCTTCTTTAAAAGGTTTCTGCTATATAAACTTTTGCTCCCTTGATAGATGTGCACACTGCGCATTCTGTTCCTCCACCCATACTATTGTCAATAGCTACTCTATCTTACACGCCCACTTTTGAAGTAACGAGCGGATATGTAACAGGGGCAGATATTATATTATTCAGTTATTGATTACTTTCGTCAATTTTCTTGAAAAAGACTCTGGCCTGAATGTTCAGGAGGGGAAGTGAAATCGTTCGATCACCTTCAATTCCCAGAATCATGTTCTTATGGTAAAAAAAGAAGAGATTCCTGTCGCCTGACATGGATATCTTCTGGACAGTTCCGTACTTCTCCTTAAGTGCTTCAGTAATTAATGAGAGATCCTTCAGCAGAATATCCACGTCTTTTTTAAAAGTGCTCTGCACAATACGGTTATTCTTCATAAGAAATACACCGTTAACACCCGGTACTTTTGTCAAAAATCGGTTCACGTCAAGCATGCTTTTCTATCCTCCTTTGCACATATAATCCTTTCTATTGTAGAAAAGGACTCCTCCCGCTATGAAGGAGAATTGATGTAACTGCTGGACATGTAAATGAACCCAAAAAGATCTGAACGAAAAAATAGAGAAAAAATTAATAGATTTTGACGCTCCCCATATCAGTTTCTGCATCAATGGAGATTCTTTGTTCAGCTCCTTCGAAGTCTTCATGTTGTACAGTGGCATAACGTTTCCCTTTGAAGGTCGCATCCAGATCAGATGCAGCTTTTATCCTGCCCATTGCTGTCTTGGCCTCCACATAGTAGGGAACTGTGCGGTCCAGATCGATCCTGATGCTCCCATTCTCTGTAACGAGTGTGTATTCTCCCTTCTCTTTGGGAGAAATCCTGATGGATCCATTTTCAGTCGTTAATTCTGCATGATGGAATGACACCTTTCCTCTCACTGATCCATTTTCTGTGGATGCTGTCATTGTGTTCCCTCTGGCATTCAAAAGCTCCAGCCTTCCATTTTCCGTTGAAATAGAACCTCTTTCCACCTCAGTGTCCTCTAAGAATATTCTCCCATTCATTGTTTCTGCATCCAGATCTCTGGCATTCACTTTTTCAAGACCAATCCGTCCGTTCACTGTTTCCAATTTTGTGTCTCCAGCGTGGAGACCTATGACAGAAAAATGTCCATTGACGCTCTTAAGCTTTAGATCATAGTGGATAGGCTGATCTTTGGAGAGAAGCCCTCCCTTCGCTACTGCTGGAAAATACCCTGTAATGTCCACTGTGGTGTTCCCTCCTGCATGGAGTTCAAGTACATCTTTGCCGTTCTTTTGGTGTTCAAATTCCACTTTCATCTTTTCCAGTTTTTTCTGTGCTCGTTCTTCAGATAAGGAACGTACTTTTTTGGTAACCACAACCTTGTAGGTGTCTTGGTTCCATTTTTTCAAATCAATGTGTCCATTGATAGTTGAGAAATCTATGTGTATCTGATCGGTGTCAAACTCGCCTTCGTAGACTTCGTCTGTTGTATAGGTTCTTCCTGGATCAAAGGAACCTGGCATTTCACTCATCATGGTGTGCACCTTATCCATGGCATTGGATACTGCTTTCTCCACCTTCATAGTGATCTTCTCTCCCAGGTCTTCTAGGTCTTCAAGCTCCAATTCCAGTTCTGTTTCATCTTCTTCGAAATAACTGTCTTCCAGTTCTTTCAGTTTTTCTTCATACTTTTTTTTCATCTCCTCATAAGTCTGCTCAGAGATTTCTTCCTTGTTTTTCATCTCTTCCAGATCCCGGAGCATCTTTTCATAGCGATCCATATCCAATTTTCTCTTGGTCCTCATTTTATCACCATGTTTTTAACAAAAAATGTATCCATATAAACTTTACTGTGCAAAGGAGCTAAAATTCTTCTTAAAATGAGAAATGATATTCGATTTAGCTTTTTTGCGTTTTCGCATTTGCGAAAACCATATATAGGTGGAGGGGGAAAAAGGGTTATGCTGGAAATTTTCAGAGCACTCTCCAACGAATACCGACTGCAGATCATGGAGCTGCTCTACAAAAAGGAGAGAAGACCCCACGAACTAGAAAAAGAGCTGGAAATGACCAGAGGCGGATTGGAAAGACATTTGAAGCAGCTCGTTGATTGTGAACTCATTCAGAAAGTAAGTTTCATAGAATCAGGACGAGCAAAAGTGAGGTACTCTCTCAGTGAGGAAGCAGAAGAATTTTTTGAAAAGGTAAAAGAACTGACTGATACATTTGTAAGAACCCGGAAGACCCCCCGGGACAAACGAGAGCAGATCAAACTCCTGGAAACCCAGGTGAGAACACTTTACGAATCTATAGAAGAAGTAAATAGACGGTTCAAAGATGGAAATATTACAGAACGGGAGTACATAAATATTAAAGAAGGTTACCTCAAGGATTTGATAGAAATAGAAAAGGAGATGGCGCAGCTTGTGCAGCCGGGATCGCGAACCGACTAGCCTCATAGCTCCTGATTCACGCTAAGCTCCTGATTCACGTTAAGTGAGGCCCAGTATTTTCTTGGCTTCTTCAGACAGCCTGTCTGGTGTCCAGGGAGGATCCCACACCACTTTCACATTTGCTTTTTCTAGTCCGGGAATGGATTCCAGTTTTTGCTTGACATCTCTGGCAATTAATGAATGCATGGGACATCCAGGAGCAGTTAAGGTCATTTCCACATTGACTGTACCATCCTCTATGGAAACATTGTAAATTAATCCCAAGTCTACAACATTAACCGGGATTTCAGGATCATAACATTGTTTCAGAACTTCCATTACTTCTTCTTCGGTGATCATTTTTTCACCCACTCTGGTGATTATTCTTCAGCTTATAAATGTTTTGCCCATAAAATATAGGTATAACAGCAGAATCAGTTTGTTTTAATAGTTCTACTCTCCAGCAGCCAGTACTGATGGTGAGCTTTTGGACAGAAGATTCTAGGGTCTGAAATAATTCTCTGCAATATTGAGAATTTTAGAAATAATTATTTAATACTATATTGTCCTCTGTCAAAACATGTCCAGATTCTTACATTGATAGGGTTTTTTGAAGCATTTAATGACCCTTCGGGACATACATTTTCCGAAATATTTATAAAGGCTGTTATCAAATTTAAAATAATGTTACACGCATATCTCATTGCGGGAGTTGCTGCGTGTGCACTGGGTGTAAAGGTCATATACACCTAAGCGGAAAGTACTTCCGGACAAGGTGCGCATACCTCCTTAGGAGCAAAAAGGCAGCATTCAACGCCTTTGAAACCTTGACATCTAGATACGAGGGACTGTGTGTATGTCGGGCCCTTCCCAATGGGAAGAAGTACAAAAACACTCTCATTCTAGATGAGAACGGTATTGCAGCAAATGATTTGGAAAAACTCCTCCATTACATAAATGGATTTATTCGATCGGGAAAAAAAGTGGTGTTGCTGGATTGTATGGACTATTTCATTAGAGAGAACGATTTCGAAGAGGCAGTGCGATTTCTTCATTCTCTGAAAGATCAGATTGCTTTGAACGAATCTATTCTATTAACTACGTTCGATTTGAAAGCCTTATCCAAGAGAGAACAGTGTTTCATAAAGCAAGAGATGGATAAAATTATGTGAGCGTAATATAGTCCTTGCGGATCAGCACCTCAACGTTTTCCTTTCCATATCGTTTGCATAAAGCATTGAATGGTGCAGATTCATTTTTTCTCAGGTACCTAATGGTTTCTATCTGCTGTGGCGACATGTGGGTGAAACTTCTCAAATAGTCCAACGATCTCTCTTTACCCATAACAGTGAGGATGCATACAGATTTTCCACTGGGCTGGTATCCTTTCATTCTAAAGAAAACGTGGCTGGCTACTGCGTAGGCAATAATGGCTACAAGAATCAGAACAACATACTGGAGGTTGTCTATCACAAAGTAGAACGCTTGCTTAAATGCATTGACAATGGAATCTATAATTGACATGATGTCCATGAACGCTCAATGGAAAGAAAGAATATAAGGTTTTCGGAAGGTATCTGGTTACCCTCTCTCAAAGGATGAATCCTGTTCTGGGCACAACCTATGCTGAAACTGAACAGATAACAGATTTTTTTTTCAAAAAGAAAACAGAAAAAATAAAATTGCAGGGACATGACGTTATCAGATAAACACCTTAACTGATACTTCATCTCCATCTTTAAGATCTAATCTTTCTCGCAAAAAGATGGGAGAAATGATCTCGATAACGTTCTTGGGGTGGTGGGTCCTCAAGGGAGAGAGGATAGCTCCTTCAACCCCATCAATGGCGACGGGATAACACTTCGCTGCCCCGAAGGTCCTGCCTTCGTCTGTGAACCCATCAACTTTAGTGTATGGGCAGTTGTCCAGCATTTCCCTGACCACCAGATCGTGCTCTCTTTCTAAAAGCAGGTTCAGAGTTCCAGGATAAGGGTGGAAGCCCAGTTTTTCTTCAAACTGCTGGGTATACCCTTTTCTGGTGATGTAGTACTGGCCTTCTCCCATTCCAGAGACAAGTTCTCCCTTTATGACTACTGCTTCTCTTTCTTCAAAGATGCATCTGAGTCGAATGTAATAATCTCGCAAAATTTCTGTACCTTTCTTGGTTAATGTAATTTTTTGTCCTTTTACTGCTCTTTCTTTTTTTATTAGTCCCTTTTTTTCTAATTCAATAAGTTTTCGTGAGGCAGTCTGCTGAGAGCATTCTAAAATTTCTCCCAATTGATGGGTAGAAACAATTATGCCTTTGGATGCATTGAGTCTTGCCAGTTCTAAGAGGATATCACGCATGAATGTACTCACTTATGAGTATATATAAGGGTTCTGGATAAAAGGATAGGAGGATAGGAGGACAGAAGAAAGAAGAGAGAAAAGAGAAGATGAGGGGAGAGTAGATGCAAACGATATACAGAGGGCATGTACGATACATCCCAGTGCTACAAGCTGAGGTTTTGATGCTGCAGGTGATTTTGTATCAAATACGTAACCCACAGCTCAGGATTGCCACCTTTTTCTCTCATCAGAAATCGCTTGCTCAAAACCGCATTCAGTACAATCCTGTCACCAACCTTCACATCTTCTGGGAGCTGTGCCTTCTCTGGCAAAACCGCCATTCCCAGTTCCTGCTGAAACAGCGATTCATCTATATCACATTTATTTTCATCAACAGGTACCACAGTGTAATGTTCCTTTAAAAAGGAAGGAATTCTTTTTCGTCCACCAAATCTGAAAATAGTAACCTTATCAATATAGGGAATCAGGTCTGTTTTCTCCAAGGCTTTCTCTTCAACACCCACCAATAGTTCTTCCCCGAATTCATTATACACTCCAGCAAAAGATACCACATACTGATGCCTTACCGCTTCCAGCACTACTCGTTCTCTATGCATCATCTCTTCATAGGGAAAAGGAATTTTTGAAGGTTTCGATTGATAGCTGTGGCTGCACAGATATTCTCTACAAGTTCCAAAGAGAACTGCTAGAAGGTAACATTCTCAGATATTCTCTACAAGTTCCAAAGAGAACTGCTAGAAGGTAACAGGAGGTGAAAATGATGGAAATCAAGGCTAAGAAGCTAGAAAATGTCAAACCAACAGCGAATGCTGGACCTATCTGGAAGGAATCCAAGATATACTGCATGTAAGATTTCTTAATTTTTTTTCTTTTTTTGAGGGATTCTCATGTATGTCAAAGTGTCAGAACAAGTTTTCATCAGAAAGACCAGTCGTGGCAATTACATTTTGCAGGGAGATCATGTCATTGAAGTAAATGACATTTCAGAAGAGATTCTCTCATTTTGTAATGGAACCAGAACTGCAGAGCAGATTCTTCACTATATTGATCCTCTCTACCAGCATGATCGGCCCTATTCCATCAACATTGAGATAACCTATGCGTGCAATCAGCACTGCGTTTTCTGCGCAGCTGATGCAGGCAGCCCTTTGAAAAACGAGCTCACCCAGCAGGAGATGGATTCCCTGTTGGACGAAATTATTGATTTACGTATTAATCCAGTGACCATAACAGGAGGAGAACCCTTGTTGAAGTATGATTTAGTGCTTCATATGGTGGAAAAAGTTGCCTCTGCAGGGCTCAAACCCATCATGCTCACCAATGCAGTACTCGTCACTAAGGAAAAAGCAGAAGCACTGTATGCTGCTGGTCTGCACACTATCCAAACCAGTGTGGACGGCATAACACCTGAAATCCACAACAGAATCCGGGGCACACCCACTGCTTTTCAGGATGTCAAAAGAGGTGTTTCTATCTTCAAAAAAGCAGGATTTGAAGTACATTTAAGCACTGTGCTAAACAGGAAAAATTTCTTTCAGTTAGAAGAGATTCTGGGAATCAAAAATTTATTTGGGGCAGATAAAACCTATATCTCTTTTGTTCACCCTCTGAGGAGAGGAAAAGATCAGAAATTCCATTTAACGCCCCGTCAGATGAAAGAGTGCTTTGTGCTTTCCAACCTGACCGATAATGGTGAAATTCTCAATGAGTTCATTCCCCGGGAACGGTGTTCCATTGGTACATCACCAGTAATAACTCCTGTGGGCGATATCTACCCCTGTATGCTCACTAAGTTTGATGCTTTAAAACTGGGAAATATACGGGAAACC
>JGI2172J19969_10000907_pt1 | contig 13219 bp, 10 predicted proteins | sample DeeMarSWOR230_32_FD_19969 | JGI IMG/M metagenome (IMG submission 19969)
CTTCGATGATGATAAGTAACATGTCAGGCCCATCGAATTCCCTCAACATGCGTGAGCGCGCTAGCTCTTCGATATCATCCTAGATGGCGCGCACCCTGTAATAATCCCGAAAAAATCCGGGTTCAAATCCCGGCGGGAGCACCATAACAATTTGTTAAATGGCTGTTTTCGTCGGCGCTCCGTGTTGCGTCAGCCTTGGCCTGACATCCACAGTGAGCAGCCTGTCCGGGCCGTCAACCGATTTATCGGCTCTCACTATGGCCTGACCCGTCTCCAGCATGTGGGGCTGGACCACGGTGCCGTCGACGATCTTTCTCAGAAGGCTCGAACTCAGGATGTCCGACTTATGGAAGACCTTGATGTCCGACCCCATGATCGCCTTCGGGTCCACGTCCTCCGGGAAGTGGGTGTCAAGCATGAGCCAGGTGCCGGCGTGCCTCTTTTTCCTTATCAGGTAGTTGATGTAGTCCGTGAAGTCCTTGGACAGGCCCTTCCTCAGGTAGTCGTGGGCCTCGTTGATCACGAAGACGAACTGCATGGACTCGAAGCCCTCGGTGTTGAGGATGGCGCTGATGACGAGGATCATGACGCTGAAGATGTCGTCAGGCTCCATCATGATCTTCCGGAGGTCGAAGATGTTCACCCCGCCGAACACGAGGTCTTCGACGAAGTCTCCCGCCTCGAGGTAGTCCTGCAGGGTCTCGAGGCGCATGAACGCGAAGCCCTTCTGGTTCGGGTTCAGGTCCGACTGGTCGATCTCTCTCTTGATGGACTGGAGGCCGAAGTCGCTGCTGTAGTGCTGCCTCTTGACTATCTGGAAAATCTTCTTCACGTATAGGGAGCCACTCCTCCTCCCGACGGAGAGGACATGAGGCCAGTCCTGCGCCGTCAGCCTGGTCGGGTTGATCCCGATGGGATAGACCCTCGACTGGTACTCCTCCTCGAACTTCGACCTCTCGTTCTCGTAGACGAAGGGGTCGACGAAAATCCTCAGGTTCCTGCCCGAGATGACCCTGCTGGGCGCCACGCCATAGCCCTCACGAAGGGCCTCGACCTCCTTCATGACGCTATTCTCCTCGACGATGCTCCAGAACTCGGACTTCATGTCCTCCCTCGGCTTGTGGAACACGATCACCGTAGCGGGCTTCGATACCCTCGAGATACCAGGTATCGACCTAGAGAGGAGCATCTCGCAGAGGACACCGACGGTGTACCCCTTCCCGCTTCCCTGCTTCCCGCAGACGAAGACGATGTGCGGCTCGTTGAGATCCACCGCCACTAGGGAGCCCTCGGATCTGCCCAACACCCCCCACTGCTTGGGCACCCTGTCGCAGCCGATGAAGATCTCCGGCCCGCCCANGTTGCTTAGAGGAGCCACGGCTTCATCGACCTCGATCTCAACATATTCCTCCTCGGGTTCATCTTGAGCGGCATCTACAGGATGTGCCATCGGCGGCTCCTCGATCTCCATCGCCAAACCCCCTTCACGGCGCCTAATCAGGAGAACCCTCAAGACATAAACTGGAAAACTCGCTAGGAAAGAGGCGACACAAAAGGTTGTCACAATGGTTGGAGGGACCAGACCCAGCAGGGGATTCCAGGATAGCGGGTATAGTAGCTTTAATTCGGGGTAAAGAAAGGCGTCGAGTACGACATGGATCCAGACCCCGATGACAGAAGTCTTGATGAGGTCTCGGAATGTGGGGTCTTGGGGTAGCCTCCTATCCACCACGATGGGCCCCGTAATCCTCCTGAACCCATGGACCAGGACCCCCAACAACAAGGCCACAGGAATACTCAACGTGAGGGAGTGGAACGGCCCGTGGAGCGGTTGCGGGAGATCAAAGAGGATCACGAGGAGGGGCTCGACGTCGAGGACGATGTTAGCTATAACGAAAGTCGGCACGTCCAAAAAGGGGTATAAAATGAACGCTATCAGGAGAGCCGGCCCCACGTGGTAAGGCGTGAAAGGCATATCTACTGGACATGCTTCAACAAAACATATAAGCGCTGGGCTAAACGACGATAGGACAGAAAGCAGGATTTTTGTTAGTGGCACCTGACTATTCAAAACTCGATCTCGGAGCAATATTGCTCATGAGAAATTTTAATCAGTGATACTCTGAGTCTAGATGGCTTGGGAATGCCTTCTTCACTTTTATGACAGGGAAGGAAATTGAGGAAGAGGCTGAGGGAAATTTTCGGCCTGCGGGGGAACATCCTAGCCCTGGCCATCAACGAGGTCGTGTCAGACACGGGCTGGAACATTTACGAGGTGGCCTGGCAGCCACACGTTCTGAGCTTAGGGGCGTCGATGCTAGTACTCGGTACACTGACCTCCACGCAGAAGCTCTATCCTCGGCTCTACAGGTACTCACCGGTAGAATCTCCGGCTCCTTTTGTAGGAAGCCCCTGCCCGTACTCTCGTACCTCCTTACCATCGCCGGCGTCGCCTTCACCGCGCGCGCTCTTAGACGTTTTACAATGCTAAATAGCATAACCACCAAACAGACCAAAGACATGTATCGTCTGACAACTGCGTCAGCACAACTTCTTCGCCTCGGACCACTCAAGCAGAACAGTATCAAAACAGTATCAGAACAGTATCAAACCACATCAAAAACCAACGAGAAAACCCAGCAAACCCCAAAAAGCAACGAGAAAAGCAAACGAAACACAAGCGCCAAAGGACATAGAGGGGGGTCAAACCGAGCGCGCTGTACCGATCCTGTTTAGCCTATTCCTTTCGACTGCAGTGATCTTTATCCTATTCGCGGTAGAGGAGAGATAGGCCCAGGAAACACCACACCGTCGAGAGAATCCTTTTTACGCCCACGATTTTTGAGATTATTGTGATGATAAAGGATTATGCTGGCCCCAGGGCCGTCTTCCCCTTCACCGCAATAGTGAACCAGGAGCGCCTGAAGCTCGCCCTCCTCCTCAACGCGATCAATCCCAGGATAGGCGGGGTCCTCATACGGGGGCCCAAGGGCACCGGTAAGAGCACAGCGGTCCGTGCCCTAGTGGACCTCCTGCCAGAGGTCGANGTCGTTGAGGGCTGCCCCTTCGGGTGCAACCCCTCGGACCCCACGAACATGTGCGACATCTGCGGCTCGAGGGTCGAATCGGGGGAGGCCCTGCCCTCCGTCAGGAGGAGGATGAGGGTCGTTGACCTCCCCATCGGGGCGACGGAGGACAGGGTGGTGGGGACCCTGAACATAGAGAGGGCTATCAGGGAGGGGGTGAGGGCCCTGGAGCCCGGCCTCCTCGCCGAGGCGAACCAGAACGTCCTCTACATAGACGAGATAAACCTCCTCCCGGACCACATCACCGACGTCATTTTGGATGCGGCCGCGTCCGGCTGGAACACCGTAGAGAGGGAGGGCATCTCTGTCCAGCATCCCTCACGATTCATACTAGTCGGCACCATGAACCCGGAGGAGGGGGAGCTCCGCCCCCAGCTCCTAGACAGAATGTCCCTCCACACGGGGATCGCCACCATCGAGGACCCAAAGCTCAGGGTCGAGGTGATGAGGAGCAACATAGAGTTCGAGGACGCCCCCATCGAGTTCAGGCAGAGGCATCTGAATGAGCAGAAGGACCTTATGGCGAGAATCCTTAGGGCGAAGGAACTGTTCCTCAAAGTGGGGGTCTCCGACAGCCTGTACGATGTCGTAGCCAGGATGTCGATATCGCTCAAGGCGGACGGCCACAGGCCTGATATCGTCATGATCAAATCGGCCCGGACCCTCGCCGCCCTCAGGGGCAGGGGTTCCGTGGAGCCCGAGGACATAATGGAATGCGCCTACCTCGCCCTCAGCCACAGGACTAGGAACCTCGGTATGGACCCGCCGGCCTCGGAGGGGCAGATAGAGGAAGCCTTCAAATCCGCGCTGGCAATGGTCAAAGGAAAGGGGATGAGCGCCCCGGCATGAGGAAGCCCGTGTTCCCCTTCACTGCCATAGCGGGCCAGGAAAAGGCCAAGACGGCACTCGTCCTGAGCGCCATCGACCCCAACCTCGGGGGCGTCCTCATCTCTGGCCCGAAGGGATCCGGGAAATCCACCCTTGTCAGGGCCCTAGAGGGAGTCCTCCCAGAGATCAAGTTCGTGGAGGGCTGCTCCTTCAACTGCGGGCCCGAGGACCCGACCCGCCTCTGCCCGTACTGCAGGGAGAGGCTGAGGGATAGCGGTGAACTCCTCACCGAGCGCCGCCGGATGAGGGTCGTCGAGCTGCCCATAGGGGCTTCTGAGGAGGCGCTGCTGGGGGCCATCGACCCGGAGGCGGTCCTCACCAGGGGTGTGAAGGTCATCCAGCCGGGAATACTGGCGAGGGCGAACAGGAACGTCCTGTACATTGAAGACGTTAACCTTCTGCCGGAGCACCTTGTAGACTGCATCCTCGACCCGGCGGCCTCGGGATGGAATGTGGTGCAGAGGGAGGGCATAAGCCTCGGCCACCCGTCCCGCTTCACCCTATTGGCCACGATGAACCCCGAGGAGGGGGACCTGCGCCCCCAGATCCTTGACCGCTTCGCTCTCAAGGTGGAGACCGAGACCCTGACCAAGCCGAAGGAGAGAAGGGGGCTTGTCCAACGGAACCTCGCGTTCGAGGAAGATCCCGTCGCCTTCATTAAGACACAGGAGGAGGGCCTGAATGAGACTAGGAGGCGGATCCAGAGGGCCAGGGAGTCCCTGAGGGAGGTCGGTGTCCCCGAGACCGTCATGAGGGGAGTGGCGGAGGCCTGCTCTAGGCTGGGAGTCGAAGGGCTCAGGTCAGACCTATCAGCCCTGAAGGCAGCGAGGGCTCTGTCGGCCTACGAGGGGAGGGATGCCGTCGAGGCCAAGGACGTCAAGGAGGTCTTCGACCTCGCCCTGAGCCACAGGATCAGGGGGGATATGTCCTCTGGGAAGCCCCAGATTGACAGGGAGGCGATAGAAGCCATCCTGATGCAAGAAGAAGTCAAGCTCCTTGAGATGGAGCAGGTGGAAGTGCCACTGCTCGACCTCGCCCCAATGCCCTCAAGGGTCGTCAAGCGGAGGCGGAGGGGGCTGCGGTCGCCTTGGTCCCAAGTTTTGAGCATCGTCCTGGTGGCGGTGCTCTTGGTGTCCCTCAGCGTCGTCTCAACCATGACACTGCTCCTCCTCCATATGATGGCCTCGGGCCTTCCCATCGAATGGCTGACGACGGCCTTCACGCCAAGGAGGTTCCTGATAAACCTCGTTGCGGTCACGCTGCTCTTCATCGCATTGAACCTTCTGACCTACCGCAGGAGGGCCGAGTACATAGTTTACTTCGCGAACTACCTCGGCTCGGGCCTCAGGAGCCTAGTCGTCCGGCAGCACGGCCGCCCCGAAGGGGATGAGGAAGCTGAGAAGGTTCGGCCAATCATAGCCTCGAAGGTGCTCACCGTCCCCCTCTACTCGTCCCTTCGGCGTCTTTACAGGATAGTGCTGAGCAAGGGAGCGAAGCTCCTGAAGGCGGATCCTGGGGAGGAGAGGAGGCGCTACAGGTTCTCTGTGGGCCGGCGTGCGGACCGCCGTCTGAGGGGTGGCTCCGGGAGGCAGGCTAGGACAAGGGCCCGCTCGGACAGGGGTAGGTACGTCTCCTACGAATTCCCGAAGCGGAGGCCGTGGGACGTCGCCATAGGGCCCACGATCAGGGCCGCGGCCCCTTTCCAGCTCTCGAGGAACAGGGGAGGCCTCGCTCTCAGGGTGGGCGTCGAGGACGTCAGGGTGAAGGTGAGGGAGATGCGGGCGCCCGTCTGCATGGTCCTCCTCCTCGACATGAGCGAGTCCATGATACCCTCCCTACAGAACGTGAGGAACGCCATACTGAGCATGAGGGACATAGCGCTGAAGAGGCGGGACCGCCTTGGGCTCACCATATTCAAGGGGGAGGAGGCCCTGACCCTCCAGGCCCCTACGACGAACCTTGGCCTCGTGGTGAGCAAGCTCACGGACGTCGGCGCCAGCGACCTCACGCCCCTCGCCTCCGGCATGTTCGAGGCCAGGCGGGTCCTCAGGAACGAGAGGGCGAAGAACAGAGACCTGATCCCCTTCCTCGTCATAGTATCCGACGGGATAGCCAACATCCCCCTGGGGTCGCCGCTCCAGCCTTCCAGCCGCCGCGTCTACATCAACCAAGCCCAGGCGGACGTCATCGACGCCGCCAGGCTCCTGAGGGGCGAGGGCGTCTGGACCCTCGTAATAAACCCCTCCCACCTACCCGGCGAAGAGCGGGACAGGAGGTACAAGGAGAGCGTTCTAAGAAGCCTGGGCAAGATATGGCTGGAGCCAAGGGAGCTCCTCATGGAGATACCCCGGATAACCGGTGGCTACTACTACGGGATAGGCGAGCACGGGGAGCTGGAGGAGGCAATCCTCACGGAGGCGTTCAGCATAATAGGGCGCTGAAACCGGCTTTCTGTCGAAAGCGGGTCGCAGGACCCCCTCCTCTCAATCACTTGACCCGGGGATCCCGTTCAGTGTAATCGACAGACGCACGCATATTAATAGCGTGTACTTTATTACAGGAACGTGAAAAAAGCCGTGCGCGCTCGGATGGATAGTCGACAAGTATCCCTTACGCTCACGATCGCCTCTATCTACGCCGTCTCAACAGTCTCCCTGGGGCCCTTCGGGTACTCCTGGATACAGGTGAGGATCAGCGAGGCCCTCACCCCACTACCGTACCTGTTCGGCTTTCCCGCGGTCATGGGTCTCACCCTAGGCGTCATAATCGCCAACGCCTTCAGCCCCATAGGCCTCCCCGATCTCGTATTCGGCCCGATCCTGACCCTCATCGCCGCCTCGCTGTCGTGGAAATACAACTTCGGAAGGCGGTCCGTCGCCTGCCTATACCCAGTCATCATCAACGCCCTCGGGGTGAGCGCTTACATCGCCGGTTTCTACGGAGTCCCATACGAGGTCGGCGTGTTGAGCGTCGGGGCGGGAGAATTTATTGCCGCAGTCCTGCTCGGTTACCCCCTGTTGAGGGCGCTGGAAAGGACCCAGCTGGTGTCTAATTGAAAAACAACGAACCTGATCCGGATACGAGATCCATACGCGTTCCGAGGGGAGAGCTGAAGCCACCGCTGTTCATGCCGGATGCGACCTTCGGCTTCGTCCGCTCCCTCGATATAGAGGACCTGAGGAGGTGCGGGATCCAGGCCGTCGTTATGAATGTGTTCCACCTGATGCAGAGCCCCGGATCCTCGGTCATCCAGGGGCTCGGAGGGCTGCACGCTTTCTCTGGATGGGACCGCCCAATAATCACCGACTCCGGGGGGTTCCAGGCGTACTCGCTGATAAGACAAAACCCAGCCTCGGGGAGCATCACCAAGCGGGGGATCCTTTTCAGGCCAAAGAACTTCAACCGAAAGCTGCTCCTCACGCCGGAAAAGAGCATCCAACTCCAGCTGAGATACGGATCCGACGTGCTCATTTGCTTGGACGACTGCACGCACGTCAATGACCCGAAGGAGACCCAGATGGAATCCGTTGACAGAACGATCCAATGGGCCGAGAGGTGCAAGAGTGAATTCATTAAACTTGTTCAGCACAGTAGGGCCCAGGATGGGGGCAGGCCCCTGTTGTTCGCCGTCGTGCAGGGGGGCGGCAGCCACGAGCTGAGGAGGAGCTGTGCCGAGGCGCTCCTGGATATGGGGTTCGACGGTTACGCGTATGGGGGTTACCCCTTGGACGGCGAGGGGAACCTCCTAGCCGGCATGATGAGGTACACCCGAGAACTGATACCGTCGGAATTCCCGATGATAGCCCTCGGGGTGGGGGAGCCCCGTAACGTCGTGAAGTGCATGGAGATGGGCTATGAGCTGTTCGACAGTTCGCTGCCAACGAGGGACGCCAGGCAGGGCAGATTGTACGTGTTCAAGAGCGATTTTACCCACGAAAGGGTCTGGGAGGAGAAGGGGATCGGCTATCTCTACATCCGGGATATAAAGCACATCAAAGAAAGGGGACCGGTCTCCCCTCACTGCGACTGCTTGACGTGTTCCGAACACACGCTGGCCTTCTTGCATCACCTGTATGAAATGAGGGACCCCCTTTACTTTCGTCTCGCCACTATCCACAACCTGAGGTTCATGACGCTTCTGATCGACCGCTTGAAGAGGCCCTCTGATGAAGGTTGAAGGATCGGACGAGCGCCGAGAGCAGCTCGACCGCCTGGTGAAAGCCGTCTTGAAAAGCCCAAAATACAGGAATGTCTGCGAAGACTTGATAAAAAACATCGGAATGAGAGAGCTTTCGAAACAGAAAAATTTCAAGCAAGCCGTCAAATCCACGAAAAATAAGTTACATCAGGTAGGCGGAGCCTATTTCATTAAAAGGCCCGATTATGGTAATTGGCTTGAAGAGTTGAGAAATATCCCAAAGACCGAATGTGAAGATCTATTCTTGGAAAAATGCACTGAAATAATGGATTATCACTACTCCACCAAGGAACGCCTGAAAGTCCTGGATCAGTTTTATTCGAGCATCTTTTCCATGCTGCCGCCGATTCGCTCAATAATGGACATCGCCTGCGGTTTCAACCCGTTGTCGATACCCAGGATGCCGGTCTCCGATGGTGTGAGATATTACGCGTACGATGTCTATCACGATTTAACAGATTTCCTGAACGGTTTCCTGAAGATGATAGGTGTTGAAGGGTATGCGGAGACGAGAGATGTCATCCAAAATCCGCCGGCGATTCACACCGACCTGGCCTTCATCCTCTATTCGATACCGTGCCTCGAACAAATCGATAAATCCGCAGGTAAGAAAATATTGGAGTCGATAAATGCCAATTTCATTGTGGTCTCTTATCCGGTTAAGACCCTGGGGGGAAGAGTGAAGGACATGCGGGAATTCTATCAAGCCCAGTTCAACAGGCTGATTGACGGGAAACTCTGGGACACAGAGCGTTTGAACTTCAGTACCGAGATGGTCTTCATTATTTGGAAATAGTTTAAGCTCATTTTTGGTCTACAATTCGACTCATGTTTTTTAGACTATGTAGTAATTTACGACCTTCTCCATCCTCTTCGGCAGTTCCTCATGCTCCTGCTCGAAGAGCTCCTTCAGCGTCTCGATGAGCCTCGGCTGGACGCGGGCGATGTCCGTCAGGGTGACGAGCCCGACTAGCCTCTCTACGCCGCGGAAGCGCTCCATAACGGGGAGCTTCTTTATCCTGTTCTTCACCATCAACTTCACAGCCTCCTTCAGAGGCATATCGGGGCCCACGACGATCACGGGCCTAGACATTATCTCCCTCACAAGGGTCTCCTCGGGATCCCTGTCCTCGGCGACCACCCTCGTCAGGACGTCTCTCTCCGTCATGATCCCCGCGACCTTCTCGTCTTCCACGACGACAAGGCAGCCGATCTCGAACCTGTTCATGAGGTTGACCGCGTGCTTCACGGTGTAGTCAGGTTCCACTGTAACGACGCTCGTGACCATGGCGTCTCTAATTGTGAATGGCATGTGATACCTCAACCCCTCTATCGACCGTATTCTCTTTAATACTTTTAATGTTCGGTACTGCATTAACCATTGTTGGATGGTTTTATAACTCGATCTAAGATTTCTCTGGTACTGGACCTCCATTCGAGAGAAAAAAAATTATGGTGTGGTTTCTTGTTGAAGGTTGAACAACCCTCTCAGGTCCAGTATCATAGCTTTGCCTGCCCCTGAGATGAGTAAGACCCTCCCGTACCATCCGTTCACTATCAGGTAGTCTATGTAGTCAGTTGTGAGCTGTTCCTTTATCTGCTCGATCCCCTTCGCGATGGCGAGGAATTCAGGTACTCCCCCTCGGCGGTGGCGTTCGCCTCTAGGAGGATAGCCGTAGACTTTCCCATCGCCTCCCGTATTACCCTCTCCTTCTCCGCATCGGCCTTTATTATCGTGATGTTCCTTGCTGCCTGCTCCGCCAATATTTTCTGCATTTGCTGGAATCTTACGATCTCGACCCTGTTCTTCTCCGCGCGCGCAGCATGTTTCACTAACATCCCGCCAATTCCTCCGCCATATGTCTGGGTATAATTAAAAAGAAGGTGAGCGAAGGTTTTAATATCTTTTGAATAAAGCCCATATTGGGGGAAATATAAACGAATTGGGTCATGTTGATGTCAGGAGTCCTCGTAGTCCTTTTTGGGATTTTCCTGTTAAGAGGAAGAATAATCGGACTACTGGGAAAAATCAGAAAAACTGGGATAGAGGGAGATGCAGGTGAAGGCCGTATGGGCGGTTACGATCGTTCCTACCCTGACTTTGGAGGAAGAGGACCCGAAATCATCGTCGTCATAGTCGTTCTAGTGATCGCCCTTGTGACGCTATCAAGGGTGGTTGTACGGGTCCCAGCTGGTCACAGGGGCGTTCTGCTCACCTTTGGAAAGGTGAGCGAAATCAACCTCGATGAGGGTATTCACATAATTATGCCGTGGCAGAACGTCGTGAACATGCCCGTTATGATCCAGAAGGCGGAGATTACCGAGAGCACGGCGTCCAACGATTTGCAGGAGATTACCACAAAGCTGGCTGTTCACTATCGTGTAAGAGAGGACAGCGCGTGGTTAGTGTATCAAACAATGCTAATGGACTATCTGCATCTTCTCGTGGAGCCCGTGATTATGGAGGAGTTGAAGGCGACGACCGCAGACTGGTCGGCGGAGCAGCTGATCACCGATAGGCCTTTGGTCGTGATACAATTGCAGGAGACATTGGACGCGCGGCTTAAGCCCTACGGCATAGACGTGATGACCGTGAACTTCATCGACTTCCAGTTCTCCAAGGAGTTCTGGGACGCCATCGAGAGGAAGGTCGTGGCGACGCAGGATGCTTTGACCGAGAAGAACAAGGTTGAGATAGCCAGATATCAGCAGCTGCAGGCGATAATAACAGCTGAAGGTCAGTACAATGTCACGGTCATAAGAGCCAATGCAGAAGCTCAGCAGAAGATCATCACGGCAACTGCCGAGGCAAGAAGGATTACGATAGAGGCCAACGCAACCGCCGGGGCCATCAAGCAGATAACGTCTCAGATGACTCCGGAATACGCCCAGTATCTGTACCTTACCCAATGGAACGGGATACTGCCCAGCACTCTGCTTGGGAGTATCGAGGATATAGGTCTGATAATAGACACTACTCCTTAATTTTATAAACACGCATGCGCGCGCGTGCAGACGGCAACCAGACGATTTCTGGAAAATATTAACATATCACTTTAATTTAATTTATACATATTATTTCGATGGCCTGCGGACCCTTTCAACTTTCTTAGTTATTTGAAGATGAACGCGGATGACGCATGTTTTGTCGCCACGAGAGTCGGAGGTTCATAGAAGCGATGCGAAGAACACATTAAATTCATGGACCTATCTCTCATTGGTGAGTCTTTGAGCGGAAAATCCGCCAGCGAGAGCGTCGTGAAGATCGCCTGCTGCCAGATCGAGCCCACCATAGGCGAGAAAGAAAAGAACGTCGAGAAGACCATCAGGTTTGCCGGGGAGGCGGCGCGCAGCGGGGCCGATTTCATCCTGCTCCCGGAGCTCGCCAACACGGGATACATGTTCAGAACCAGGGAGGAGGCTTTCAGCTTGGCAGAGGTCGTTCCTGGAGGGGAGACTACTAGGATGTGGGAGGAGTTCGCCCAAGATCAAGGTGTTTACCTCGTCGCTGGGATCGCAGAGCGAGAGGGGTATCGGCTTTACAACTCCTCAGTGCTCATCGGCCCCGAGGGGTATATCGGGAGCTACCGGAAGCTGCACCTCTGGAACAGGGAGAAGCTCTTCTTCGAGCCCGGGGACCTGGGCCTCCAGGTCTTCCACACCCCCATCGGCCGCATGGGCATGATCATCTGCTACGACATGTGGTTCCCCGAGCTCATCCGCATACAAGCCCTCCAGGGAGCAGACCTAATCCTAAACGTGACCAACTGGGTCGCCGGGTCCCAGGAGGAGAGGGACAGCCGGGTCACAGAGGCCGTCTGCATCGCCCAGGCCCACCTCAGCTCCGTCTTCATGGCGGCGGCTGACCGGATCGGCGTCGAGCGGGGGCAACCCTTCCTGGGCAGGAGCATGATTGTCTCGCCAACAGGCGAGGTTCTGGCGGGCCCAGCCAGCTTCGACAAGGAGGAGGTCATAACCGCTGAGTGCAACCTACTCGAGGCGAGGACCCGGAAGAGGAAGACGCGTCTGAACCATGTCTTCCACGACCGGAGGATCGACGTCTACGACGCCCTCCTAGGATACGACGAGGAGTACCGTCCACTCTTCTGAAGAATGAGTCCCCCTAGCCGAGGAGGGTGACCTCTACCTCCTCGCCCTCCTCTATGACGTCGAGGTCGATGGGGAGCACTATGTACCCGTCGGCTCTGGCCATACTCGTAATGTCGCCGGACTTTTTGAAGACGGGGTGAGCTGTACCACCCTCGAGCCTCACGGTGAGGAACTGCTCCCTGCCAGAAGACGAGACGACCCTGGATCCCATCCTCGCCTTCACCGTTCTGGGCTCGACGGGGGGAAGGCCCGCGAGCTTCAGGAGGGCTGGCGCGAGGAAGACATAGGCGTTGCTGAGGCAGGACGTTGGGTATCCCGGCATCCCGAATATCGGGGTCCCCTCGACTACTCCGAAGAGGGTCGGCTTACCGGGTTTGACCTGGAGCCCGTGGAACAGTACCTTCCCCATGGACTCGACGGCTTCGGCGAAGAGGTCGCGGGCCCCCACCGAGCTCCCGCCTGAGAAGACCCCGAGATCATGCTTTGACGCGTCACTTAGGGCTGCCCTGATGAGATCTTCATCGTCCGGCAAAATCCCCTTCGTCACCGGGGTGCAGCCGTTCGCGGAGATTACCGACGACAGCGTGTACGAGTTGATGTCGTATATCTGTCCCAGCTGGAGTTCCTCGCCGAGGGGCCTTATCTCGGATCCGGTGGAGAATATGGCGGCATGGGGCTTCTCCAGCACTTCCAATTCCCTGATGTTCAGAGCGGCGAGGGCGCCGATCTTGGCGGGAGTCAGCGCTTCTCCTGATCCTACGACGGTATCCCCCCTCTTGATGTCCTCGCCTTCCGGCGATATGTTCGCACCGGGGTACACGGGTTGCTGGACCCCGACGAAGTCGCCCTCGAGCCGCGTGTGCTCCATCATCACGACGGCGTCGCAACCCTTTGGGAGGGGGCTTCCCGTGGCGATCTGGACGCACTCGCCCCGGTG
>JGI2172J19969_10000909_pt1 | contig 13218 bp, 8 predicted proteins | sample DeeMarSWOR230_32_FD_19969 | JGI IMG/M metagenome (IMG submission 19969)
TACCAATCAGGGGAACTGCTTGGGTTCCCTCCACCTCGATGGATCGAGATTTGCCCGTTTCTGGATCCGAGATTATTACTTTGAACTTAGCCATAAGCGACGTTTACTCTCCTAACGCAGTTTTTCTCGTGACGTTAACTGAATGGGAAGCATCCATTTATTAAGGGTTCGCTAGNAAAAANNTAGCTGGCTCAAAAATGGAACTCAAATAATACCGNAGATTGCTAAGCTCAAAAAGTTAAACTAGGGTTAGATTCGATTTCCTTTGGCTTCTCTCTCTTCCAAACATACACGAAAATTCCTGCAACGGTAACTACGACCANGACTGTTGCGATAAAGGGAATCCATGGAAACAGCTTCTCAAGGGTATCATTTCCATGGTTTGTGGGAGATGCTTCCATCATTTCATCTTCCGTATAAACATAGAAATCATTGTTTTCAAGAAAATCTCTGTACATTCGAGATGAGGCTACATAATCCATTTGACTAATGTTCATGTACTGAAGTGTTTTTTGGGAAGTGACTGCCGCCCTCTTTATTGCGTTAAGAGGATCACCATATCCATCTAAGACGTAGGTGAGGTCAACGGGCAACCATCCCCAAGGCGGAACATACACTATAGCCCAACCGTGCCACCCAATGTGCTTTAGCGAAGTTGTCAAGTGATCTTCCCAATACGTATTTTGTGTTGGCGAGGTAGTAGGCATATGTATGCAGCCGATTTGGAGGTATGATGGGATCCCCAAGATACGACACAGTGCGATGAACAGAATCGCTTGGTCGTCACAGTCTCCCTCGTGCGCAGTGTACGTCTCGTTTGGATACATGGGGATCTCATGTGCCGTATAAATGACATTGTCTCTGATCCATGCGATGAAGTTCTTAACGATGGTGAGAACTTTTGTTTCACCTTTTGTTATGTTGTAAGCTAAATCTTGAAGCTCCGAATCATTAACTAGCCATGGATCGCCTTCTCTAAAGTAACTTCTATTCAATTCCTCTGGGATATCGCCGAGGGTTCGTGAATCTTCTTCCGTTATGTTTGGGAGTAGGCGGGGTTTTGAAAGGGCGTAGTAAGTGACCGTGTAGCTTATGTTTTCGCCGGGTTTAAGTTCTGATTCTGGAAACTGCAAAATCGCGATTGGATTCTCGTCTTCGTCGAAGGTGGTATTTTTTAGGGGATAAGAATGGTTTATCAGCTGGACCGTTTGCCACGAGTTGTTCATGAATAAGCNGATAGCGCGGTCTTCTTCCGTGAAAATCCAGTTTTCCGTCCCATTGTTANAGTAAGTAACACCCATCTTAATAATGAAGCTCACTTCCTCCGTTTCGCCCTTCACCACAACGAAACCGGTGAAAGTTAGGGTTGAAAGTAACAGAAAAAGAGTGGAGCCGACTATTATCGTCCTTTTCACGATTATAGCTCCTTTATGCAACTTACCTAGTGATGTCATGCAAGATTGCCAATAAGAACATTCCCTCACCGAACTTTGGTTTAACTGAACAGTGTCAGCGTGGTCAAACGTTTATGATTGTTTTACATAGCACGGTCAAGAATAGTCTAGCGATTTCCTAACGTAGCCTTACAAGCCATGAACTCTCAGAGGCTGAAGAGAAGTGTAATGTTACATCATGGAGCTATTCTACGTGTACCCTGAACAAATCTATGTCTAACGCCATCTCTCTGGTGCACTTCAAGAATTCCCTAACCGCCCTTTCCACATCCCTCGACTGCGTTATGTACCTTCCAACAATAATGATGTCGGCTCCATTTGCCAAAGCTTCAGGCGCTGTCTCAGGAGTTATGCCACCAGCAACAGCCACCAAAAACCTTTCATGCTGAAAAGCTTGGCGCATTTCTTTGATAAGGTCCCAACGAGTTTTGCCAGTTCTTTCCTCTACGTCTATGGCGCGATGTAAAATCACGATGTCGGGGAAAATTTTGAGGGCCTGAAGCTTCTTAACAGGNTTTCAACGTTCATCATGTCCACCACAGCATAGATTCCAAGTCTCTTAGCCTCGTAAATGAACTTGTCAATTGTTTCCGGGGCTGCTAACCCTGCAACCACAACGGCATCTGCAGTTTCCTCAAACGCTAGGTCAACCTCAACTTTTCCAACATCCAAGGTTTTCAGATCAGCGACGATGAATGTGTCCCTGACCACTTCCCTTAGATCGCGAATCACCTTCACACCGTATTTCTTTAGCAAGGGTGTGCCGACTTCCAATATGAGTCTGTCGCTTTCCGGCAGTTCGCTTATGATTTTCTTTGTTCTTTCCACGCTTGGAATGTCAAGGGCTATTTGTATGTATGGCGGTCTCCACAGTCGAGGCACTTTGAAGCCCATTATGGGATGTTTCGCCCTGTCTTTGTCGTACATGATTTTCTTCAACGGTGGATACTTGTCTAGAGCCCTTTTCAATGCCAATTTGGTGGCTCCATAGTTATACTGGTAAATCCTTCGATAGTCCTTTGCCTCCGGATGCACAAATACGCTGCATATAATCAACCAGTCGTCAAGCTTATCCTCTGGAATAACACCTTCTTCGACGGCGTCGGCAACCGCTTTGGCCACAGCCGCCTGAGCAGGACCAAAAATCTTCCCCGCCTGTTCCATATTTTTCACGGTGACCTTGGGAACCAAGAGGGTGTGAGGCTTTGGGGGGAGATTTGGCCTAATAACGGCGAGGAGGGGAGTGTGACCGACACTTAATGTTGACAAACCACTAGCGAAAGCTTCTCCCACAGGACCCGCTTTGTCTCCAACTATTAGGTCCACGTGGGCAACTTCGGATCCCTCACCAATCAAAGCCTCGCCTATCAGATAAGTAAATTCTTCACGCTTTTTCACAGCTTCCACGGATAATACTCTCTCACCTACATCCGCAAATTCGACACCAAATTCCTTCATCCACTGATAAAGCGTATCACGATGTATCCCCAAAATCTCAGCTGTGCCCTTAATTGTCGGTTTTGTCGACCTAATTCCCCGAGCCTTCCTTAATTCTCTTTCCTTACTCTTCGCTTTTGTAAGCAATCTGATGAACTCTTCTCTAGTTTCCGGCTTATTACTGTCAAATTCCGACATAAAATCACTCTCAATAAAAGAATTGAGTGGAGCACATATAAAAACTTGTCGGAATAAAAAGAAGAAATCTTCAGCAAATCCGACACTTTTCTGAAGCAAGTTCTTATTCACATATCGATTTTATCCGACAAACTTCAGATACCCCTTCATCTGACAGTTAGATTTTAAAGATGCGATGAAGAAAAAGATAGTGTTAATGCATAAGAATTGAGTCAATATGTTTAAACGAGATTTTATGGAACCCCTTGTGGACGAAATTAAGGCTTGTCGCAAGTGTGGATTATGGAGGCAACGCAAAAATGCTGTTTCTGGAGAAGGAAGCCTCGATGCTGCTGTAATGTTAGTAGGCGAGGCGCCTGGTTACTGGGAAGATGTGAAAGGTCAACCCTTTGTTGGTGCTGCGGGCAAGGTTCTCGATGAGCTTTTGTCAAGAGCTGGGATTTCTCGAAGCGTTGTGTATGTTACAAATGTTGTCAAGTGCAGGCCTCCAGAAAACCGTGACCCACGAAGTAGCGAGATTGAAACGTGCACGCCATACCTAGATCGTCAAATCGAAATAATCAAGCCGAAGTTCATTGTGACGTTGGGCAGACACGCGGCTTCTTATATTCTTTCCAAAGCAGGCATCGAAACCGAAGGCATCACGAAAATTCATGGGGGGATTTATGAGGCGAATCTTCTTGGTTTTGAAGTTTCTGTGATTCCTATGTATCATCCGGCAGCGGCTCTATACAACGTCAAGTATAGGGACGAACTTGACAAAGACTTTCAGCTTCTCAGACTTAGGCTTGAGAGACATGGATGACTTTTACGGCTTGAAATATTTGCTGCGAAACGTTAATTGCCATAGCTAACGAGTTTCGGATGGATGGATTGGAGATTCATAAACATTATATTCACAAAAATATTTCACGACAGGTTATGATCGATCGTATGGTGCTGATTCAGAATTTCAAACTTAAAGCTTTGCAATTACGTTGCAAGATAGATACATGTGACAGTGAAGAACAGAGAACAAAAACTATAAAACGCTACTGCCAGTTAGTGTATTTTTTGCTCAGCCTCTAACTGGGCATTCGTTGGATCTAAGCACACGCTTTCTGTGCAAGTTATCTTTTGGACCTACGTTTCTTTTCTTCGCGTTTTCGCTTTTCATCTACAGCTTTTCTTATCCACTCTGAAGGATTCGTGACGCTTTTCAGATACTTCAGTTGATCCGTTCGTAGGCGCACTCCATAATGAAGTTTCTTTTGGCTCAAAAGATACACCGTTTTAGATCAAGATTCAAGATAGGAAAAAGCTTTATGAAGCCACAATATTTATTGCTGATGTATCTTCAAAATTTTCTTGATATTTTTTCATTCAAGTTGGATATCTACAGAATCCAACTTTGATCATCTATGTCCCTTCGTTTATGTTAGATGTCCGTTATTAGTCTAAGTTTATTTTATCATTAAAGTTTTGTCTGAGAAGCTGTAAAGACGTTTTTTAGTCTTCACAGCATGCCAATGACACCTTTTGAGTTAAAATAAAGCAATTGCTGGTTCCGAGTTAAACAAATATAAATGAGCGTGCTAAGATAAGTGTTCAAAACCGATAAAAACATCTTTGGTTGAGGATTTGGGAGGAAATAGCAATGGAAAAGGACTTTTTCAAGTTGGCCCTCGGATTGGTTGAATCCACCGAGGCTCATGAACAATACAGGGGCGAGGAATGTATAAATCTGATAGCAAGCGAGGGTCTGAAATCTCCAGCAGTTAAAGAAATTTTGGGTTTGTCTCATGATTTAGAGTCTAGATATGCTGAAGGAGAGAACGATCAGGAGGGGCACGTTAAAGCGCGGCACTATCAGGGACAGAAGTACGTGACAAAAATTGAGAACTTTGCAGCGGATTTGATGAAAAACATTTTTGGGTGTAATTGGATTGACGTGAGACTTGTCTCTGGCACCCACGCGAATCTTGCCACTTTTAAAGGTCTTTCGTTGGCGACGAAAAATAACAGAATGGTAGTTGCGCCACTCAGCGCCGGGGCACACATCACTCATGACTATTCGGGTCTCGCCGGGATGGTCATAGGGTTAGAGACTATCAATCATGCATATGACCTTAACAAATTAAACATCGATCCGGACAAGTCTGCAACGATAATAAAGGCAACAAGGCCGGGCATAGTGACATTTGGGGGCAGCCTTTTTCAGTTTCCGCATCCGGTTAAGGAATTAGCGGAAGTGGCTAAGGAAGCGGGTGCCTACGTCGTCTACGATGCTGCCCATGTTCTGGGATTGATAGCTGGTGGACAGTTTCAGGATCCCTTTAAGGAAGGAGCGGATTTCATAACAGCGTCAACCCACAAAACTTTTCCAGGGCCTCAAGGCGGTGTGATTCTCGCAAATTCTGAGGATAAAAGAATGGAAAAAGCGATAAAGAAGGTTCAAAATGCGGTTTTTCCCTTAACTACGTCGAATACTCATCTTGGGAGACTTCCTGCGTTAGGTTTGGTTGCTTTAGAAATGAAGTTGTATGGTGCGGAGTTGGCGAAACAAACGGTTAAAAACGCTCAAACAGCTGGTGAGTATCTTTCTGAAAATGGATTGAAGGTTTTGGGAGAAAAGATGGGGTTCACGAGGTCGCATCAAATTGCTGTTGATGTTCGAGATTATGGTGGTGGTAGAGCAATTGCGGAAAGTCTTGAGGAGGCTAATGTAATTTTGAATAAGAATTTGTTGCCGTATGATGATCAGCATAATAGGGAGAATCCTTCAGGTCTCAGAGTGGGCTTTCAGGATGTGACTAGGAGAGGTTTTAAGGAAAGCGATATCAAGTATTTGTGTGATTTGATGTTGGATGTTGTTAAGGGTAAGAGGAAACCTGCTGAGGCGAGGAGGGATGTTGTTGCGTTGAGGCAGAATTTCAAGGGGATTGAATATGGTTTTCAAAGCGTTAATGAGGTAGTAGATTACCTGAAGAAGTATGCTTAGATTTTCCATTCTAATTTCTGCTTTGAAAGAAGATATTCCAAAGTAATGCAAAGTTTAATTCAGCGCTTGGGTATGGCTGTCGATAATAGTCATGTAAAGATATAAATACTAAAGTGCAGATTCGGATTTGGAGATGAAAACAAGATGATGAACGGTTTGCTTAGGAAAATCTTGGCAATGGGAATAGTAATGCTGTTCTTTGGAGCTATTGGACTGACGATTTTTAGCGGAAATATATCAGTAGTGACAGCTGCAGATACTATCTACGTTAATCCGGGTGATTCGATTCAGGATGCGATAAATTCAGCGAGTGATGGTGACACGGTGTATGTCTACAGTGGAACGTATAGTGAGAATGTTGTTGTAAACAAGAGCATAACGTTGACGGGTGAATCGAAGCCGGTTATTGATGGGATGGGTGGAATAGGCGCTCGTGGAATAGACATAACGGTCAACAATGTTACTGTGGAAGGTTTTAACATAACGAATTCACATTATGGCATCTATTGTAATGCATCCGGTTTCTCCATAGTAGACAACGTTTTCTGGTATGGCAATTACGGGTTCTATTGGAGTATCTCTGAAAGCAGCCTTGTTGAGGATTACACGGTACATGCTAGCACGGTTGAAAGCAATGAGTTTTACATGAACACCGTCGATGCGGTTTATGTCTATGTTAGCTTGGATTACAACTACACTGGCTCTTACGATGCCGTTATCGGGGATATTACCGTATGCGACAACACGTTTCATATGGATGGAACCACTGCTACGGGCATTAACGTGGACGGGGGAATTTTTGTATCAGATCTTTATGGTGGAACTATTTCTGTTGGCGTCTTGAATGTGTCTAAGAATACAATGTATGGCGGAACGTATGGCATTGAATTCTATGGATCTCTTGATTATGTGCGAGATGTAGAGGTGAGTGTCGGCAATTTTATAGTTAACGACAACGTGCTGGAAAACCAGTCTTCTGGTGGCGTGGATATTGATTACTATGATGCAACAGAGTGGGACGGAAATACAGTAGGTGCGTACGGAGACTTCATAGTAAGGGGTAACACAATAAAGTCTGCTTATAGCCCGGATGGCATTTATGTTTCAGATATTGGATACTGGGAATACTTTTACGGTAATGCCCGTCTTGAAGTTGGCAACGTGTACATTGAAGAAAACGAAATTGACGTTGGCAGTGATGGCATCGATTTCTACGGGGATTACGTGGGCTACGATATGGATGGCACTTCATCAATCACCGTCGGAGATATCTTTGTGAATGATAACACTATCAGTAGCGGCAGTTACGGAATATATGTTGACTGCGAGTATTTTGGCTACGAAATGTATGGCAACTCTTCCGTCACAATGAGCAACATCGAGTTTTGCAGGAACGTTATCAACAGCGGCAATGACGGAATATACATTTATGAATTCTACGAGTTTGGCTACGACATGAATGATAACGCTTCCTTTACTATGGGCAGCATCCTTGTTAACGACAACACCATCAACAGCGACAGTTACGGAATATACGTTGACTATTTCGAGTATTTCGGAGAGTATATGTATGGCGCATCCTCCTTCACGATGGGCAACGTAGAGTTCTGTGGCAACGAAATCAACAGCACCTACGAAGGAATATACTTCTATGAATTCTACGAGTTTGGCTACGACATGAATGATAACGCATCATTTACTATGGGTAGCATCCTTGTTAACGACAACACCATCAACAGTAGCGACTACGCAGGAATTTACGTTTACTATTTCGAGTATTTCGGAGAGTACATCTACGACTCGTCGTCCTTCACAATGGGCGACATACAGTTCAACGACAACGTAATTAACAGCAGCGAATACGGAATATACGTCTATGAATTCTACGAGTTTGGCTACTACATGTACGACAATTCTTCCTTTACTATGGGCAGCATCCTTTTCAACGACAACACCATCAACAGTGGCGACTATGAAGGAATATACATTGACTATTTCGAGTATTTCGGAGAGGACATGTATGGCAATTCTTCCTTCACGATGGGAGATATAGAGTTTAACAACAATTTCATCAACACCACCGACTATGGAATATACGTTGACTACTTCGACTACTTTGGTTACTACATGGAAGGCAGCTCTTCATTCAAGATGGGTAACATAGAGTTCTGCGGCAACGAAATCACCAGCGGCTATGAAGGAATATACATTTACGAGTTCTACGAGTTTGGCTACGAGATGGATGACAACGCATCATTTACTATGGGCAGCATCCTTGTAAACGATAATACTATTTACAGCGAATATGAAGGAATATACGTTGACTACTTCGAATACTTTGGAAATTATATGTATGGCACGTCATCTTTCACCATGGGCAACATAGAGTTCAGCGGCAACACAATCAACAGCAGCGATTACGGGATATACGTCTATGAATTCTGTTATTTTGGCTACGACATGAATGGCAATTCTTCCTTCACCATGGGCAATATAGAGTTTAACGGTAACATAATCAACAGCACCTACGCAGGAATTTACGTTGACTATTTCGAGTATTTCGGAGAATACATGTACGACTCGTCCTCCTTCGTAATGGACGACATACAGTTCAACGACAACGTAATTAACAGCGACGAATACGGAATATACGTCTATTACTTCTACGAGTTTGGCTACGACATTTATGGAACCTCTTCCTTCACCATGGGCAATATAGAGTTTAACGGTAACATAATCAACAGCACCTACGCAGGAATTTACGTTGACTATTTCGAGTATTTCGGAGAATACATGTACGAAGATTCTTCCTTCCTGATGGGCAACATCGAATTTAGCGAAAACATAATCAACAGTGCTGATGAAGGAATATCCATCTACGAATTCTACGATTTTGGCTACTACCTGAACGACAACGCAGCGTTTACCATGGGAGACATCATTGTTAGCGGCAACCTTATCCACAGTGATGACAAAGGAATCTACGCCTATAATTTCGAGTACTTCGGCGAAGACCTGTATGACAATTCCACTTGGACAATGGGCAACATCCAGTTCAACAGCAACACCATCCACAGTGTTGGAGAAGGAATCTACGTCTACTATTTCACGTACTTCGGCGACTACATGGCAGGCAACGCGTCCTTCACGATGGGCAACATAGAATTCAGCGGCAACACAATCAACAGCACCCTTGATGGAATATACTTCTATCAAATCTACGACATCGCTGACGGCATGTACGGCAACTCAACATTTACAATGGGAAACTTCTCCGTAAACGACAACATAATCACCAGCAGCAACGATGGAATACAACTCAATTACCTAGAACCCTTCGGCCTCACCATCTACGAAAACGCAACTTTCACAATGGACCTCATAGACTTCAGCCGAAACACAATCAGCAACTGCAACACTGGCATGAACTTCACAGACTTGCTAAACGCAACAATCACAAACAACATAATACAAGACTGCTCCTACGGAATCTACCTACTAAACTCAAACAACAGCCTAATCTACCACAACAACTTCAACAACACCATAAACGCCTACGACAACGGCACCAACACTTGGGACAACGGCTATCCTTCAGGCGGAAACTACTGGAGCGACTACAACGGCACAGACCTCTTTAGCGGTCCAGGTCAAAACGTAACAGGCAGCGACGGAATAGGAGACACACCATACGACATAGAAATAGACAACCAAGACAGATACCCATTCATGACCACTTGGGCATGGGACAAAACACCCCCATCAATAAGCGATGTCACACAAGAACCACTGAACCCAGACGACTACGAAACAGTAACCATTACAGTAGTCGTAACCGATACAGAAAGCGACGTGAAAAACGTAACCCTCTCATACAGCACAGACGGCGGAGAAACCTGGAACAACGTCCCAATGGAAAAGACAACAGGAGACACCTACCAAGGACAAATCCAAGGACTACCATTCGACACCCAAGTACACTACAAGATCACTGCATACGACAAAGCAGGCAACCCAGCCGTAGAAGACAACGCAGGATCATACTACATATACACCGTTATCCCAGAGTTTCCAACAGCCATAATCCTACCAATATTCATGTTCCTCGCTCTCATCGCAGTTGCACTAGCAAAGAAAAGATTCGACGCAAAGTAACAGCAAAACTACCTAACCCCTCTCCTTTTTTTATTAAACCCAAATTAACTCTCAAACAAAAATTAAATCTTAATATTATAGAAGTTAGTTCAATAAATCTTTTATACCAGAAAAGCGATTGTTGTTGTCAACAAAAGGAACACGGGCCTATGGAGAACTATCCAACGACTTCAACGACCAATTCTACGCCATTCTATTGGTATCGCTTTTTCTTTTATCGTTAGGCCCAGTTAGCTGAAACAAATTTTTTGCATCTTAGCTTTCTGGGCTTCATGGGGGGTTTGTAAAGTTAATGAAAAAAAATTATAAAAAACACCGCAAAAGAATCGTGGTCAAATACGGAGGAGCCAGCCTAGCAGATCACGAACGCATATTAAAAGCAGTTACGGCAGTAGCTAAAGAAGCCAAGAAAGGCACACAAATCGCCGTAATCGTTTCCGCCATGGGAAAAACAACCGATTCGCTTCTCCACGCAACCAAAAACGCTTCTAACGGAAAAGTTGCTGAAAGAGAGCTAGATGAAATCTTAGCAATGGGCGAGAGAACCAGCATCAGAATCTTCGCCGTAGCATTGAAAGCACAAAGCGTAGAATCCCGTTACTTTGATCCATTAGACCCAGACTGGCCCATCATAACAGACAACGTTTTCTCCAACGCAAACCCAATTTTAGACAAATGCGAAAAAAGAATCCAGCAACACGTTCTTCCCCTCGTTGAAAAAGGCGTCATACCCGTAATCGCAGGCTTCATAGGCAGAACACCCGATGAAAAAATAACTACCCTTGGAAGAGGTGGAAGCGACACAACAGCCTTCATTTTAGCAAAAGCCTTAGGAGCAGATGAACTAGTCTTGGTCACCGACGCCGAAGGAATCATGTCAGCTGACCCCAAGATTATAACTAAACCAGAAAGACTTCCAGATATCGACGTGAACACCTTAGTTGGACTAGCGGATTCAGGCACAAAATTCATCCACAGAAAAGCTCTGCGATATAAAGATTCATCGGTAAAAGTTAGGGTAATCAGCCACAATCATGGAGATCTAAACGCAAAAGGCACCTTAATCAAAGGAGCTCTATCAACCGAACTAGACGTAGCCCCAGCAAGCCAATCTCCCGCCATGTCAATTACGGTTGTAGGTCGCGGCGTTTCCGAAAAACCTGAAGTCATACAAGAACTAACCGAACTGGTTAAAACCCACGCACATCTGCTGGGGCTATCCTTGAATTATGACTCACTAATTTTATACACATCAGAAAATGAAAATTCAAAAATTCTTCTCGAAAAAATTCACAAAACAATCCTAGAAAACGAAGAAACACTTGCCATGTCTGTTAGAAAACAGCTAGCTTTTCTTAAGGTCAAGGGCGTTGGCCTAGAAGAAACCCGCGGCTTAATTGGAAAAATATCTGAGACTCTGAGGATAAACGCCATAAACATTTTCGGCCTACTAACAATCACATCCAGCATCCTACTCTTCGTAGACTGGAACAAAAAAGAAAAAGCCCTAAACCTCGTTAAAAACGCTTTACAAGGTGATTAAAAAATGTTGAAAGCCGCTGTTTTAGGCGCAACAGGTAACGTTGGCCAAATCTTCATTCAACTCCTAAACGGACATCCATTGTTCAAAGTCTCAGCCGTAGCAGCCTCCGAAAGGAGCACAGAACGAACTTACTCTAAAGCAGCAAAATGGAGACAACAAACGCCAATTCCTGAAGACGTCGCCGACCTAGACGTGGTAGCCATAGAACCGAAAGCCGTTAAAGATGTTGATGTTGTATTCTCTGCCTTACCTGCCGACGTAGCTGGAAGAACAGAGGAAAACTTCGCCAAAGCTGGATACGTCGTGGTGAGCAACGCTTCAGCCCACAGGATGGACCCAGACGTGCCTCTGCTTAACCCTGAAATAAATTGCAACCATGTTAGCCTAATTGAAGAGCAACGCAAAAAAAGAAAATGGGATGGAGCCATCGTTACAAACCCAAACTGCAGCGCTTCAGTTTTAACCCTCCCTCTGAAGCCAATTTACGACAATTTCGGCATCAACAAAGTTGTAGTTTCCACAATGCAAGCCATCTCAGGCGCCGGATATCCAGGCGTACCTTCTCTAGACATCGTGGACAATGTTGTCCCCTTCATTGGAAAAGAGGAAGAAAAATTGGAAACCGAAACGTTAAAGATTTTAGGTTCTCCTTCAGAACCAGCAGATTTCAAGGTTTCATCTAGTTGCCACAGAGTTCCAACACTGGACGGTCACATGGAAGCTGTTTTCGTAGAGTTAAGACGCGAGGCAGAACCTGAGTCTGTTATAGCCGCAATGGAAAACTTCGTTGGAGAACCCCAGAAACTTAAGCTTCCAACAGCACCAAAAAAACCTGTATTAGTTAGGCGTGAGGACAATAGACCGCAAACCAGACTGGACAGAATGGAAGGCAACGGCATGAGCGTCGTAGTGGGCAGAGTTAGAAAAGACCCTGTCCTTAGAGGAATCAAGTTTGTTGCTTTAGGACACAACACTATAAGAGGAGCTGCTGGCTGCGGCGTTCTGAACGCAGAATACCTGAAAGCAAAAAAATACATTTAGGAGTAGAGATGGTTGGAACTAGGTAAGAAAAGACGATTAAAAAGAATTTTACGCGACGACAACCGAACTGTTATAATTCCAATGGATCACGGCGTCACACTAGGTCCAGTTAGAGGACTCGTGGATCTGCAAGAGACTGTTAACAAGCTGTTGCGAGGAGGCGTCGACGCTGTAGTTCTCCACAGAGGCGTAGCTAAACACGTTGATACTGGAAAAGCTGGCTTAATCATCCATTTATCCGGCATCACAAAGCTTGGTCCCGACCCCACCAACAAGATTCAAGTTTGTTCCGTAGAAGAAGCCATAAGAATAGGCGCAGATGCTGTTTCCGTTCACGTTAATGTCGGTGCTGAACAGGAAGATAAAATGCTTGCAAAACTTGGTAGAGTCGCGGATGAATGCGACAGATA